>Ga0101944_10006727_pt1 | contig 12002 bp, 12 predicted proteins | sample DewCreD2012metaG_FD_75245 | JGI IMG/M metagenome (GOLD analysis project Ga0101944, IMG submission 75245) | Hot spring sediment bacterial and archeal communities from British Columbia, Canada, to study Microbial Dark Matter (Phase II) - Dewar... ... | reverse complement strand
CTTGCCGCTCATCCAGGTGGCGTAGCCGGCGGCGCGCAGGCGCTCGGCCAGGGTCGGGGCATCAGGCCGGATGAAGCCGCGGTAGCCCGGACGCCCGGCGTCGTCGACCATGCCGCCGACCCCGGCGCGGTGCGGATACAGGCCGGTGACCAGGGCGGCCCGCGTCGGACAGCAGCGTGCGCAGTTGTAGAACTGCGACATGCGCACCCCGCGCGCCGCCAGCGCATCGAGGTGCGGCGTGGCGATCTCGGCGCCGTAGCAGCCGATGTCGCTGTAGCCCATGTCGTCGACCAGGATGAGGAGGATGTTCGGGCGGCGCGGGCTCATGCCCGCCAGCATCCGCCGCCAAGCCGCTTGCGGAAGCGACCGCAGCGGCTTTCATGGGCACTGGATGGGTGGTGATGTACGCAACCCGCTGCGCGACGCGCTGGCCGGCGGAGCCGCCATCGCCATCGCCGCCTGCGCGCCGCACACGGTCAGGCCGGGCTACCGCCTCGACGACCGCATCCTCGACGAGCACATCTGCAACCTGATCACCGCCGGCGAGCTGGCTGTCGAGGTCGCCGGCCGGCGGCTCACCCTCGGCCCCGGCGGCGCCCTGTGGATCGGGCCCGGGGTGCCGCACAGCCTGCGCCTGCCCGACCCGGCGCGGCCGTTCAGCATGCTGAACCTGCGCTTCGCCGTGCGCCGCGGCGGGAGGGCCGTCGGCCTGCCGGAGGGCGCGCTGCTCGCCGATGACGCCTGGGATCTGCGCCCGCTCTGGGAGATGGCGATCGACGACGGCCAGCGCGACCGCACCGACCGCCTGGTGCGCCTGCGCCACTTCCTCGCCCTGCTGCATGGCGACCTGCGCCAGCGCGACGGCGCCGCCGACGGCGCGCGGCGCGGGCTCGGCCGCCAGCGCCGCGTCGCCCTGGCGCATTGGCTCGCCCAGCACCACGCCGACCGTCCGACGCCGGCCGACCTCGCCGCCGTCCGGCCGGCGCTCAATGCCATGATGCAGGCGACCTGGGCCGAGTCGGGCTGCATCTCCTACTCGCTGACGGTCGAGCAGGACGGCACCCAGGGCGGCCCGGCCGTGATCGCCATCTGCGAACGCTGGGCCGACATGGAATCGCTCATGGCGCATTTCCGCGCACCGCACATGGCGGACTTCAATCGCCAGATCGCCGGCCGGCTGCGCGGCCTCGACGTCAGGCTCTACGAAGTGGCGCGCGAACTGCCCTTCCCGTCGCTCAGCTGACCCGGGCCGGCGCCGAGGCCGGTGCCGAAGGGCAGCAGCGCGAGATAGTCGGCAAGCGGCGGCCGGCCGGCCAGCCGTGCCCCTTCCGCCAGCATGAAGGCCTCGCGGACGATCTCGGCCTGCTGCTCGACTCCATAATGATCGAAGCGCTTGCCCGGCGTCAGCGGCAGGTAGCGGTAGCGTGCCAGCGGCAGGCGCTGGAGCTTCAGGTTCCAGCCCTGCTGGTGCTGCCAGACATGCGTCATCTCGTGGATGAAGTGCCCGCGCGCGGCCAGCCCCTCGGCCGCGAAATCCTCCGACCAGTCCGGGCCGTGCGGGTGGAACCACAGGTCCCCGTCGGGCGCCATGGTCACGAGGCGCGGCTGCAGCGGCCACCAGCGACGGCGGCGCAGCCGGACCGGCCGGGGATCGAGCGACGCGCCGAACACGCGCGCCACCAGGGCCGCCTCGCCGGCGGTCAGCGGCCGCGCGCCGGCCGGCTCAGTGCTGATGGCCCGCCGTGCTGGCCGCCGCGCGGGCCGGCGCCTCGACCGTCTCGGTCGCGCCGCTGGCGAAACGCAGCACCAGCCGCACCTTGTCCCCCGCCTTCACCGACGGGGACAGGTCGAACAGCATCAGGTGATTGCCCCCGGGGGCCAGCACCAGCCGGCCCGAGGGCGGGATTTCGAGGCGCGGCTCGGCGCGCATGCGCATCACGCCGTCGACCATCGTCATGCTGTGGATCTCGACCCGGCCGGCCTGCGGCGAGGTGGCGGACACCAGCGCATCGCCCGCGCGGCCGCTGATCTCGACATAGCCGGCGGCCGGGCGGCCCGGCGCTGCCGGCAGGCGCACCCAGGCGCCCGACGCGCGCGGCGCGGCGGCTTCCTGCGCCTGGGCGGGAAGCCCAAGGCCCTGGCCGCCGGCGAGGGCGGCGACCAGCAGCAGGACCGAGAATGTGCAGGCAGCCATGCCAAGAAGGCGAGCGGACGTGAACATCAAGACGGGAAACTCCTCGAATCGGCCGCAGCCTTTAGGCCCCGGCGGCGCCCGCGGGCAATAACCTGCCTTGGCTGATGGCTGCCATGCGGCCGGATGGTCGCGGGGTGCGACCCGTTGAAGCGGCGGTGCGCCCGCCTATATCGCTGGGGCGCGGACGGCGCGGGCCGCAATGCTCGGCCGGCCATGCCCCCGCAGAACAGAGGATGGACGGCAAGCCCCCGGGGCAGGCCGCAACGAGAAGAAGGACGGCAGAGGAACATGGCAAAGGTCATCGGGATCGATCTGGGCACCACCAACAGCTGCGTGGCCGTGATGGAAGGCGCCACGCCGAAGGTCATCGAGAATGCCGAAGGCGCGCGCACCACGCCCAGCATGGTCGCCTTCGCCAAGGATGGCGAACTGCTGGTCGGCCAGGCGGCCAAGCGCCAGGCGGTCACCAACCCCGAGAATACGGTGTTCGCCGTCAAGCGCCTGATCGGCCGGCGTTTCGACGACCCGATGACGAAGAAGGACATGGAGCTTGTCCCCTACAAGATCGTCGCCGGGCCCAATGGCGACGCCTGGGTGCAGGCGCGCGGCAAGGACTATTCGCCTTCCCAGATTTCGGCCTTCATCCTGCAGAAGATGAAGGAAACCGCCGAGCGTTATCTCGGCGAGAAGGTGACCCAGGCGGTCATCACCGTTCCGGCCTATTTCAACGACGCCCAGCGCCAGGCGACCAAGGACGCCGGCCAGATCGCTGGCCTCGAGGTGCTGCGCATCATCAACGAGCCGACCGCCGCGGCACTCGCCTACGGTCTCGACAAACGCTCCGACGCCAAGACCATTGCCGTCTACGACCTTGGTGGCGGCACCTTCGACATCTCGATCCTCGAGCTGGGCGACGGCGTGTTCGAGGTGAAGTCGACGAGCGGCGACACCTTCCTCGGCGGCGAGGACTTCGATGCCAAGCTCGTCGATTTCCTGGCCGACGGCTTCAGGAAGGACGAGGGCATCGACCTGAGGTCCGACCGGCTGGCCCTCCAGCGACTGAAGGAGGCGGCCGAGAAGGCCAAGATCGAGCTCTCCTCCTCGGCCTCGACCGACGTCAACCTGCCCTTCATCACCGCCGACGCGACCGGCCCCAAGCACCTCGTCAGGACGATTACCCGCGCCGACCTCGAGCGCCTCGTGATCGACCTCATCGAGCGGACGCGCAAGCCCTGCCTCGACGCGATGAAGGAAGCCGGAGTCAAGGCCGGTGACCTGAACGAGGTGATCCTGGTCGGCGGCATGACCCGCATGCCGCGCGTGCGCGAGTTCGTGAAGGAGCTTTTCGGCAAGGAGCCCAACACCTCCGTCAACCCGGACGAAGTGGTCGCCATGGGTGCCGCCATCCAGGCCGGCGTGCTGCAGGGCGATGTGAAGGACGTGCTGCTGCTCGACGTCACCCCCTTGAGCCTTGGGATCGAGACGCTGGGCGGCGTGTTCACGCGCATGATCGACCGCAACACCACCATCCCGACCAAGAAGTCGCAGACCTTCTCGACCGCCGACGACAACCAGGGCGCGGTCACCATCAAGGTGTTCCAGGGCGAGCGCGAGATGGCGGGCGACAACAAGCTGCTGGGCGCCTTTGACCTCGTCGGCATTCCGCCGGCCCCGCGCGGGGTGCCGCAGATCGAGGTGACCTTCGACATCGACGCCAACGGCATCGTCTCGGTCTCGGCCAAGGACAAGGCCACCGGCAAGGAGCAGCAGATCCGCATCCAGGCCTCGGGCGGCCTGACCGAAGCCGACATCCAGCGCATGATCAAGGATGCTGAGGCGCACGCCGAGGAGGACAAGAGGCGCAAGGCGCTGGCCGAGGCCAAGAACCACGCCGACGCGCTCATCCATTCGACGCAGAAGGCGTTGGAGGAGCACGGCTCCAAGGTTGGCGAGAGCGAACGGCGGGCCATCGAAAACGCGATGGCGGACCTGAAAGAGGCGATCAAGGGCGACGATGCCGCCGCCATTACGGCCAAGACCAATGCCTTGGCCCAGGCTTCGATGAAGCTCGGCGAGGCGATGTATCGGCAGGCGCAGGAGAGCCAGGCGGCCTCCGGCGGCGATGGCAAGTCCGGCACCGGTTCCAACAAGGAGGACGTTGTCGACGCGGAATTCACCGAGGTCGACGACGACAAGAAGAACAAGAAATCTGCCTGATCCGTCGGGAGCGGAACATGGCCCTCATCCTCCGCTGCGCGCGGCGCAATCCGAAGGATGAGGGCCGGTCATTTCAGGGTGCTTTGGCGCGCGCCGCGTTTCGGGTAAATCATTTGTATTTCAGCGCGTTTCGCGGGCGAGCCTGATGGGCAAGCGGGACTATTACGAAGTTCTTGGTGTCTCACGCAGCGCCAGCGAGGCCGACATCAAGGCGGCCTTTCGCAAGCTCGCCATGCAGCATCACCCGGATCGCAATCCCGGCGACAAATCCTGCGAGCAGCGATTCAAGGAGATCAACGAAGCCTACGATGTGTTGAAGGACGCCGAGAAGCGCGCCGCCTATGATCGTTATGGGCACGCCGCCTTCGAGCCCGGCGGAGCCGCGCATGCGGGTTTCGGTTTCGGCGACGATTTTGCTTCCACGTTCTCCAGCATCTTCGACGATTTGTTCGGCATGGGCGGCCGCCGCGGCCGTGCCTCCGGGCGCGAGCGCGGCGCCGACTTGCGTTTCAACATGGAGATCACGCTGGAGGAGGCCTTCACCGGCAAGACCGCCGAGATCCGCATTCCGACCTCGGTCACCTGCGAGGCCTGTTCCGGCGCCGGTGCCAAGCCAGGTTCGCGGCCAAAAATCTGCGGCACCTGCGGCGGGCACGGCAAGATTCGGCAGACGCAGGGCTTTTTCACTCTTGAGCGCACATGCCCCGCCTGCCACGGCCGCGGTCAGGTGATTGACGATCCCTGCAACGCCTGCGGCGGGTCCGGCCGTGTGACGCGCGAGCGCACGCTGTCGGTGCAGATCCCGGCCGGGGTCGAGGATGGCACGCGCATTCGACTGGCGGGCGAGGGGGAGGCCGGCCTGCGCGGCGGGCCGCCTGGAGACCTGTACATCTTCCTCTCGGTCAAGCCGCATGCGCTTTTCCAGCGCGACGGCGCGGATTTGCACTGCCGGGTTCCGATTTCGATGGTGACCGCGGCGCTCGGCGGCGAGTTCGAGGTGCCGTCCATCGATGGCGGGAAAGCGCGGGTGAAAGTTCCGGCGGGCACGCAAACGGGCCGCCGATTTCGGTTGGCGGGCAAAGGCATGCCGGTGCTGCGGTCCAAACAGGTGGGCGATCTGTATGTGCAGGTTTTGGTGGAAACGCCGCAAAATCTCACCAAGCGCCAGCGCGAGCTGCTTGCGGAGTTCGACAAGCTCTCGTCCAAAGACACCCAGCCCGAGTCCTCCGGGTTCTTTGCAAAAGTCAAGGAGTTTTTTGGCTCCGGCGCCGCATCTTCCTGAAAGTGATCTTGACCCCGATGCCGCCCCCCTATACGGGTGATTTTGAACGGATCGGTGGGACCCTTCGTCGTCAGATGTTGTTGCAGACTTCCGTAAGCGTGGCCAAACGCGCGCTGCGTCTTGATGAGCTGCGGTTCATTCGCTCCTGGCTGGAGCAACCGTTGGCCACAGGGGCGGTGGCGCCCTCCAGCAAGGCGCTGGCCCGCACCATGGCCGGCTACGTCGATTGCCGCATTGACGGGCCGGTGGTTGAACTCGGTTCGGGCACCGGTGCGGTGACGGAGGCGCTCGTCGAGCATGGCGTCGAAGTTTCGCGGCTGGTGTTGATCGAGTTCAATCCGGAGTTTTGCCGGCTGCTGCGCGCGCGATATCCGGAGGCCGTTGTGATGCAGGGCGATGCCTATGCGCTGCAACGGTTGTTGCGAGATTTTGCCCCCGCGGCGGCGGTGGTCTCCGGACTGCCGCTGATGACCAAGCCTTTCAGGTTGCGCAACAAGCTGATCGCGGATGCGCTCGACCTTATGGTGCCGGGTGCCCCCTTCATCCAGTTCACCTACGCCATGGTCGGCTCGCCGATCACGAAGCCCCCGCCCGGAGTGGTGGCCGAAGTCTCGCGGCCGATCTGGATGAACCTGCCGCCGGCGCGCGTCTGGGTTTACCGGCGCGGTTGAGCATCGTTATGCTTGGAACGGCGGGCGTGGTCGGGGCCGTCAATGTTGCCCAGGGTACTTGTCTTTTCCGGCTCGTTGCGGAGCGGCTCCTACAGCACCCGCCTGGCCGCGCGGGCGGTGAAGGAATTTTTGCAGGCCGGGGCCGAGGTCACCTGGATTTCGCTGAGCGACTACGCCTTGCCGCTCTATGATGCCGACCTGGAAGCGAAATCCGGCATTCCCGACAGTGCGCTCAAGCTCAAGGGCCTGATCACGGCTCACGCGGGGATTTTGATCGTCACGCCGGAATATAACGCCTCCGTGCCGCCGCTGCTGAAAAACGCCATCGACTGGATCTCTCGGGTGCGCGAGCGCCATGAGGCACCGCTCGCCGCCTTCCGCGACCGCGTTTTTGCCCTCGGCGCCGCCTCCGAGCGTCCGAGCGGCGGCGTCTATGCCCTGCTCGCGTTGCGCCAGACGCTGACCATCGGCTGCGGCGCGTTGGTGATTCCGGAGCAGATCGCCCTTGGCCGCGCTGCGGACGCCTTCGATGCGCATGACGACTTGAAGGACGAGCGGGATCGGGCGCAATTGCAACGCGTTGTGCTGCGGCTGCTTGAAACCGCACGGGAGTTGGGATGAGACTGACCCCTCGCGAACGATTGATCGTGGCGCTTGATCTGCCCTCGGTTGCCGCGGCGCGATCTATGATCGCGCAACTCGGCGACGTGGTGGAAACCTACAAGATCGGCTACCAGCTTGGTTTTGCCGGCGGTCTCGATTTGGCGCGGGAGCTTGCCGACCGCGGCAAGCAGGTTTTTATCGACTTCAAACTCCACGACATCGGCAACACCGTCGCCAAGGGGGTCGAAAGCATCGCCCGCCTTGGCGCGAGCTTCCTGACCGTGCATGCTTATCCGCAGACCATGCATGCGGCGGTTGATGCGCGCGCCGGCACCGGCTTGCGCGTGCTCGCGGTGACCGTGCTCACCTCCTATGACGACGCCGACCTCGCCGCCTCCGGTTATGATTTCACCGTGTCCGAACTCGTCGCCGAACGCGCCGCGCAGGCGCGCGACATTGGCATTGACGGCCTCGTCTGTTCCGCCGCTGAGGTGCCGCGACTTCGCGCCATCGTCGGTTCGCGCATGCTCTTGGTCACGCCGGGCATCCGTCCCACCGGCGCCGACCCTGATGACCAGAAGCGCATCATGACGCCGGCGGCGGCGATCGCCGCCGGGGCCGATTATCTTGTGATCGGCCGCCCGATCCTCGAAGCGCCCGACCCGAAGCGGGCGGCCGAGACCATCGTCGCCGAGATCGCGGGCGCCGCCGGGTCCGGCGCGTAGCGGCAGGCAAAGCGGCGGCGGGGAGCGGGGAAGGGCGGGGAGGAGAACGTGGCGAAGGGCTATTGGATACCTCACCTCGACGTAAGCAACGTTGAGGCTTTTCGCGCCTATTCCACCGCCGCCGACGAAGTGCATGGGCGTTTCGGCTCAACGCTCTTGGTGCGCGCCGGCCGCAACGAGGTGGTCGAAGGCCGGATGCGTGCGCGCAACGTGCTGCGCGAGTTTGCGTCCTTTGACGCCGCGCTCATGTGTTATCGCTCGTCCGAGTATCAGCGCGTCATCCCGTTGCGGCAGCCGCATGCCATCTGCGATTTTCTCATTGTCGAGGGTTATGACGGCGCCCAACCGCCGCAGTCGGCTGCAGCGCCTGCCCCGGCGCGATTGAAAGGCTATTGGATCGCCCATATGGATCTCCTCGATCCCGAGGGCTACAAGCCCTATGTGGCGGCCAACGCCGCGGCGTTCAGCAAATACGGCGCGCGGTTTCTCGTGCGCGGCGGCCGCCAGCAGGTGATGGAAGGCAACCAGCGCAGCCGCACCGTGGTGCTGGAGTTTCCGAGTTACGAGGCCGCGCGGGCGTGTTATCGCTCGCCGGAATACCAGGCCGCGGCCGCCTTGCGGCAGGGCAAAGCCGAGATCGATCTGCTGATCATCGAGCAGTGGGCCGCGCCGTCATCCTGAGCGCGGCTTCCCGCTGGGCACGGCTTCCCCCCTGCCCTCGCCTCCGCTAGGTTGCGGTCCGGAGAGACGATGGCTGACCTGCGTTTGATTGTAGCCGGTGCCGGCGGCCGGATGGGGCGCACGCTGATTCGCGCCATGGCCGAGACCGCCGGCGTTGTGCTGGCCGGTGCCGTGGAGGCCGGGGGGTCGCCGGCGATCGGCCGTGATTCGGGCGAATTGGCCGGGCTCGGCAAGAACGGCATTGCCGTCACGGCCGCGATCGAGGATCTTCTCGCGACCGCCGACGGACTGCTTGATTTCACGGTTCCCTCCGCCACCGTGGTGTTTGCCGAGGCGCTTGCCCGCCGCGGCGGCATTCACATCATCGGGACCACGGGTCTGAGCGATGAGGACGAAAAACGGATCGCCGCCGCGGCCACGAAGGCGGTGGTGGTCAAATCCGGGAACATGAGCCTGGGGGTCAATCTGCTGACCGCGCTGACGCGGCGTGTGGCCAAGACCCTCGGCCCCGAATTTGACATCGAGATATTGGAAATGCACCACAACAAAAAGGTCGATGCTCCCTCCGGTACAGCGCTCATGCTCGGCCGGGCGGCGGCGGAGGGGCGCGGGGTTGATCTCGCCGCCCGTGCGATACGCAGCCGTGATGGACACACCGGCGCGCGCCGGGCCGGCGACATCGGCTTTGCGACCTTGCGCGGCGGCACGGTGACCGGCGAGCACAGCGTTATCTTTGCCGGTCCCGCCGAGCGCATCGAACTCGTGCACAAGGCCGAGGATCGCATGATATTCGCGCGCGGCGCGCTGCACGCCGCGCTCTGGGCGCGCGGTCGGCAACCCGGCCTTTATTCGATGGCGGACGTCCTGGGGTTAAGCGAGATTTGAGCGTGGCATATGATCGGGCTTGACCCGCGGGCCTGTCCTCTTCGAAAGATGGGCTCGAAAGATGGACCTTGAGCCAAACTCGCAGCAACGGCAACGACCAAGAAGGATCGCGAATGACCGACCGCCTCCTCGTCCTCGTGCGTCACGGTGAGAGCGACTGGAACAAAAAAAATCTGTTCACCGGCTGGCGCGATGTGGATCTCACCGAAACCGGCGTTGCGGAGGCGCGCGCCGCGGGCCGCAAGCTCAAGGCGCAAGGGCTGAGGTTTGACGTCGCCTTCACGTCCGCGCTCAAGCGCGCCCAACGCACGCTCGAGCTCATGCTTGAGGAGCTCGGCCAGTCCAACATTCCCGTCTTCAAGGATCAGGCCCTGAACGAGCGCGACTATGGCGATCTGTCCGGCTTGAACAAGGACGATGCCCGCGCCCGCTGGGGCGCCGAACAGGTGCACAAATGGCGCCGGTCCTATGATATCGCCCCGCCGGGTGGCGAGAGCCTGAAAGACACCGCGGCGCGCGTGCTGCCCTATTATCTGCAGGAAATTCTCCCCCGTGTGCTGCGCGGCGAGCGGGTGCTGGTCGCCGCCCACGGCAATTCCTTGCGCGCATTGGTAATGGTGTTGGAGCGGTTGTCTCCTGAAGAGATTGTCAAGCGGGAGCTTGGCACCGGCGTGCCGATGATTTACCGGCTCAATGCCGACTCAACGGTTGCCAGCAGGCTCGACTTGGCCGCCTGACAAAGAGCGTGCCCCGGACGCGGTGCAGCACATGCGCGACAGCGCGAACGAAGCACTGTTGTTCCGGCACCGACGAGGAGCCGGCGCCTTGCAACGTCGGGCAGCGCAAAGCTCGGCGGCAGATACCTCTGGCAGTCCCGGCGCTGCAACGCGACATTCCGCTAGGTTTCGCGCCGCGCACGGGACCCGCCGATCATCGACCGAGCAGGTACGGCACCGCCTCCAGGAGCGATCGCGCCACCAGGTCGGGATCGCGGGGCCGCGGCTCGTTGGTGTAGCCGTGATCGATGAACACGGTGCGGCACCCCGCGGCCTTGCCGGCCTCCACGTCGCGCCAGCGATCCCCGACCATCCAGCTCTGCGCGAGCGAGATCCCGTGTGCGCGCGCTGCCTCCAGCAGCAAGCCGGGTTTCGGTTTGCGGCAGGCGCAGTTGTCGGTCTCGGCGTGAGGGCAGATCCGGATGTCGTCAACCGGCACGAAACGCCGCATTTTTGCATGCATCGCCGCCAGCGTTTCCGGCGGAACGCGGGGTTGATTGGTCGCCACAATCACCAGATATCCGGCCGCGCGCAACGCCGCCACCGCCGCACCGACGCCGGGGAGAATGACGAAATCCTCAACGGACTGCGGCCCGTGCGGCCGGCCGTCGCGCACTTCGTTGCGATTGATGACGCCGTCGCGATCGAGGAAGATTGCGCGCCGCAAGGCCGGCTCTCCGTTCTGACTTTCCTCTGTCGCACCGGATACGGTCATCGGCATCTCTGAGCGCCATCGGCGCCGGGCGCCGGTTCCGGCCGCCGTGCGCCCTGTCCGCGGCGGCCGCCGAACATACCGCACGGCGCCGGTCGGGCCTATCGTTTTGCCGGTAATCTTAGCCGGGTATGATGCCGCGCGGGGGCCGGCCGGTTTGGGGGCGGTTTGTTTGCTTTCGGCAAGACAATTCTGAATTGTTTATTAACGACTTTGCCGCAAGGATCGAGGGCCGGCAAACGGCATTGGCGGACAGTCTCAGCGCCGGGCTCGCTCGATCATGCGCAAGAACAGCAGCACGCTTCACGCGGAAGTGGATCATGATCCCGCCGCGCGCAATCGCAAACGCGCGGCCAGTGCAGGAAACGAAGTGTTCGTCAAAAAGCTGCAGGAATATCTTGACCGCCGCGTCTCGGAGATTACCGCCCACACCGCCGCCGACGCCGGAAGAAACGAACAACTCATTGCGTCTCTGGGCGAACGGATCCATCGCGAGATATTGAACCTTGCCGAGTCGGGGCGCAACGACACGGAATCAAGAATCAAGGAATTCGGCGAGCAGCTTTGGCGGCAGATTTCGGCTGTCCTGCAGCATCAGGAGCAGGCGCGTGAACTGCTTGCCGCCAATCTTGCGCAGGCGATCAAAGATCAGACAAACCGGCTCGGCGAAATCGATCGCGTTGTGGGCGCGCTCGGTCAACGCCTCGATAATCTGATCTCCAGTCTGGCGGAAGCCGAACGGGCAAATTCCGGGATACGCACCGCGATGATCGGCTCGCTGGAAAGCACGGTCGCCGCATTGGCCGAAAAGAGCCGGGCGGATTCCCAGCTGTTGCTGCAGAATCTGGAAAGCAATCGGATGCAGCTCGCCGAATTGCTGCGGGCTGAAACGGCGAAGACCTCCGCTTTGATCGCGTCCGTGGAAGAGAGAATCGCCGCTGCCGCGGAAAAAAGCCGCAGCGACGGCGAAGCCATGGCGCAGACTTTCCAGACCACCTGCCAGGAATTGGCCGAGGCTCTGCGCCGGCAGCGCGAGCAGTCCGAGCAGTCGGCGCGCGCCCTTGACAGCAAGCTCACGGCGTTTGCCGAACGCAGCGCAACGGAAACCGCGTCGTTGGCGCGGCAGATGGAGAGCGAGATCCGCCGGCTTGAGGACGCTGCGCGGGGGCGCGCGCAGACGACGGCTGCGACGCTCGACAAACTGGCGGCCGCGATAGACCGCGCCGCCGAGGGCGCGCAGGCGCAAGTCGCGGGTT
>Ga0101944_10006724_pt1 | contig 12006 bp, 7 predicted proteins | sample DewCreD2012metaG_FD_75245 | JGI IMG/M metagenome (GOLD analysis project Ga0101944, IMG submission 75245) | Hot spring sediment bacterial and archeal communities from British Columbia, Canada, to study Microbial Dark Matter (Phase II) - Dewar... ... | reverse complement strand
AGATAACACAATCAGGAGCGGTGATTTCTATATCGGGCCGCCCTTCGCTGTAAGTGACCTGCGTATTAAAAGTGAGACGTTCAACATCTCCTTCCGTTAATTTCAATTGCCCATAGGTCATTTCACTCAGTAAATCGCAAGCCATTCTTGGTTCATACTCACGCAAATGCCTGAATAAATGGACAAATGCTTCAGTAGTGAAATTCTCTCCACTACGTTTAGCCCATTTACTGAGACTTATCAGAAGATTGTTGTCCTCACTACTCATGAGATTACTCTCCAATACGGAAATAACCCAAACCACCCAACGCCCAAAATCAGGCGATTGCGGGTGAGCAAAGTTACCGACAATCACCCAAATGATTGCTGCCAAACCGACTTTCAATAAATGCCTCGATTAGCAATTCGCCTGCATTTTGTTGTTGTTAATATGTCTGAAGATAGACCACCCGCTTAAAGCGGGAGGAACAACTTGATCCCATCAAGGATCACCGGTATCCTTGCCCTACGTTGTGAATAGGGCGGGGACACCGAAGGAACGTGCGGTGTCGGGCTGGCTCGAAGCCGCCTATGGGATAATCAAGCCCGTGTTGTTGTTTGAGCTAGCCCGCCCGAATTGATTCACATAGGAAGCTCCGCTTAATGAGAGCAAGCCTGGATCGGTGTGTGCAACGCACTTCAGCCCATAAGTACACGTTTCGCCGAACCGCTCGGTTTAGCGGGATCAGTCCCATCGGAGGAAGTGAAATGACCGATAACCAAAAACGGTATGTGGGCCTGGATGTCCACAAACATTATGTGATGGTCGGCGCAGTCAATGCCGATCAAGAGATGGTCTTACCCCCACGCAAGGTCAGTCTGACCGAGTTTGAAGGCTGGGCCAAGAAATACCTACGCCCGACCGATGAGGTGGTCTTGGAAGCGACCACCAACGCCTGGTATCTTTACGACCTGCTGGAACCTCTCGTGGGGCGGGTGCTGGTCTGCCATCCACCCCAGGTCAAATTGATTGCTGCCGCCTTTGTCAAGACAGACAAAAAGGACACGATGACCCTGGCCAAACTGCTGGCCGTCGGCATGATCCCGGCGGTGTGGGTGCCTCCTGTCCACGTACGGGAACTACGGGCGCTGATCAACCATCGCCACCGACTGATTGCCCAACAAACTCGGCTCAAAAATCAGTTACAAAGTCTGTTACATCGCCATCACCTGGTGCCACCAGGCGGCAAGTTGTTCGGCGCAGCCAACCGCTCCTGGTGGCTGGGACTTAGTCTGAACCCCTCGGAAAAGCTCAGACTGCGTCAGGACCTGACCCTGTTGGATCAGTTAAGCCCCTTAATCAGTGAGGTCGAAGAGGAACTCAACCGCTTAAGTCTGGCCGAGCCGTGGGCCGATCAGATGCCCTATCTGCTCCAACTGCCCGGTATCGGCTTGATTACCGCCATGACCATCCTGGGCGCCATCGGCCAGATCGAACGCTTCCCGGCCGCCAAAAAGCTGGTCGGTTACGCTGGACTGGGGGCCAAGGTCCATTCATCCGGCCAAACTCATCGCACCGGCGGGATTACCAAACAAGGCCGACGAGAACTACGCCGGGTCCTGATCGAGGCAGCCTGGACCGCGGTGCGCTACGATCAGCATTGGCAAGAACAGTTCGAACGTCTGGCTTATCGCATCGGCCGAGAAAAAGCCATCGTGGCCATTGCTCGCAAGCTGCTGGTCATCATCTGGCACGTTTTGACGGCCAAAGTCGCTGATCGCCGAGCCGAACCGCAGCAAGTGGCCCGCTATTTCATTCGCTGGGGGCGTCAACTGCGGGTCAAAACGACGCTGGGCCTCAAGGCCAGTGAGTTCGCTCGACAACATTTGGATCGGTTAAAGCTGGGGCAGGAATTGGAACGAGTGCCCTATGGCACTGTTACCTACTGCCTGCCGCCTTCGACGACCGCGACCTAAACTGGGACTAGTCGGTCGGTGAAACCAATTCATCAGAAACAAAAATTCCCTCTCAACCTCTGGTTTGAGACGGGTTTAGGTTAGGTTGTCTCTTTTTTCGACCCAAATCGGGACTTATTTCTGCAATTTTAAGGTTCTGCTACTTGACACTGTACTACATCGGTAGGCTGCCTTTACCTGCTAGTACCTTGAGTACCTTCAGTACCTTGATTGCCTTGATTGCTGTCACAAATGAAACCAGTACAACTATTCGCCGACAAAACCTGTGTACGGTTAGGCAAATTCTATTCGCAGTTGCTTACCAACAGCACGAGCTAAATGTTCCAACGATTCTAATGTGATTGAGGTATTTTCCGGATCAAGCAACCGGTCCAACTGTGAACGACTGGTTTGCATCTTCTCGGCCAATGAGGTTTTGGTCAGGTTAGTTTCTTCCATAATATCAGCTATCTGCAAGGCCAGTAGCCGCTTTAACGCTTTAGCTGATACCTCTTCAAGGATGCCTTCCTCTGCCAAAAAATCATCGAAGTTACTGCCACTATATTTATTCATTGCTCACCCACTTAACCATAAATTCTTGCGTTGGCGGGCCAGTTGCAAGTCTTTAACTGGTGTTTTACCAGACTTCTTGATAAAGCTGTGCAATAGAGCCATTTCACCATTCCGAACCGTAAATAAGACCCGCGCAATCCGTCCACCACTCAAATGACTACGAACTTCCCACAAATCAGCTTCCATCTTTCGCACCAAAGGCATTCCTAAAGGCCATCGAAACTGAATAAGTTTAATATCCTCGCCAATAGCCTTACGATCATCCTTATCCAGGTTTTTCAACCATTCCCGAACAGGTTCACGGCCAGCATCGGTGACAAAAAAGACGACGGTTAGAATGGTATCTGTACTCATAAGAACTATTGTACCATATAAGGTACAATGCGCAAGTAGATGCAGCGACTCTCAGATAAGACAGCAGCCTAACGCTCCCAATCAGCCGATTGCGGGCTGGCACAGTTAGACACAATTACCCGAACCTTTGCCAGCAAGGTATCGTGAAAAATGGGAAGGGTAGCAATTCGGCTTAATGCGGTTGTTAGCTTGGCCGGTGGTTTACAAAACCGCTTACTTTTGCCGAGCATTTTTTACCTGACTTTGCTAAACTGACAGCTACAAACCCGAAGACTCCGCCACTTGACGGGGCATGGTGCCGGGGTTGCTGGCAAAACCGACTTCACTTTTGCTCAACTCTGCCAGCGCAACCAGCCTCTATGAAAAGAAGGCACGATGCCCTTTTCTTGGTAAAAAATCAAGCCTCACTCCGGCACACGATTGCGGGAGCGTTTGCGGCGCAGTTTGCCGCAATAAGCGGACGCAATGGTGTGCCGCTACCCAACGTCATCCCGTATGCCGCAACGCATACTCATCCAACAACCGCCGAATCATCTTTTGATACGATACCTGATGCTTGGCTGCCTCGTGCTTAAAGAATTCTACACTTGCCTTACTTAAGGCTATGGTCACCTTGACCGTTTCTTCCCGAAAGGCTAACTCTTCCGGCGGTGGCAAAAAATCCTCCACTACTCTCACTTCGTCCATCGGGCCATCGCTATAGCTGATTTTGTTCGTCATAGATGCGCCTGCCTTTTCGCCAGTAACCTGCCCCAAATATCCGAATTCGATGCTCTCGATAGGTGAACCGCACAGTTAAGATACCTTCACCCACCTGTCCCAAACAAAAATACCGCTTTTCAGACGCTGTGCTGTGCGTGACATCTTCCAAAATAACACGGTTGGGGTCAGCGAAAGCATACTGAGCAATGATGAACGAGACCCCATGCTTTTCCTGATTATCGAGGTCTTTTTCGGTATCCCATTCAAATTCTGTGCGTCGTCGAGAAGCCATACCAAAACTATAGCATGGCGCGGGCGGCGGGCGCGGTCTTTGTTACAATGGAACCATGAACGCAAGGGATCACGAGCGGATCACACGGGAGATTGCCGGGGACTGCGGGTTCCCGGCGGAGCGCATTCCGGAACTGTGCGCTGCCGTGCGCGCGCCGGACACGGAACGCGACGCGCGCGGGCGCAAGGTTTTCAGGGACAAGCTGTATCACACCAAAACCTGCCCTTTGTGCGACTTGCGCCGCGCCACGGCCGAACGCCGCCTGGCGCAGGCCGCGGAGCAATGGCGGCTGGGGCGGGAACATGACGCCGTGCGCTCCCTGGGCGCGGGCCTGCATGCGCTTCAGGATTTGCTGGCGCATGGCGGCATGGTGAAATCCGTGCTGCTGCACCGCAAGCGCGGCGCGTGGGCCTGGCTCGCCCCAATGCAGCGCGCCCTGGGCCTGCGCGACATTGATGATTTCGACGCCATGCCCGCCATTCTCCAGCAGACTGTGCGAGAGCAAACCGCGGATTGTCTGGGCCGGTTTTTGCAGTTGATCCGGCAGGAGAGCGCAAAGCAGGGAGTCGAGCGAAAAGATTGACGCGAAGGCCGCAGGGGACCGCAAAGGCCGCGGAGAAAAGGCAAGAGCGGGAATGGCGAGGTTATGCGGTCTCAAATCCGATCACTCCGCGAATCCGCCTCTGCTCTATATAATGTATTTGCTTTTGCCGTTGCCTTTTCCGGCTTCCCGGATCCCCGAGCCCCCGGAATCCCTCCGGAAACGGCATGAAAGATTATTGAACCTGGCGCTTGAAGACCATGAATGATGCAGCGATAGAGAAACTGGAATTTGATGCGGTGCTGGACCGCCTGGAGGCGTGCTGCGCAAGCCCCGGTGGCCGCGCGCTCGTGGATGAGGTTGTGATCCACACCAGACCAGAGTCCGTGGCCGCGGCGCTGGACGAGACGACCGAGGCTCGCCGTCTGCTGGACACGCGAGCGCCAGACTGGGACCTGGGCGCCGCGCCGGACATGACGCCCGCTCTGGCGCGCATGGAGTACGGCGGCCTGCTCGAACCCGCGGACCTGCATGCCGTGCGCGCGCTGCTCGACACGGCCGAGACCGTGCGCGGGTCTGCGCCGCCGGAGCAGGAGTTCCCCACGCTCGGGGCGCTGGCCGCGGGCCTGTTCACGAACCCGGCCCTGGCGCGGCGCATCGCGCGCTCCATTGATGAAAAGGGCCATGTGCTGGACGACGCGTCCCCGGCCCTGGCCCGCGCCCGCCGCCGCATCCGCAGGCTCGAACAGTCCATCCCCGCCATGCTCCACACCTTCGTCAACGACCCGTCCAATGAGGACCTGGTGCAGGAGCGCATCGTGACCATGCGCAACGGCCGGTTCGTGGTGCCGGTGCAGGCCGGCAAAATGCGCGGCCCGGGATTCATCCTCCAGGATCGGTCCGCCTCGGGCCAGACCGCGTTCGTGGAGCCGGCGCGCGCCGTGGAGCAGAACAATGAACTCATATCGGAACGCGCGGCCGAGCGCGAAGCCGTGCTGGCCGTGCTGCGTGAATTGAGCGATGCGGTTGCGGAAAGCAAGGCCGAGCTTGCGCAACTGCACGCGGATCTCTCGCGCATGGACCTGCTGCTGGCGCGCGGCAGGCTGTCCATCGCCATGCGCGCGGCGCGGCCGGAGATCTCGACCGGCGACCAGGTGCGCATCGTCGCGGGCCGCCACCCGCTTCTGGGCGAACATGCCGTGCCCGTGGATGTGTCTCTGGGCGGAGACACGCGCGCCCTTATCCTCACCGGCCCCAACGCGGGCGGCAAAACCGTGGGGCTGAAAATGATCGGACTGTTCTGCCTCATGGCGCAGGCGGGCCTGCATGTGCCCGCAATCACCGGCACGGCCCTGCCCGTGTTCTCGCAGATCCACGCGGTGATCGGCGACGAGCAGAGCATCGAGCACAGCCTGTCCACTTTCACCTCGCACATATACGACATCGCGCGGATTCTGGAGCGCGCGGGCCGCGGCAGCCTGGCGCTCATTGACGAAATCTGCTCGGGCACGGATCCGGCCGAGGGCACGGCGCTGGCGTGCAGCATCATCAAGCGGCTCATGGACGCGGGCGCGGTGTGCATGGTTACAAGCCACCACGGCGGGCTAAAGACCTTCGCGTCGGTCACGCCGGGCGCGGCCAACGCGCGCGTGCTGTTCGACGAGGCCGCCTCCGAGCCGCGCTATGTCATCGAGACCGGCGCGCCGGGCAAGAGCTACGCCCTGCACATCGCGCGCCGGGCCGGGCTGTCCGAGGATCTGGTGCACGCCGCGCGCGGCTATCTGGACGAGCAGACGCGCATGGCCGAGCAACTCATCACGGACCTTGAGCAGCTCAAGGGCGTGCTGGCCGTGGAGCGCGCGGGCATCGAGCGCAAGAAGCAGGAAATCGAGGAAGTGCGGGCCGAGGCGGAAAAGCAACTCGGGGCCGCGGAGAAGCAGCGGCGCGAAATGCTGGCCAAAGCCGTGGGCCAGGCGGAAGTCCTTGTGGAGCAGACCCGCGCGCGGTGCCGCGAGTTGCTGCAGCGCGCCAGGGCGTCGGACTCCCTGCCGCAGCAGGCCGAGGTCAAGGGCGAGATCACGCAGACGCTGCGCAAGGTGCGCAAGGCCGCAAAGCGCGTGGCCCCGCGCCGCGGGCGCGGCGTAACCCTCGGCGACCTGAAGCCGGGCGCGGCCCTGGCGCTGCGCGACACCGGCGACTCCGTGACATTCGAGCAGGGGCCGGACCGCCGCGGGCAGGTGCGCGTGCTCCTGGGCGGCCTGGCCATGACCACGCATGTGCGCAACCTGGTCGTGCCCGACACCCCGCCGCCCCCGCCCGCCGCGCCGCCCCCGCGCAAAATCCACGACCACGACCGCTTCATCGCAGAGGCGCGCCGCACGGCCGCGGACTCCGTGGACCTGCACGGCATGCGCGCCGCCGAAGCCCTCGAAGAACTCGACCGCCAGCTCGAAGTCGCGCACCTGGCCGGTCTCGACCGCGTGGCCGTAAAGCACGGCATCGGCACAGGCGCATTGCGCAAGGCCGTGAACGAGCACCTGGCCAGCCATCCCCTGGTGCGCCGCCTCGAACCCGCAGCCCTGTCCCAGGGCGGCATCGGCGTCACTTTCGCCATTCTTAAATAATGGAATTGATCGCTTGCCATGCAACAAATTCTGTGTGATGGATTCAATTTTGAAAAAGAGTATCGTGGGAATCTAATGCTTGTGCATGTGGGGTTAATAAATACCCCGCCAAACCAAATTAAACAAACCGGGGCTATAGTACTCGCTAAAGAATTTGTCCGCTGGAAATACCGTGCTTCCCATTTTCCATCGAATACCCTGCGAGGCGCATGCTTTTTCGGTGAAATCAAATTTGCCGTCAGGCGAAATAAAGAGCCAGCAGGAATCATCAACGGGAACGATATTCAGAATATTCAATCCTTTCCGTAATTCCCAAAGCTGTATATATATACCATCACCTGTGGTTGCTACATACCGGTTATCGCTGCTGATTGAAATCGAATCACTGTTTTGTTGGGAAGCCTGGAATGCGGATAGCAGCGTGTGCTTTGGAAGATCCCAGACAAAAACTCTCCCATCATCCAAGATAATTGCTAATATATTGCCATCTATGCTATATGTAATTGCTTGGATTCTTCCATAAAATCCTTTCAGCGTATTAATCATTTCACCTGTATGAACTGAAAAAAGCCCGATATGGCTTTTATAACCGACAGCGATCATTTTCCCATCCGGGCTTAAAGCCAAAGCGCTCGCGCCAGCAGCGTTGATGCCTTCGATTGCTGATGAAATGAACTTTTTTTGGGTTATGGAATACATTTTGATAATACAAGGCGCGGGGTTGCCATGAGAATTAAAATCATCTTCACAAAAGAAAGCCGCAATCGTTTCATTATCCGGCGCAAAAGCAGGATATTCTAAATTCTCGATCCCATAACCGTCTTCATCAACGAATCCAATTTCTGATGCATCGCTTACAGACCAGAAATGCCGGTCAAAATTGCCATGTTCCAAATAGGACAACATGCTGCCGTTCGGAGATATCGCATCAACACCGTTCTGCACGGACTGCGGTCCATCGGCCATATTCTCAATTTTACCATTCGGCAGCGCAAAAGACACCAACCTGGAATAAGCGCATTCTTTTGGGTTTAATGCTTTGCAAAGCACGGCGGTGAGTTGTTCGCCCCCAGGCATAAAGAGCACATGGCCAATTCGTTGCCAGTCGAAGGGATCAAGAGTTTGAAGTAAGGCGCCAGACTGATATGACCATATCTTGATACGGCCATCCGAACCACCTGATGCAAACATGCTCCCATCATGGCTAAAAGATGTGGCATTGATGAAACCATCGTAATAATCTTCAATTGTTTTTGTAGTTTGCCCGGATTGCAATGATATTAATTCCAAAGCATTCTCGTAACAGCCTCCAAGCAGAAGATAATCCTCGCCGGGACTTAAAATGGCATTTAGAAGGCAGCGGGAGGTTCCTTGATAACCGCCAATTTCGCGGGCCGATTCCATGGTGAAAAGCATGATGCGTTCATTAAGCAGTATAATGGCTTTCGTCCCATCGGCATTTAATGCGGCCGTCTCTACGCGCGCGTCACCGAATTCAATTGTGTTAAGAGGTTCGCATGATTCGACTGACAAAACACGCACTGAATACTCCGGGGGCATACCGCCTGCTGAAACAAGTGTCCTGCCATTCGGATGAAAATCCACAGACATGGTCCAAGTGTCATGAGAATCAATAACGCTTAACAAATCATAGGACTTCATTGACCAGAGAGAGACGTCACCGTTCGAATCGGATGACGCAAGGATTGCCCCATCCGGGCTAAATGACAATGAAGTGACGCAATTATCAACTTTCATTGTAGTAATGGGCTCATCCGAGAAAAAGCGCCAGATGCTTATCGTTCCATCGTAGCTTGCCGAAACAAATAAATTGTCATTAGGCGATACAATGATTGATGAAATCAACTCGTAATTGCGTTTGATAATGTAAAATATTTCTCCTGTTTCTACAGACCAGACAATGATTGTTCCATCCTTGCCGCCAGAAACAAGAAATTTATTGTCTTGACTGAAAGCAATTGCTGTAATTCCCCAGGAATGGCCGTTTTGGATTATCATTTCGGGTGGTTTCGTCTCAATGCCGTGCAAATGGATACATGCGAATGTGAATTGAAATGTAATAATTGCAATAACAAGTATTGTTTTAATGCACGGCTTCACCGACATGGCGGTTCCTTAAAATTCAGTCCATCTGTCAGCTTTGTACAATCGCGCATTCATAAGTTCATATCGCCGCACCCCCGCGCGAATCAGATGCGCGTGGGCATGAGCAGGTTGCGCTGGAGCGAGTCCACGGAGTCGAAGAACTCGAACGCGGGCACATGCTTGGCCGCGCCCAGGAGTTTGTCGCGGAACTCGGCGGTTGCGCCTATGAGCTTAATGCGCACGCTGCGCTTGAAGCGGCCGAGCTTGCGCGCCAGGTAGTCGCCGGCCTCGGGCGTGATGTCTTGCACCTGCGCAAAATCCAGAACCACGGTGGATTTGCTGCGCGCGAGCTTTTTGATGCGGCGCTTGATGAGGCGCGCGCGGCGGCGGTCTATGTCGCCTTCCAGCGACACGAATGCGGCGCGGGTCTTGAGTTCGTAGGCCGTGGAGATCTTGAGCCGCATGGTTTCGTATTTCTCAAGGGCGCTGTCCTTGATGCGGCGCCTGTACTCGACGAGGCGCTCGCTGGCCTGCGAAGCGTCGAATTTAAAACCGCGCGCGCGCGCCCAGTCCGAGATTTGGTCCTGGTGGCTGTGCAGCCATGTGTTAAAATCTCCGGACGCGCGGGCGGCCTTTCGCACCAGGCCGCTGCCCAGGATGCGCAGGGCGGCGTTGAGGCTGTCCAGGCGCACGGCGAACTTGAGAGCCTGGCGCCAGGAGTAGAACTGGAGCATGCCCCAGAGGATGCCGCGCTGGAGCTGTTCGGGCGTCATGTTCATGGGCTTGTACACCACATGGTGCCCGTCGTACAAGCGCCAGTCGTGGGTGAAGATGCGGCCGGCCATTTCGAGTTCGTGCGCGGTTTTCGTGCCGGGCAGCGGGGTGAGGGCCAGGAATTGCACGGTGTCAATGCGCATGCGGTTGGCGAAGCGCAGGGTCTCGCGGATGGTCTCGGGCGTGTCGTCGTCCGCGCCGAGCATGAACATGCCGTGCACGCGCACGCGGTGCTTGTGCAGGGTTTCGATGGCGAAGCGCACATCGTCCACATCCTGGCGCTTGTTGAACCGTTCCAGGGTTTTGGGATTCACGCTCTCGAAGCCGATGTACACGCGCGTGCAGTTGGTTTCGCGCATAAGCTCCATGAGTTCGGGCTGTTTGGCGATGTCCACGCGGGTCTGCGCGCTCCAGGACTTGAGGCGGATGCCGCGTTCCTTCATGCGCGTGAGCAGCTCGAAGGTGCGTTTGGGCGCGGCCGTGAAATTGTCGTCCACGAAGAACACGCGGCGGCCGTTGTAGCGTTCGAGTTCGTCGAGCACATTCTCGACGCTGCGCGTGCGGTAGCGGTGGCCGAACATCTCGGTGACCGAGCAGAAGGTGCAATGGAACGGGCACCCGCGCGAGGTCTGCACCGGGATGATGGGCATTCTTTTGCCGAAGTGGATGGTGTTCAGATCCGGGGGAGGCAGGGTGTCGAGGTCGCACACCAGGGGGCGGTCTTCGGTGCGGACCATGCCGGTGTTGTCATAAAAGGACAGGCCCTTGATGGCGTTCAGATCCGCTCCGTCGCGGAGCGCGTCCACGAGTTCGGGGAAGGTCTCGTCTCCCTCGCCGCGCACCACGATGTCGCAGTAGCACAGGGCTTCTTCGGGCACGAAGGTCACATGCGGGCCGCCCATGACCACGGGCTTGCCCATGCCGCGCGCGAAGGACGCGATTTTGTAGGCCTCGCCCGCTGTGCTGGTGGTTGCGGACACGCCCACCAGATCGGCCTCGCGCAGCGCGCTCATGGGCACGGCCGCGCGCTCCTGCACGAACACATCCACAGTGTAGCCTCGGCCCCGCAGAATGCGCGCCATGAGCGGCAGGCCGAGCCGCGGCACAGTGAAGGCGCTGTATATGTGGTATCCGGGAGCGCGCGGCTCCACAAGCACAATGCGTTCAATCCGCCGGGTTTTCCGGGTAATCATAATATAGCCCTCTTTCATGGAACTCGATTTTGTAATGTTCACTACATAATAGTATACGCTCTGGGAAAGCCGTGTCTGTAGTTTTGCAATAATGGATATTATGGCATGTTGCGCGGCGGGCCGGGCAGCGGCTCGGCAATCAGGTCGTAATGCGTTGCGGCTTTCACGCGCGCGCGCACAAACGCGCCGGGCGTGTGCCTGCCTTTGACGAACACGAAGCCGTCCACATCCGGCGCATCGCGGAAGCTGCGGCCCGCGCTCATGCCCGGATCCCGCGACGGCCCTTCCACCAGAACTTCCAACTCGCGCCCCACCCACTCTTTGTTCTTCTCGAGCGTAATTTCGCTCTGCAGGGTCATGAGCCGGTCCAGGCGCTCGCCCTTGACCGCCTCGCTGACCTGGCCCTGCATGAATGCGGCCGGGGCCTCCGGCTCGGGCGAATACCGGAACGCGCCCAGGCGGTCGAACCGCGCCTCGCGCACGAAATCCAGCAGCGCGCGGAAGTGCGTCTCGGTCTCGCCGGGGAACCCCACCATGGCGGTGGTGCGGATGCATGCGCCGGGCATGAGTTCGCGCGCGCGCTTGATGGCCCGCAGCGCCTCCGCCGGGTTCCCGGGCCGGTTCATGGCGCGCAGGATGTCCGGGTGCGCGTGCTGGATGGGCATGTCGAGGTAGGGCAGCGCTTTGGGCGTGTCCGCGAGCGCGGAGAGAAGGTCCTCGTCCACGCGCGCGGGGTGGCAGTACATCACGCGCAGCCACGCCACGCCCGGCACGCCGTCGAGCGCCCGGAGAAGCGCGGGCAGGGATGACGCCGGGTTCAAGTCGCGGCCGTAGCGCGTGTTGTCCTGGGCCACGAGCACAAGTTCGCGCGCGCCCAGCGCCGCCAGGTCGCGCGCCTCCCGCACCAGGCTT
>Ga0101944_10006723_pt1 | contig 12010 bp, 9 predicted proteins | sample DewCreD2012metaG_FD_75245 | JGI IMG/M metagenome (GOLD analysis project Ga0101944, IMG submission 75245) | Hot spring sediment bacterial and archeal communities from British Columbia, Canada, to study Microbial Dark Matter (Phase II) - Dewar... ... | reverse complement strand
TACTGATGAGTGCTTGGGATAAACGACACGCGCCCCCTCACCCTGCCCTCTCCCCCCAAGGGGGAGAGGGAGGACGTCGTCCACGGTGACAAATTGTGCATTGCATCCCGAAGACTATACAGTAACACCTTAACGATTGCCGATTTTACCAATTCTTGAATATCCGCTCGTCGTCAGGGTTATACGCTTGGGCGGGCGCGCGGCGGCCTTCGTCGTATTCCCGCTGTTTTTGCTCGTCCTTGATCTGGGCCAGCAGGGAATAAAAGCTTTGCGTCTCGCGCTGGTCCTCCTTTTTGGCCTTCTTCTCGGGGGGCTGCTGCGTCTTTTGCTGGGCGTTCTTGGCCAATTGGGCGCGGAGCCGGGCGAGTTCCTGCCGGACTTCCTGCTCGCCTTTCTGGGCTTCCTCATTGGCCTGGATTTCCTGGGAACGGTTGTACGCGGTGGCGGCTTTCTGGAGGTGTTGAACCGCTTTTTCGGGGCTTTGCGCCTCGGCTTGCCGCGCTTTTTGATGTTCGTCGCGGCCCAGTTGGTTCAACAACGGAGGCAGCTCGCGCTGCAGCTTGTCAATCTGCGGCTGGTAGGCGCCTTTGTTTTCCGGATTGTTCTCTTGGGCCAACTGCTGGGCTTCCTGAAAATGATTGAGCGCCTCCTGCATGTTCTGGGCAGCTTGGGCGGGCTGGTTTTGCTTTTGCTCCTCGCCTTTTTGGGCCTGCTCCTCGCCGCGCTCGGCGTGCAGTTTTTCCAAGGCTTGCTTCACCTCCTGCTCGCCTTTTTGGGCCTGCTGATTGTCCGGATCCACGTTCTGGGCTTGCTCGAACTTTTCCAGCGCTTGCTCGAATTTGTCTATGGCCTTTTCCTTGTCGGACTGGGCGGTGTTTTCGGCTTCTTTTTGCAGTTTCTGGCCCTCCTGGGTCATCAGTTGGGCCAGTTTGTCTTTGACCCGCTCCTCGCCTTGCTCAGCCTCTTTATTTTTCTCGTCGAGGGATTTGGCTTGCTGAAAATCGGAGAGGGCCTTTTCGAGTTGTTCCTCCGCCCGTTTGCGTTCCCAATCGCTCGGCGTCTTTTTGGCCAGGGTGGCGTCCGCCTTTTTTTCCTCCTTGGCGGCTTTTTGGGTGAATTTCACCGCCAGCTCTTTTTCGATTTTCCTGGTTTCCTCCTGATAATCCTTGTTTTGCGGGTCCAGGTTCTGGGCGGTGCGCTCGTGGTCTAACGCCGCCTGCATTTTCTTGAGTTCCTCCTCCAAGGGCTTGTTTTTGGCTTCCTGCAACAGGCGCTGGGCCAACCGGGCGTGGATTTTGGCAAGCTTGGTTTCCACCACTTTGAGGTTGTGCTGGACGGTTTTGTTTTTCGGGTCGGACACCAGCACGATGCGATAGGCCTCGCGGCTCTGTTCCCATAGCGGCACGGCTTTCTCGGGCTCGTCGGCCTCGAACGGTTCGCCCCGGCGGAAGGAGACATTGCCGATCTGGCTCCAGACTTGGTCGCGCAGTTGGGGATGGAGCTCGGTGGCGGCGAGTTTTTGCCAGATCTGGTCAGCCGCATCGTAATTTTTAGTGGCGTAAGCCGCAACCGCTTGGTTGTAGGCCAGCCAGGGGTCATGGGGCTTTTGCCGGGCGAGCTGACGCAGCACCTCGGCGGCTTTGTCGGGCTGGCTGGCTTTCATCAGTTGACGGGCCTCGCCCAAGTCGGCGGCCCAAGCGCCTGGCGCTATCACCAAAGCCATCAGCCAGAGGTATCTTTGCATAAACCCTGTTAGGTTAGGTCCGTTTGCGGTCACTGACAAGCATTTCTCCCAATAAAAGCGCCAGGGCGATGGCCAGCGGCACTTGGAAAAATTCATACATGTCCTTGGACTTGCGGACATGGGTGCCCTTGGGCAGCCGGCGCATTCCCTGCTCATAGACGGCCAGCACGCCTTTGCCATCCTCCCCCAACGCGGCGTAAATGCCCCTGCCGGCGGTGGCGACCTGCTGCAATACACGTTCATTCATGCGGGAAATGACCTCGCGCCCGAATTCGTTTTTGGCGAAGTTGATTTCACCGCCGGACCGCTGCGGCACGCGGGCGCCGACCGCACTGCCGACGCCCACGGTGAAGACCGCCGCTTTTTGGGCGGCAGCCTCGCGGGCGGCAATGATGGCGTCGCCCTGCAATTCCTCGCCATCGGAAACCAACAGAATGGCCTTGCCGCCGACTTGTTTAGCCTCGAACGATTTCAACGCCAGAGTGATGGCGGCGGCCAAGTCGGTGCCGGGTTTGGAGACGGAAGCGGTGGTTTGCGCCATGAGCGAACGCTTGATCGCGCCATGATCCTGGCTGAGGGGGGAAACAAGAAATGCCTCGCCGGCGAAAGTGATCAATCCCACACGGTCGCCGGCAGGCAGGTCGAGCAGTTTGCCGAGGGCCTGCTTGGCCGCGTGGAGGCGATTGGTTTGGCCGGCGTCCTCCGCCAGCATGCTCCGGGACACATCCAGGGCGATAAAATAGTCAATGCCGGGCAATTCAATCCTGACTTCCCGCTCGCCGCCGATGGGCCGGGCCAGCGCCAGAAGGAGCAGGCACAGCGCCAGAGTCAGCAGGAAATACTTGCGGCGCCGGCGGACGTAGTCCACCGATTGCAGGAGCTGCTCGCGCAGGCGCGGGGCGATGACGCGGTCAAGCATGGCCAACCGCTTCCGGCTCGCCCAGCGGTAAAAGAAAATGGCGCCCGGAACCAGCGGGATCAGGACCAGCAACCACCACCAAAGGGCGAATTTCATGGCAGCCGCCTCCATACGGTTTGCGCCAGGATCGCTTCCAGCACCAGCAGCAGCAGGGCCAGTCCGCCAAACCACGGCCATAGTTCGCGGTAAACCCGCTGTTGGCCCTCCTTGAAAGCCGCCTTCTCCAGCTTGTCAATTTGCTGATACACGCTGCGCAGGCCATCGAAATCGGCCACTTGAAACAACTGGCCGCCGGTCATTTGCGGAGCCTTGCCCATCTCGTTTTCGCGCAAATTCACCGCCGCCATGTCCTTGAAGTTAATGATCTGAATCAAATGCACCCGCACCCCGAGCGGCGCGATGGCCCTTGCCACATCGCTGACGCGCGGCCCCTTGTTCACTTGCTCGGCGTCGCTAACCAGGATGACCAGCTTGGTTTGGTTGGTGGCGGGCAGCAAATGTTCGGTGGCGATCAGCAGCCCCGAACCCGGCGCGGTCCCGCGGCCGTTTTTTTCCTCCTTCAAGCGGCGGATGAGATAGTCGTGGTCGAGGGTCAACGGGCTGACCAGGAAGGCGTCCGCATCGTAGCGCACCAGGCCGATGCGGTCCTTGGGGCGCTCTTTCATGAACTCGCTGATCACCTGGATCAGGGCCTGCGCGCGGGTGACCCGCTTGCCGTCCATGGTGAAGTCCTTTTTGATCATGGTGCTGGAAAAGTCGAGCACAAGCATGATGTTGATGCCCTTGGACTCCACGTCGGTCAGGCCCTTTTCGACTTGCGGCCGGGCCAGCCCCAGGAGCAGGAGGATCAGGGCCAGGTAGCGCAGGCCCAGCAGCCATTGATGGCTGCCCCAGCGCGTGCGCCGGCTGATGGGCCGCAGCAGGTCGCCGGAGGAAAACCGCACCGCCGCCACCGGCGCGTAGCGGCCCCGCAGCCACATCCAGAGAGGCACCAGCAGCAGCAGCGGCAGGAAATACCAGCACGCGAACCGGAACGTGGCCAGCAAAGTCCAGAAGACGCTCATGGGGCCGCCTCCGGGGTTTTGGCCGGCGCCGGATTAGCGGCCTTGGGCGGGGCGGCCTCGGCGGTTTTAACGCCGCCGGGCCTGGCAAGGCTTTCCGCCGGCAACCGTGTTTCTTTGACGAAAACAACCGCCGCCTCGTGCAACATCTCGAGTTCCGGCACTTCGGCGTAGCCGCGCGCGAACTTCAGGAAATCGCAGCATTTGAGAAAATGCCCCAGTTGCCCGCGGTATTTCTCGTTGAGCAGCGGGGAGGATTGCGCCTCGTCGAGGAACTCCTCGGTGGAACGATTGGGAGCGTGAATGGCAAAACGCCGCTCGATATAGCGCCGCACAATGCCGGACACCGCGATGGCGTAGGGGCGTGATTTTTCCCGCGAAAGGTCATGATGCACCTTCTCCAGTTCCTCCAGCGCGTCCTCGAAGGCTTCCTCGGCCACCACGCGCGGGTCCGCGCGCCGGCGTTTCTGGTGTTCGCGCCAGCCTTGGTAAAGGCGGATGATCGCCAGCACTCCCAGCGCCAGCGCAAACCAAAACCACGGCGGCAGCGGGTGCGGCTCGGCCAGCAGCCGCAGGTCGTCAATGATATTGGTGGCGGATTGTTCCATTACGGATGCAGCCGGCGGTAGCGGTTATGGAAAAACTTGGTCAGTGCCTGCAGGTAAGGCTGGTGGGTTTGCACTTCCAAGCTGTCCACGCCCGCCCGGCGGATGGCCCGGCGCATGCCCTCGAGCCGGGCCGCCGCGCTTTTGGCGAATAGCTCGCGCGCCTTCCGGCTGGCGGTGTTGACCTCCAACACCTCCCCGGTCTCGGAATCTTCGAATACAATCCAGCCGACATCCGGCAGCGTTTGCTCGCCGGGATCCAGAATCGGCACGGTGACCAGGTCATGCTTGCGTCCCACCACCCGCAATGCGTGCTCATAATCACGGTCCATGAAATCGGAGATAAGAAATATAACCGTCCGCCGGGAATGGGCGTGGTAGGCGTGGTTGAGGGCGGCGGCCAGGCTGGTGCCGCGGCTGCGGGGCTTGTGAGTCAGGATCAGGCTGATGATGGCCAGGACATGCTGGCGGCCTTTGCCGGGGCGGATGTAACGCTCCGTGCGGTCGGTGAAAATCAGCAGGCCCACTTTGTCATTGTTAAAGGTGGCGCTGAAGGCCAGCACGGCGGCGATTTCGGCCGCGCGCTCAATCTTGCTTTGCTCGACCGACCCGGTGATGCCCGAGGCGCTCAGGTCCACCACCAGCAGCACCGTCAGCTCCCGTTCCTCGACGTATTTCTTGATATGCACCACCCCCGTGCGGGCGGTTACATTCCAATCAATGCGCCGGACCTCGTCCCCCGGCTCATAAGGGCGCACCTCGTCGAAGTCCATGCCGCGGCCTTTGAAGACAGAGTGGTATTGCCCCGCCATGAGGCTTTCCACCAGGCGGATGGTCTTCATCTCAATCCGCCGAATCTTCTTTAGCCACTCCTTGGGGATCATGGCACCGCCACGTTGTCGAGGATATGCTGAACAATGATCTCGCTGGTGATTTCATCCGCCTCGGCCTCGAAGGTGGTGATGACCCGGTGACGGAGGACATCCATGGCGATGGTTTTGACATCCTGCGGGGTTACGTAGCCGCGCCCGTTGAGAAAGGCGCAGGCCCGGGCCGCCAGGTTCAAGTAAATGCTCGCGCGCGGCGAGCCGCCGAACCGTATCTTGCCGTCCATTTGCGGCACAAATCGCGCCGGGTTGCGCGAGGCGAACACCAGGCGGATGATGTATTCGGTGATCTGGTCATCCACATGGATCAGGTCCACGAATTTGCGCATCTCGAGGATTTGCTCCGGCTGGATGACGGCATTGAGCGGCGGCTGACGATAGGTCTTGGCGACCAGCTTCATGATTTGCTTTTCCTCCTCCTCATTCGGGTAGGTGACCACCACCTTGAGCATGAAGCGGTCCACCTGGGCTTCCGGCAGGGCGTAGGTGCCTTCCTGCTCGATGGGGTTTTGCGTCGCCAGCACCAGGAACGGCTGCGGCAGGGGATGGGACGTCTCGCCGATGGTCACCTGCCGCTCCTGCATCGCCTCCAACAGCGCGCTCTGCACCTTGGCCGGCGCGCGGTTGATTTCGTCCGCCAGCACGATGTTCGCGAAGATGGGGCCTTTCTTGGTGATGTAAGTGCCGTCCTTGGGCACATAAATCAGGTTGCCGATCAAGTCGCTCGGCAGCAGGTCGGGCGTGAACTGGATGCGCTGGAACTTGGTGTGGATGCACTGCGCAAGCGCGCTGACGGTGGCGGTCTTGGCAATGCCCGGCACCCCTTCCAGCAGCACGTGGCCGTTGGCCAGCAGGCCAATCAGCAGCCGGTCAATCATGTAACGCTGGCCCACGATCGCCTTCGCCATCTCGGTTTGGATGCCCGTGATCAGCGGGTGCATCGCTACTATCTTTGCGTTCAGGTCTTCGATTTCCGATTTCATAAATTTCTTTTTCCGACCACTTCCGGTTTCCCCGCCTGGCGCGCGAATGTTCGTCGCCCAAGCCCAGGAAGGAAAACTCCTTATCCGACGTAATTTGCCCGCGCAAAATTCATTCGTGCGCCAATTTTCCGTGAACCCGAAAATAAGCGCGGCAGAAGGGGCAGACGCGCGTTTCCACCCGCCGCACCAGCCAAAAAGCGGCCCCCTGGCCCTTGCGGCGGGCGCGCCGGCAGGCCGGGCAGTTCTCGCAAACCTTGGCCAGGCGTCGCGTCCAAGTGCTGGGCGGTTGCTTGTTATTCATGGCGGGAGGAATTGACAACCACCGGAGCGGCTTTGCCAAGAACATTTTTCGCGGGGCAAGTTTTGATGGAATGGCGCGTGGCCAACGGTTATAATGCGCCCACCTATGAAAGCTCTGCGACTGATCATGGGGGCGACACTGCTGGCGGGACTCGCCGGGATGGCCATCGTCCGCGGCGCCACGCCGGCCAGCGACTCCGCCACCCTGAAAAAAATGTTCGCCCAGCCACCGCGCGAATACGCCACCGCGCCGCTGTGGGTCTGGAACGACCTGCTCACCGAGGCGCAAATTCGCGAGACGATGCGCGACCTGGCGGGCCAAAAGGTCAAACAGGTGTTTGTGCATCCGCGACCGGGGCTGATGACGCCTTACCTGTCCGAAGACTGGTTCCGGCTCTGGAAAGTGGCGCTCAAGGAGGCGGAGCGGCTCGACATGAATGTCTGGATTTACGACGAGAACTCGTATCCATCCGGGTTTGCGGGCGGCTGGGTCCCGGAATTGATGCCGGAGGCGCGGGGGCGGGGATTGCATTTCAGCGAAGCCACAGACCCGCCCAAGTGGGCCGACAGCACGCTGGGCATTTATCGTTTGGACGGGGAAAAATATGCGGACGTGTCCAGCCAGGCGCGCCGGGGCGAGTTGGCGGAGAAGGGCCGCTACTTGGTGGCCACGATGAAGCGAGCCAACAATTCGCCCTGGCACGGAAACCGCTGTTATGTGGACCTGCTTTATCCGGGGGTCACGGAGAAATTCCTGGAGGTCACCCTGGAGGCCTACCGCCGCGAGGTGGGCGGCCAGTTTGGCAAGCGCATCCCCGGCGCATTCACCGACGAGCCGGAAATCCGGCCGGCGGGCGGCTGGCCGTGGACCGAGGATTTGCCAAAGCAATTCCAGCGGCGCTGGGGTTACAGCCTGTTGGAAAATTTGCCGGCGCTGCAACAGCCCGTGGGCGATTGGCGGCGAGTGCGCCACAACTACTACCAAACGCTGCTGGACCTGTTCATCGAACGCTGGGCCAAACCGTATTACGATTACTGCGCGAAAAACGGCCTGGAGTTCACCGGTCATTACTGGGACCACGAGTGGCCCAACTGCCGCAGCGTGCCGGACAACATGGCGATGAGCGCTTGGCAGCAGCGCCCGGGCATTGACACCCTGATGAATCAATACGCCGAGCACACCCACGCCCAGTTCGGCAACGTGCGCGCCTGCCGGGAAATTTCCAGCCTGGCCAACCAGTTGGGCCGCCGGCGGACGCTGGTGGAACTTTACGGCGCGGGCGGGTGGGACTTGCGCTTCGAGGACATGAAACGGATCGGGGACTGGCTGCAAGTGCTGGGCATTAACACCATGAACGAGCATCTCTCCTATGTCACCATCCGCGGCGCGCGCAAGCGAGATCACCCGCAGTCGTTCAGCTACCACGAGCCGTGGTGGGACGCCTACCACGTCAATGCCGGCTACCTGGCCCGGCTTTCCTGCGCGATGAGCCAAGGCGAACAGATCAACCGCTTCCTGGTGTTGGAGCCGACCACCACCGCTTGGATGCACCAAGGCACCCCCAAAGCGGAGGAACTGGGCAAGGCCTTCTTCGATTTGCTGATGAGCCTGGAGCGCGCCCAGGTGGAATACGACCTGGCCTGCGAGGATGTGCTGGCCCGCCACGGCAAGGTTGAGGGAAGCCAATTGATCGTTGGGCGGCGGGCCTACGAGGTTTTTGTGCTGCCGCCGCTGACGGAGAATTTGAATTCGGCCACCGCCAGGCTTTTGGAAGGCCTGGCCAACAATGGCGCGGCGGCCGCCATCCTTTCTTGCGGCCCGCCGCCCGAACGGGTGGACGGCGCGAAGCCCGAGCGCCCGCTCTTGGCGACGGTCGCGCCGGTGACGGCCGCCGAACTCCCCGCCAAACTGCGCGCTCGGCAAGACACGCGCGGCCTGGTCATCAACCGAGCGGAGGGCGACGCGGGGATTTTGTTCCATCATCGCCGCCAGTTGGCGGACGGGGAGCTGCTGCTGCTGGTCAACTCCAGCCTTCAGGCGGCCACCGCAGGCGTTTTGGAGTCCGCCGCCGGCGGCCTCGAACAGTGGGACCTTCACACCGGCGCCGTCTCACCTTACCCGTTTGCGAAAAGCGCCGGAGGGATCACCGCGAAGTTCAATCTGCCGCCATCCGGCAGCCTTTTGCTGTTTTTGAGCAAGGCATCCCGGACGCCGGTGGCCGAACCGCGGGAAACACTGGTGGACGTTGCGCCGGCCGGCCCCCTGGAAATCAGCCGTGTGGAGCCGAACGTGTTGACGCTCGACTACGTGGACATCACTGCGGGCGGAGAAACGCGCGCCAACCAATACTATTACCAGGCGATGCAATTCGCCTTTCAGAAAAACGGGCTGCCGCGCAATCCCTGGGACAGCGCGGTACAGTTCAAGGACGAACTCATCAGCAAGACCTTCCCGCCGGACAGCGGGTTCGAGGCGAGTTACAAGTTCCAGATTGAAGGCGCGGTCCCCAAAAACATCGCCATCGTCATTGAGCGACCTGACCTCTACCGCATCGCCTGCAACGGCCAGCCGGTCTTCCCCGCCAAGGGCCAATGGTGGCTGGACAAGGCGTTTGGCAAAGTGGACCTGGCGGGGGCGGCCAGGACCGGCGAGAACGTGGTGACCCTCAAGGCCGGGCCGTTCACAATTTTCCACGAAATCGAGCCGGCCTATGTGCTGGGCGAGTTTGCCCTCAAACCGGCGGCCCAAGGTTTTGTCATCACTGCGGACCAGCCGTTGAGCCTCAAGGGCGGCTGGAACGCGCAGGGCCATCCTTTTTACGCGGCCGGCGTGGCATATCGCCAAACCTTTCGCCTGGACCAGCCTCAGGGACGATACCTGGTTGGTTTGCCGGACTGGCATGGCAGCATGGCGCGCGTGAAAGTGAACGGCAAACCCGCCGGCCACATCGTCTCCCCGCCGTGGCAGTGCGACATCACCCCGGCGCTGGTCAGAGGCGCGAACACCATTGAAGTCACGGTGGTGGGCACGCTGAAAAACACGCTGGGGCCGCACCACAACCAACCGGGCCTGGGCAGCGCCTGGCCGGCGATGTTCCAGAAAGGCCCGGCGAACGGTCCGCCGCCGGGCGAGAAATATCACACTGTCGGCTACGGACTTTTCGCGCCGTTTGTCTTGCGGCAGGCCAAGGCGTCGCCTTAGGCGGCATCCGGCTTTCGCCCGAGTTCAAAAGCCGTCCGGTTGGCCGCGAAAAACTTTTCGTCGAAATTGCTTTTGACGGCCGCCAGCCAAAAGTCCTCGGGAATATCGAGTTGGCGGCTGAGGCGTCCCAACAAGGCGATGTTGAGGCATTTGCGGTTGGGCAGCGACTTCTCATCCACGTCCGACGGCGCAATTAAAACGCCATCCGGCTTGAGGAGCCAGCGGTTGGGGGCAACCTGGTCCGGCGCCAGCACCACCAGAAAATCAGCTTCGCCGGGCGGCACCATGGGGCTGAAAACCTTGGGGCCGAAGCGCACGTCGCTGCAAACACTGCCGCCGCGCTGGCTCATGCCATGCACCTCGCTTTTCTTCACGTCGAGCCCGGTAGCCATCACGGCGTCCACCAAAATATCAGAGGCTTTAAGGACGCCTTGCCCCCCCAGGCCCGCAATGACGATGTTGATCGTCCGTTCAACCGCGCGCTGCGTCATGGCTTGATCCTTTCCCCTTCGCAACGTTCATATTCCTTAAGTTTGCCGGCGATCAGGATGCACGGCCGGCGCACGATGATTACCGCCAGATCGCCTTTGCCAAGGCAATCGGTTAGCAGGTCCTCAAATTCCGTGGAGCCGAAGCGCGGTTCGATCACTTCGACCCGGGGCACGCCGGCGGCGCGGCAAAGGTCTTCCAGCACCAGTTTGCGCGCCGGCTCATGGTTGAGGGACCGGCCGGTTCCGGGATGCTCCTGGTGCCCGGTCATCGCGGTGGTGTAGTTGTCCAGGATGATGACCACATGGCCGCTCGGCGGAGGATTATACGCCATGTCCACGACGCCCGTGATGCCGCTATGGACGAAGGTGCTGTCGCCGATGACGCTGACGACGCGGCGCGCCTGGTCGGGCGGCAACGTCTTGCGCAAACCCAGGCCAACTCCGATGCTGGCGCCCATGCAGACGCAGGTGTCCATCGCCGAAAACGGCTCCAGCACCCCCAGTGTGTAGCAGCCAATGTCCCCCGCCACTATGCAGTCGAGCTTGCGCAGGGTGGTGAAAACGGGGCGGTAAGCACAGGCGTCGCACAACTGCGGCGCTTTGCCGGGGGGCTTGACCGGCTCCGGCGAGTTGTCGTTGGCCAGAATCCGGCGCACGCGGGCGACGTTCAGTTCGCCGAATCTGAACCTCTCCGGTTTTTGCCCGACCGCCAAGCCCTCGGCGCGCAGCGCCTCGTAAAGATAAGGATCGCCCTCTTCGATGACCAGGCAGCGGTCCACGGAGCGAACGAACTCGGAGATGCGTTGCCAAGGCAGCGGATAGGTCATGCCCAGCTTCAACACCGAGGCCGCGGGAGCCGCCTCGCGGACGTGCATGAAGGAGATGCCCGAGGTGATGACGCCCAAGGCGCGGTCGCCAGCGATTTCCAAATTCAAGCCGCATTTTTCGTTCCATTCCCCGATCCGGGCGAGCTTTTGGCGCAAACGGACATGGGCAGGGCGCGCGTAAGCCGGGATCATGACCCGTCCCTGAATGTCGCGCGTGAAACTGGCGGCTGGGGGCGCGACCGGGGCCCGGGGAATCACGATGGTTTTGCTGTGGCAGACCCGGGTGGTCACGCGCAGCAGCACGGGGATATGGAATTGTTCGGAAATTTCAATGGCGGCGCGGGTGAAATCATAGGCTTCCTGGGAGTCGGAGGGCTCGATCATGGGAATGCCAGCGGCCACCGCGTAGCGGCGGTTATCCTGCTCATTTTGGCTGGAAGCCATGCCGGGATCATCAGCGCTGACGATGACCAGGGCGCCGGTAACGCCGGTGTAAGTGGCGGTGAACAGGGGGTCGGCGGCGACATTGAGGCCAACATGCTTCATCGTGGCCAGCGCGCGAGCGCCGCCAAAGGCGGCCCCGAGGGCGACCTCAAGCGCCACTTTTTCGTTGGGCGACCATTGCGCCTGGCCGCCGATCATGGAAAAATGCTCGAGGATTTCCGTGGAGGGCGTGCCTGGGTAGCCAGCTCCCAAGGCCACTCCGCCATGCAACGCCCCCAGAGCAATGGCTTCGTCCCCACTCAACAACAATCGGTTTTCTTTGTTCATGCGCCGCGTCTTATTCCGGTCCAGCGGGACCGGGCGCGGGGAGACTACCATTGCCCCCTTCGAACTCAACATGTTTTGCGGGAACAAAGGGGTTTCCCCCAGGGGTATTTCGTCTGCGCAACCCATACTGGCCTGCCAGCGTTTGAACGCTTATGCTTTGAGCCCTCTGACCGAGCCGGCGTGCCGGAGGCGTCCACCTCACGGCGCCGGGTTCAGTCTT
>Ga0101944_10006720_pt1 | contig 12015 bp, 13 predicted proteins | sample DewCreD2012metaG_FD_75245 | JGI IMG/M metagenome (GOLD analysis project Ga0101944, IMG submission 75245) | Hot spring sediment bacterial and archeal communities from British Columbia, Canada, to study Microbial Dark Matter (Phase II) - Dewar... ... | reverse complement strand
TAACAGATCCTTCGCTTTGCTCAGGATGACTCGCCAAGGCGAGTCAGATTTCTCCCTGCGGTCGAAATGACAAAATCACTCTGCGGGACTTTTTACGAATGCATCAAAAGCATCAGATGCACCCTTCCAATTCATTGGAATTCAGTGAAAGAAGAGTCCTCCTCACGGAAGGAGCCGCGGCCGCAAGGCCCTTGTTTACGCAGTGCGCTGCTCCTAACCCCTTGGATATGCAAGAAAGATGCAGGCGAAAGGGGTTGCTTTTTCGGGCAAGGGGATTTATAGTTTATCTTACCGCAATGGTGCTGTTGACGCGTTCGTAAAAAGTCCCATTTTCATGTCATTTCGAGCGAAGCGAGAAATCCAACGCGGAGCGTTGTCCCGAACGAAGAGAGGGATCTGTCCATAAATAACAGATCCTTCGCTTTGCTCAGGATGACTCGCCAAGGCGAGTCAGATTTCTCCCTGCGGTCGAAATGACAGATTCACTCTGCGGGACTTTTTACGAGGCCATCACTGTTGCCGCCTGAAATGCCAAGCAAAGGAGGACATCTCATGCCCGTTCGTGTCGGTATCAATGGATTCGGCCGCATAGGACGCCAGGTTCTAAAGGCGATCCGCGATTTCCATCCCAAAAGCCTAGAAGTCGTGGCCTTCAATGACGTAGGCGACTTGAAGACCATGGCCCACCTGCTCAAGTACGACTCCAACTACGGCCGGTTCAACGGCAAGGTGGAGGTCGGAAACGGCGAACTGCTCATTGACGGCAAATCCATCAAGGCCTTCAAGGAGACAGACCCCGGCAAGATTCCCTGGGGCGAGCAGGGAGTGCAGATCGTGGTGGAGTCCACCGGGCTGTTCACCATCAAGAAGGACGGGGTGAACAAGAAAGGGAAAACAGTCCAGGGCGCAGAAAACCACATCACCCGGGGCGGTGCCAAAAAGGTCATCATCTCAGCCCCGGCAGAGGGCGAAGACCTGATGATCGTGATGGGCGTCAACCAGGACATGTACGACAATGCCAAGCACCACGTCGTCTCCAACGCGTCCTGCACCACGAACTGCCTTGCCCCGGCGGCGAAGGTCGTTCATGACAAGTTCCGAATCGTCCACGCTCTGATGACCACGGTTCACGCCTACACCAATGACCAGAAAATCTTGGACCTGCCTCACAGTGATCTGCGAAGGGCAAGGGCAGCGGCCATGAGCATCATCCCCACAACCACCGGCGCGGCAAAGGCCGTGGCCAGGGTCATTCCTGACCTCAAGGGCAAGTTCGACGGATACGCGCTTCGTGTGCCGACCTCCACGGTCTCGGTCGTGGATTTCACCGCGCGGATCGAGGTCCCCACCACCACGGAAAACCTGCGCCAGGCTTTCAGGGATGCAGCGGCAGGCCCCATGAAAGGCATCCTGGCCGCTGTCGAAGAGCCGCTCGTGTCGATCGACTACAAGGGCGATCCCCATTCCTCTTCGGTCGATCTGCCGTTCACTTCCGTGCTCGGAGGGGAAGGGGACTTCATCAAGGTGGTCACCTGGTACGACAACGAGTGGGGCTACAGCGTGAGGACGGCTGACCTTGCAAACCTGATGGCAAGCAAGCTCTAGACAAGGAAGGGGAAGGGCCTGAACTGGATTCCCGTTGGAGTTTACCCGCCGCCGGCGGGCGGGAATGACGGAAAAGGCCGTGAGCGCTTTTCGTTCGCAGGCTTCTGATTCGTGATCGGTAAGGAGTGAATCATGAGAAAGAAAACCTTGCGCGACATCGATGTCCAGGGCAAACGGGTGCTGGTGCGGGTAGACTTCAACGTGCCCCTGAAAGGCGATCAGGTCGCGGATGACACGCGAATCCGTGCAGCCCTGCCGACCATCAAGTACCTGATCGAGAGGGGCGCCTCCGTGATTCTCATGTCTCACCTCGGAAGACCCAAGGACGGGCCGGATCCCAAGTACAGCATGAAACCCACGGCCGCAAGGCTGGCCGAACTGCTGGGAAAGCCTGTGGCCTTTGTGGAGGACTGTGTCGGGCCGAAAGCGGAGGCGGCGGCCTCCGGGCTGAAGCCCGGGGATGTCTTGGTACTGGAAAACACGCGTTTTTACAAAGGGGAGACCAAGAACGATCCCAAGCTCGCCGAGCAGATGGCCAAGCTCGCGCAGATTTATGTCAACGATGCTTTCGGCTCCGCGCACCGCGCTCACTCCTCCACGGAAGGCGTCACCAAATTCCTGCCTGCTGTGGCCGGTTTTCTGATGGAAAAAGAGCTCGACTACCTGGGCGGCGTGATGGAGAAGCCTCGGAGGCCTTTCTTGGCGATTCTGGGCGGGGCCAAGGTTTCGGACAAGATCGGTGTGATCAGCTCTCTGCTCGACAAAGCCGACACCCTTCTGATCGGCGGCGGCATGGCGAATACCTTCCTGAAAGCGAAAGGCCTGGGGGTGGGCGATTCTCTCGTGGAAGACGAGGTGCTCGGCACCGCAAAGGAACTGATGGCCAAGGCAGGGGCCAGGATGCTTCTTCCCATGGACGTGGTTGTCGCGCAGGCCGTGGAGGCTACCGCGGCCGCCCGGACGGTGGCGGTGGACAAGGTTCCTGAGGGTTGGCGCATTCTGGATGTGGGCCCTGAAACGGTGAAGAAATACAAGGAGGCCCTCCATGGGGCCAAGACCGTGGTCTGGAACGGGCCCATGGGTGTTTTTGAATTGCCGGCCTTTGCAGCCGGAACAAGGGCGGTGGCTGCGGTCCTGGCTGAGTTGAAGGATGCGACCACGGTGGTGGGAGGCGGTGATTCTGTGGCGGCCGTCACCCAGGCAGGGCTCGCAGACCGGATCAGCCACATCAGCACCGGCGGGGGAGCCTCCCTGGAGTTTCTGGAGGGCAAGGCCCTTCCCGGCGTTGTTGCGCTGAACGACAAGTGAAACTGGATTCCACCGCAAAAAGAGGTTCGTTTTTAAACATATGCCGAGAAACGATCACATCGAACAAACAAGGAGAGTTGCTATGTTCAAGACGAAGGGACTTTTGCTCGCCATCTTGTTGTTTTTCATGACCGCCGTTTGGGTTTTTGCGGCGGAAAAACTGAACATCGGACCAAACTTGCCTTCCTTCACCTTCGAGAAACCCATGTCCGCAGAGGCTCAAGAATATCTGGGGCTTCCGAAGATGGAGCCGTTCACGATATCCCAAATCAAGGGAAAAATGGTCATCATCGAAATCATGAGTTCCTTCTGTTCAGGTTGCATTGAAAACGCACCCACTGTGAACAGGCTTTACAGTTCGCTCCTGGGCGATGAGACGCTCAAGAAGGACGTCAAGCTCCTCGCCATCGGCGTGGGGAACAAACCCAAGGAGCTCGAAGCATTTCAAAAGGTTCACAGAGTCAAATTTCCGTTGATTCCCGATGAAGACGGAGATGTGTGGACGGCCCTTGGGAGCGCTGCGACTCCGGCCATGGTGATCGCCACTCCCTCGGGTAAGGTCTTGTATACCCATGTCGGGACGATCAAAGATCTGGACGCCTTTTTGAAGGAAATCAAGGAACTTCACAAAAAGCAGTAGTTGGCGATGGTGAAGGAGTTCTTGCGCACGGTTTGGCTCAACCCTTAGCGTTCGCGGGGAAGTGCTTTCAACCGTGCTTTTTTTTGATGCCTGTAAAGCCTTTGTGAAGACGAGGCACGGGTGGTGTAACATAAAAGCATGAATGCCTCGGAACGAAAAAATCCTGCTACCGCCGGCCTGAGCGTCACAACGCCTTCGGCAGACAGGCTTCTCGTCAAGCTCTCCGGCGATTGGAGGCTCACTGAGCCTCTCCCCTCTGCGGCGGATGTGGAGAAGGCGCTGGAGCCGGGCAAGGGCATCCGGCGCGTCGAGTTTGACACCACAGATCTCGGCCTCTGGGACAGCGGCCTTCTCACCTTTCTCATCAAGATCTTTGAGGGATGCGCTCAGGCAAGAATCGAGTTGGACAAAGACGGGCTGCCCGAAGGTGTGCGGCGTCTGATCGACCTGGCCACAGCGGTTCCCGAGCGAAAAGGGGCGAAAAAGGAGGCCAAGAAAGAAGCTTTTCTCTCCATGGTGGGGGGAGAGGCCGTTGCCTTCTACCGTTCCTTGTTGGAGATCCTCGATTTCCTGGGGGAGTCGTCCCTGGCATTTGCAAGGCTCTTTAGAGGCAAATCCTCTTTTCGGCGCTCGGACCTGACGCTGCTGCTCCAGGAGTGTGGGGCGCAGGCTCTGCCGATTGTCTCTCTGATCAGCCTCCTGGTGGGCCTGATTTTGGCGTTTGTGGGTGCCATTCAGCTTAAGCTTTTCGGGGCCCAGGTTTACGTGGCGGATATTGTGGCGATTGCCATGGTGCGGGTGATGGGAGCGATCATGACAGGGATCATCATGGCAGGCCGGACCGGGGCGGCGTTTGCGGCGCAGATCGGGACCATGCAGGTGAACGAGGAGATTGATGCGCTGAAGACGATGGGGATTAGTCCGGTGGAGTTCCTGGTGCTTCCGAGGATGATCGCGCTGATCGTCATGATGCCGTTGCTGTGTGTGTATGCGGATCTCATGGGGATTCTGGGGGGACTGATCGTGGGGGTGGGCATGCTGGACATCAACCCCATCGAGTATTTGAACCGGACCCAGGAGACCCTGACGTTGACGACCCTGTGGATCGGGCTGTTTCACAGTGCGGTGTTCGGGATTCTGGTGGCTCTGTCGGGGTGCCTGCGGGGCATGCAGTGCGGGAGGAGTGCATCGGATGTGGGCTATGCGGCGACCTCGGCGGTGGTGACGAGCATTGTCTCGATCATTGTGGCCACGGCGATCATCACGTTTATGTGTGAGGTGTTGAAGCTCTGAAAACTGGAATACTGGAAGAATGGAATGACGACAGAACCGGCAAAAGGTCAGTGTGGGTCGAGCATTCTTCCACCATTCCAATGTTCCATCATTCCAGACTTCGGATTTTTTTATGACTGATCATGAACCTGCCATTGTGGTGAAGGACCTGGACATGGGGTACGGGGATTTTGTGCTCATGCGGGACCTCAATTTCACGGTGAACCGTGGGGATGTGTTCATCATCATGGGGGGGAGCGGGTGCGGGAAGAGCACGTTGCTCAAGATTCTGGTAGGACTGAAGACTCCCTCCCGGGGGCAGGTGTTTTACGGGGAGACGGACTTTTGGGGGGCGGACCCTGGGACCCGGGAGCAGATCCAGAGGCGGTTTGGGATTTTGTATCAGAGCGGGGCGTTGTGGAGTTCTATGACGTTGGCGGAGAACATTGCGCTTCCTCTGGAGCAGTACACGGATCTGAGTGCGAGCCAGATTCGGGAGGTGGTGTCTTTGAAGCTTGCGCTGGTGGGGTTGGCGGGGTTTGAGGATTTTTATCCTGCGGAGATCAGCGGGGGGATGAAGAAGAGGGCGGGGCTGGCGAGGGCGATGGCCATGGATCCGGACATTCTGTTTTTTGACGAGCCGTCGGCGGGGCTGGACCCGGTGAGTTCCCGTCTGCTGGACGACCTGATTCTGGAGCTCAGGGAGAGCCTGGGGACCACCATTGTGGTGGTGACGCACGAGCTGGCAAGCATTTTCGCGATCGGAAACAACTCGGTTTATCTGGACGTGGACGAGAGAACCATGAGCGGGAGCGGGGATCCCAAGAAGCTTCGCGACGACTCTCCGAATCCGAGGGTTCACAAGTTTTTGACCAGAGGAGAAGAATAAGGGCAAATTCGAAATCCGAAGCACGAAGCACGAAATAATTCTAAAGGAAGAAATCCAAATGACCCAAACAGGGAAACAGTATGATTTGGAGGAAAGAACTCTTGAGTTTGCGAAGAGCGTTAGGAGCTTTGTCAAAAGACTTCCTAAAACCATAGCCAACCTTGTGGACATCAAGCAACTGGTCAGGGCATCCGGGTCTGTTGGAGCGAATTATATTGAAGCCAATGACTCATTGAGTAAGAAAGACTTTGCATTATTTCGAGTTTCGTGCTTCGAATTTTAGGTGCCTGCTAGTGTCTCGGAATCATAGAGGAAACCGACGCTTTCAGCAAGCACCTGCTCGACGGAGAATGCTATGGGTAAACCGGTAAGCAAAACGACGATTGGACTTTTTGTGGTGGGGGCGATCGCCTTGATCCTTGTGGCGGTCGGGGTCCTGGGCTCAGGGAAGTTTTTCAAAGTGAGCGTTCCCTACTTGATGGTTTTCGAGGGGTCGGTTAAAGGGCTCAATGTGGGGTCGCCGGTGGTGTTTCGGGGGGTCAAAATCGGCGCAGTGAGCAGCATTCGTATGCGCGCTGATTACGCAACCAAGGCCTTCACAATTGTTGTGTATACGGATTTCGATCCAAGCCAAATACAAATCGTCAATCTTGATGAGGCGACGTTCAAGGCGAAAACTAGGGTGGATCGATATGCAAACATGAGGGAACTTGTCGCTCGTGGTCTCAGGGCCCAGTTGGAGATGCAGAGCATTGTGACAGGGCAGCTTCAGATCGCCCTTGATTTCTACCCTGACAAGCCGGCGGTCTATTCGAGGATTGACGAAACGATAGAGGAAATCCCGACCATCCCCACGCCTCTGCAGGAAATCACCAAGAAGCTCGAAAGCCTCCCCTTCGAAGAGATCTTCAATAAAGCCAATTTGGCGATGGACGGGATTGCGAAACTCGTCCAGTCGCCCGAACTCAAGGAAAGCGTCGCGAACCTCAACACTGCGCTGAAAGACGTCCAATCCCTGGTGCGCAACGTGGATAGCCAGGTCAAGCCTCTGAGCGCCGGACTGTCCGAAACTATCCGAGACACCCAAAAGCTCATCAAGAGCGCGGACTCTCAGGTCACATCCCTGGGAACAAACTTGAATGAGACCATCGGGGACGGTCGGAAGCTCATTAGGAACATCGATGGGAGTGTGGAATCCATCAAGGGCAATCTGCAAGGTGCGCTCACCGCAGCGGCTTCGGCGCTCGACGAAGCAAGAAAACTGATTCAGGAGCTGGAGTCCACGGCCAAAGAGGATTCATCGTTCATGTACCAGGTGACCGAGACCTTGCGGGAAGTGGAAAGAGCAGCCCGGTCCCTGACCACGCTGACCGATTATCTTGAAAGACATCCTGAAGCCCTGCTTGGCGGCAAAGGGGATGGTGGAGGAAAGTGAGATGAGAAACCAAAGATCTTTAATACACCTCGTGGTCCTACTTGTGCTTTCAGTAGTCTGCCTTTCAGCATGCGCAGGGAAGAGCGCCTCTTCGACGTTCTATGTGCTGAGTTCTTTGCCGCAGCCGACGCTGAATGCAGCCGAGGGTACCACCATTGGAGTCTTCCCTGTGGCCATGCCCGAATACTTGGACCGGCCTCAGATCGTGACCCGGGTGAGCGAGAACGAGATCAGGCTCGATGAATTCAGCCGCTGGGCCGAGCCCCTCAAGGAGAGTTTCACCCGCGCTCTGGTTCAGAACCTTTCCAGTCTTCTCAACACGGCGAAGATCATCAAGACTACGGGGGGCACCGGTATTCCAGTAGCTTTGCAGGTGGGAGCCGAGGTGGTGCAGTTTGACGGGATTCTTGGGGGCGACGTGATCCTGATCGTGAAGTGGGGTCTTTTTGAAGCAGAAGACAAGAAGTTGATTTCGGCAAAGAGGTCTTATTTCAAGGAACCCACGGGAGCGGCGACCTATGAAGCTTTTGTTGCAGCTCAGAGCAGGGCTGTCGCAGCCCTGAGCCGTGAAATCGCCGAAGCGATCAAGGCGAGAAGATAGCCGTTTCCGGCAGTTTGATGCAAGAAAATAGATAAGCCCATTAGGTGGAGTAGCCTATTGCTCAGCCTTTTGCATTTTAATGATGCCCTTAGCTTCGTGCTGTGCGGTTGCGGCGATCTCGTTGGTTCGTACCCGGAGACAGGCATGTTCTGTGTCGCCGCCGATTTCAGTTTTTCGGTATGATCGGCGGCGAGCTTTCTGTCATGGCCGTGACATGGTGTCAGGAAGGTGCTCCTGAAGGGAGCACATGAAGACATCGAAGATGAAACGGAGAAAAAGCTCTGAAGTGGGATATCCTAGCAAATCGCAAAACAGAAGGAAAGGAGAGAAACAAATGAAGAAAAGCATCAAGACAATTTTGGCTCTTGCAGTGGCGGCGATCACCATTTTGTTCGCTTCTCCGGTTGTGTCGCAGGACAAGCCGGCGGACAACATGCAGATCCTGCGTGAAAAAATCAAGGCGGACAAGAAGCTCCTTGTTGCTGCAGACATGAGATTGACCGAGTCGGAGGCCAAGGCTTTCTGGCCGGTTTACGAGCAGTACCAGGATGAACTGTTCCTTCTTCGAACACGCACCGTGAAATTGATCAATGACTACGCGGAAGCCTACGAAAAGATGACCAACGATAAGGCGAAAACGCTGCTGGATGAACTGATGAAAATCGATTCCCTGGGCGTGAAGCTTCGTGAGGCCTATCTCCCTAAGTTTCGCCAGGTTTTGCCGGAGGTGAAGGTTGTTCGCTACTACCAGATCGAGAACAAGATCAATGCGGCGCTGATGTATGAACTCGCAGCCAACATCCCGCTCATGAAAGCGGCCCAGTAGTCATCAGAAAGGGAGGATACGATGATGAGACATTTACGTTTGACAACTGTTTTATTGGTCCTTGCGTTCGCTGCGCTCACCCTCATGAGCCCGAATCCTGCTCAAGCAGCGTCTGCGGCAGAAATCAACCGTGAGGCGAATCAGGCTCTGCAGAACCTGTACAAAAAATCAAGTGCGGCAAAGGCCCTGGGTGAAAAGGCAAAGGCCATCCTCGTGTTTCCGAGTATTACCAAGGGTGGCTTCATGGTGGGTGGGCAGTACGGGGAAGGCTCCCTCATGAAGGAGGGAAAGACCATCGGTTACTACAACATGGTCTCGGTCTCATACGGTCTGCAGGCGGGTGTCCAGAAATACGGGTATGTGCTGTTTTTTATGACAGACGCTGCAACCGAATATCTCAACAGAAGCGATGGCTGGGAACTGGGTACGGGCCCAAGCATTGTCATTGTAGACGAGGGGGCAGCCGCCGGCATATCAACCACCACAGCGAGGTCGGACGTTTACGCCTTCTTTTTTGACCAGAAAGGGCTCATGGGTGGTCTTGGCCTCCAGGGCACGAAAATTACAAAGATAGAGAAATAGCATCGGCTTGAGCGGGTTAAAAACTAGGGGCGGAAAAGAGAGGAGAGATATGAAGAAAAAAAGATCGTTGCTAAAAGCATTGATCCTGTTTCTGGCACTCCTGCTGGGAGCTCCTCAAGGGGTCATCGCGCAGAGTGGAGGCGAGGAGAAGCCTTTTAAGCAGGAAGAGTTGGATCAACTGGTCGCACCCATCGCCCTCTACCCTGACTCCCTGCTCACCCAGATCCTCATGGCTTCCACCTATCCGCTCGAGGTTGTGCAGGCTGATCGCTGGGCAAAGCAGAACAAAGAGATGAAGGGCGACGCGCTGGCAAAGGCTCTTGAAGCTCAGCCCTGGGACCCCAGCGTCAAGTCGCTGGTGAACTTTCCCCAGGTGTTGGCCATGATGAGCGAGAAACTGGACTGGACACAGAAGCTGGGCGACGCATTCCTCGCACAGCAGAAGGATGTTATGGGGAGTGTCCAGAAACTACGGGCCAAGGCACAGGCGTCGGGCAACCTGAAAACGACCAAGGAGCAGGTAGTCAAGGTCGAGCAGCAGACCATCATCATCGAACCGGCCAGCCCGCAGGTGATCTATGTGCCGACCTATAACCCGACCGTGGTGTACGGCGTATGGGCCTACCCGGCCTATCCGCCCTACCCTGTCTATCCACCGGGATATGTGGCCACAACAGCAGCCTTTTCCTTTATGGCCGGCGCTGCCATTGGTGCGGCATGGGGTTACGCATGGGGCAACGCGAACTGGCACGGAGGCGATGTTAATATCAACGTGAACCAGAATGTCAATATCAACAACTCCATTAACCGTGAAAAATACCAGCAGCAATATCAGGGGAAAGGTCAGGCCGGCCAGGGCCAATGGCAGCATGACGCCAGCCACCGGGGTGGAGTCGCCTACAGGGATCAGGGAACAGCTCAGAAGTATAACAGGGGTGGATCGCGGGATGCACAGTCGCGGGATGCGTACCGGGGCCACTCGGAGAGGGGAAGACAGGACCTGTCCAAGGACGCGGCAGACCGGTCCCGTGGCGGCGGGCAAATGGATCGTGGGGGTGCTTCGCCCGGTCAGTCGGACCGAGGAGGCGCCATCAGCGGCGCGGATCGGGGCGGGAGCGCGACCAGGGAGGCCAGTAACCGCGGGAATCAAAGCATGGCATCTTCCCGAGCCGGCGGAGGCGGCGGAAGCAACGTAAGTCGCGAAGGCGCCGGCGGAGGCGCAAGCCGAAGTAGTGGAGGTGGAGGCGGTCGAGCTGGAGGAGGCCGCGCTAGATAACCGGTCTGGAACCGCTCAACCCCTTTTGAATGGAGGAAAAAGGCATGGTGCTATACATTAATACAAAAGACGGATATTCATGGTTCAAACGTTGCGGGGCGCTCGTCATGGCCGTTGCATTTATTGGTTTGGTCATCTCCGCCCCGTCTCAGGCGGAGACGATAAAGCAGCGAACCTTTGCTTCCCCTGAAGAGGCGGTCAAGACCTTGATCGAGGTTTTGAAATCAAATGATGTGAAGGCCCTGGAGGGGATTTTCGGGCCCGGGAGCAAGGACCTTTTATGGTCCGGCGACCCGGTGGCTGACCAATCAGGGCGCGAGCAATTTCTTAAGCTGTACGAACAGAAACACAGGCTGGAGGCAACCGAGGCTAAGGCGGTGCTTAACCTTGGGACTGAGGACTGGCCGTTTCCTATTCCAATCGTGAGCAGAGAGGGTCTCTGGTATTTTGACACCAAACAAGGCAAGGAGGAAATTCTTGCGCGAAGGATCGGCCTGAATGAATTGAGTGCCATCAAAGCCTGCCTGGCCTATGTGGATGCTCAGCGGGAATATGCGCTCAAGGACCGGGATGGCGACGGACTCATAGAATATGCCCAGAAGTTCCGAAGCGACAAGGGGAAGAAGAACGGTTTGTATTGGGAGGTGAAGGCGAGCGAGGAGCAGAGTCCCTTGGGCCCCCTCTTTGCCGCAGCCCAGGAAAAAGGCTACAGCGCCAAGGCGGGTGGAAAGCCCATTCCTTATCATGGGTATTATTACAGAATCCTAACAGGCCAGGGGAAGAGCGCACCGGGCGGCGCCTATGACTACATCGTGAAGGGAAATATGATCGGAGGGTTTGCTCTCGTGGCCTACCCGGCCAAGTATGCGTCATCAGGGGTCATGACTTTTATCGTGAATCACGATGGTGTTGTGTATCAGAAAGACCTGGGCCGGAACACCGCGAAGGCGGCTCAGGCGATGAAGCTCTTCAATCCGGACAGCACGTGGAAGAAAGTGGAATAGAATTTATTGGACCAAAGTCCAATATCGTTTCTCTTTGAGCCCTAATAGACTTCACGTTAATTCTTTGGTCGGCGCTTTTGACCGGGGGAATCCTTTGGATCCATCGGCCCAGGAGTCATGTCAAGAGAATGCGCAGGGCGTCGCAGGTAAACGCAGGTCCATACGGAAGGCTCTGAAGCGGCAATGATGAAGAAAGTCTAATTCTTGGTGACGAAAATGAAGAAGAAAAATCGCGTGTATAATTTATTCAGCATAGCCTTGGGTATCGCGTGCGCCACAACGGCCGCGGCACAGCCGAAACTGGATCGCACCGTGCTGCCGATCCAGTTCCCGAAACCACCCGCCCTCAAGGAACTTTACGCCAAGGACGTGAAAACCATTCCGCCCCGCCAGGAGGTGAAAGCTCCCCAAGGCGCGCCCAACGTGGTGGTCATCTTGATTGATGACCTGGGCTTCGGCGCCACGGAGACTTTCGGCGGCCCGCTCAAGACGCCCACCCTCGACCGTCTGGCCAAGAGCGGACTGCGCTACAACAGCTTTCACACGACGGCGCTCTGTTCGCCGACGCGGGTGGCGC
>Ga0101944_10006718_pt1 | contig 12019 bp, 13 predicted proteins | sample DewCreD2012metaG_FD_75245 | JGI IMG/M metagenome (GOLD analysis project Ga0101944, IMG submission 75245) | Hot spring sediment bacterial and archeal communities from British Columbia, Canada, to study Microbial Dark Matter (Phase II) - Dewar... ... | reverse complement strand
TCCCGCCAGTGTGTGCAGCAGCCAAGCTGTACAATCGACCGGGATGGGCTGTCCACCGTTGGGCTTGTGAGGTGCGTTAAGTTCTCCTACGGATCATGATCACACCAGTCGGCGCCGCTGGGTCATCCCGAAAGGCCACATCGAAGAGGATTCGACCGCCGCCGAATCCGCCGTCCAGGAAGCGTGGGAGGAAGCCGGTGTGCGCGGCGACATCCAAACGCCCGCGCTCGGCGAATACGGCTACGAGAAATGGGGCCGCCGTTACCGGGTGGAAGTCTTTCTCCTCGAAGTCGAGCGCGAGTTCGCCGACTGGCCGGAAGCCGGCGTGCGGAAGCGCGAGTGGGTGACGTTCAGGGACGCCATCCGCCGCGTCGAGGAACCCAAGTTGAAATACCTGCTGCGTCGCGCCGCGGCCGAACTGGCCGCGCCGGTGCGGTAGAAATCGGCTTGTGAAAGCGCCCTTCCGGGCGCGAATCCGCGGCGGTCGCACCCAGAAGGGTGCTCCCACAATGGGTGAGCCGTGGGTTGGAACGGGGTCGCACTCCGCGCTACAGTTTGGCCATCAACTCGGCGGCACTCGGCTGGCCGGGCGCCATCGGATCATCCAGCCAGCCGTACACGAGCGCGGAGCCGTGGCGCGCCAGTTCCAGCCGACTGGCCAAACCGAGGTCGCCCATGCCCATCACGGCCAGCGGCACGCCCCAGTCCTGTTCGAGCAAACCACGCAGCGTCGCCAGATCGGCGGCGGTCTTGGTCAGCGTGGCGATCTTGATCAGCGAGGCGTGGGTGGCGGCTTCCCAAATCAGGTCGCGCAGCGCGCTGGCGGACGGGGTCTTGGTGAAATCGTGGGCCGAGACGATGACGGTCTTTTTCAGTTTCTTGCCGAGCGCGGCGAGCTTGGGGAGTGACCGGCTTTGGAGTTCCACGTCAATGGCCGCGAGATTCTCGAGCGCGCTGGTGAAGTAACCACCCCGCTCCGCTTCCGGTCGTTTCCAATCGCCCCCCTCGGCCGCGAGCCGGGCCGTCACAATCACCGGCAACCCTTGCCCCTCGATCGCCTTGCATTGGCCGAGCCAGTCCGCCGATTGACCGCCCAGCTTGTCCAACCGGACCTCCACCGCGTGACAGACCGGCGCCGCCGGCGCGCGGAACGCCGCCAACGTCGCCGCCCGCGCGATGGTGCCCACGACGAGCGGCCGCGGTCCGGAAAGCAGATTCATGACGCGCAGCCTAGCACAACCAAACAATGCAGTTCGACTCTTTCAGTGAAGAGCCAGGAAGAGCAGGTCGCGCCTCGGCCATGCCACGACGTGGACGTACGACGCCCTCGGCAATCGCACCAACCGCGTGGACGGTGCGGGCATCTCCACCTTCTGGACATACGACAACCTCAACCGCGTTGCCACGACCGGCTCCGCACCCTCACCTGCCAATCCCTCTACGACCTCGGGGGTCGGAGAACCGGCATGGTCACAAGAGTGAACGGAGTGGCAACGGAGACGACATCCTACTCATTCGACCTCCGTGACCTCCTGCTCACCAAGACCGATCCCACCGGCTACACGCTCACGTACGCCTACGATGCGACCGGCAACCGCACGAATCTTCTGGTGGCACAAGCGTCCCCGCTTGTGGAGTTCTTGAATCAATCCTACGCCTATGATAATCGGAGCCGGGTCACGAACATGACGGCCAACGGCAAAGCCACAACGTTCACCTACGATGCCGTCTCCCGGCTCATCTTCCAGACGCTGCCGAACGGCACCATCGTCACCAACACCTACGACACCCTCCTCCGCCGCGAATGGTTGCTGGTAGGGACGGCTGTCCCAGCCGTCCGCTACTCCTACGACGCCGCCTCGCGTCTCCAAACTGTAGCCGCCGTTGGCAACGGCGGCATCACCAATTCCGCCACGTACACGTACTTGCCAAACTCATCACTCCTCAGTAACATCGTCTTCAAGACCAGCGGCACCACGCGCATGACCACCACGAAGAACTATGACAACTTGAATAGGCTCACCCAAATCCGCTCCATGGACTCTGTGTCCTCTGTGGTGAGTTCCCATTCCTACACCTACAACACCGCCAACCAACGCACCCGGATTGATCTCGCCGATGGCAGTTACTGGCTCTACCAGTACGACGCGCTGGGCCAAGTCACCAGCGGCAAGAAGCACTGGAGCGATAACTCCGAAGTGGCCGGCCAACAATTCGGGTACGACTTCGATGATATCGGGAACAGAGAGCAGTCAGCGGTCAGCGGTCGGCAGTCAGATTATACCGCCAACAGCGTAAACCAATACACCCAGCGCACCGTACCGGGCTACCTGTGGGAGTTGGGCAGCGCGACCAATGCCGCCACGGTGACGATCAACAACCAAGCGACCACACGCAAAGGAGAGTTTTTCTCCAAGGAGTTCAGCGTAACCAACAGCAGCAGCGCCGTCTACACGCAGTTGACCACCGTGGCGGTCCTCAAGAATGCCGGCGGCAACGGCTTGGACATCGTGAGTGCCACCACCGGCCAAGTCTTCACCGCCTCATCCCCGGAACTGTTCGGCTACGACAGCGACGGCAACACCACGAATGACGGGCGCTGGGCCTACACGTGGGACGGTGAAAACCGTCTGATCCAGATGCAAACGGTGGCATCCGTGACCTCCGCGACATCCGTGGTTCACCAGAAGCTGCTCTTCACCTACGACTCTCAATCCCGCCGCGTGAGCAAAGTGGTCTCGAATTGGAATGGCAGCGCTTGGGTTGTGGGAACCAATCTCAAGTTCGTCTATGACGGCTGGAATTTGCTCGCCGAACTCAACGCGACCAATGGCGTCGCCCGCAGTTACGCATGGGGTCTCGATCTCAGCGGCTCGCTGCAAGGGGCCGGCGGCATCGGCGGCTTGCTTCTGATCACCAGCCCCCAATCCCCAACCACCAACTCCTTCGTTGCGTTCGACGGCAATGGAAATGTCGCGGCCCTCCTGGATGCCGGCACCGGGAGCGAGTCGGCGCGCTACGAGTATGGCCCATTTGGGGAAACAATCCGCGCGACCGGTGCGGCGGCGAAGGCCAATTTATTTCGATTCAGCGCCAAGTACTCCGATGCCGAAACCGGGCTGCTCTACTACGGGTACCGGTACTACCAGCCGAGCGCGGGAAGGTGGCTGAACAGGGATCCAGTTGGGGAGGAGGGAGGCGTGGTGTTGTATGGTTTCGTCGCCAGCAACCCTGTCAACTACGTTGACCCCAATGGTCAGATTCCATTGGATACGGTTTGGGATATTGCCAACATCATTTACGACATCGCTGTGGGGGACTATGTGAGCCTCACCGCTGACGTAGCCGCGTTGGCAATCCCGTATGTTCCGGCTGGTTCGACGAAGTTGGTAAAAGCAGCAAAGGCGGCCGATGTCGTCAGCATGGACGCAAAAGCAATCAAGACGCTGAAGGTTGATTTCCAATACTACGGCAATGCCCAAGGCTTCTTTAAGCACACGCTGCCTGCTGGCGCGGCGAATTGGGTCGCTTCCACTAAAGGTAAGCCCTCGAAGTTCATGCCTGGTTGGGGGGACGCGGAAATCAGAAAACTCATTCAGGAAGCACTGGATGAGGCCAAGAAGAAGGGATTGTTGAAGCCGGGACAACTGAACGGCTACGTTCACGATGCTAAGAAGATCGTAGGAGCTTCTGACGGCTGCTTGGTCAAACGAATCGAAATCAAGATCAACAACGACGGGAAGAATCTCCACGCGTACCCGGTCAAATAGTGCACTCCTATGCAGCCTCCTGCTTTGAAACTTTATCTCGTGGCGCGCTGGGGCAACAACGAAGATGGCCCAAATGGCTCGGACACGCTTTTTCTCGTTCGTGCTCCAAATTATCACTCCGCTGCGGAAGTTGTGGACTGTGCAATGGCGGCAATGAAGGAGACCAGAGCTACGCCTGTATCAAATTGGGTTTGCGAAATCGGTGATGACGGGAGCGGTCAGACAACCCCCGCCATTTTGAAGGGTCCATTCTTCGGGCTGTCGGGGGCTGACGGCTACTCTAGCGTCTGGACTCGGGAGTCAATGGAGGACAAATGGGTTTCACGGCAGCCCGACATTGAGGCGGCGAGTAATTGAAGGGGGCATGATCAGAGGCATCAACGCCTATTCGTAAAGGAGGCAGCGGGGTCAGATCCCCACAATCAACTTTGGAGAGGAAATGGAGTCAAATCTCTTGATTCTCGAAAGTCGCCGTCTTGAACATCTCCTACGCCTACGACAGCACGGGCAACCGCACCAATCTTCTGGTGGCACAAGCGTCTCCGCTTGTGGAGTTCTTGAATCAATCCTACGCCTATGATAATCGTAACCGCGTCACGAACATGACCGCCAACGGCAAATCGACGACGTTCACCTATGATGCCGCCAGCCGGCTCATCGCGCAGGTGTTGCCCAATGGCACCACCGTCACGAACGGTTTCGACAACGCGCATCAGCTCCTCAGTCGCATCCACAAGAAAACCGATACCACCACCATCGCCTCCTTCCTGTACGGGTACGACAGCAGCGGCAATCGCACGAACATGACCACGCTGGAAGGCGTCAACGCCTACAGCTCCAACTCCAACAACTGGCTCACTGCCGCGACCTATCCCGGTGGCTCCAGCCAGCAATTCTTCTATGATTCCGTCGGGAATCGAACAAATCTCGTGCAAATCGTGATGTCTTCGACGAATTCGACGGTTTACCTCTACAACGGCGTCAACGGACTCACTCAATCCATTACAGGCGGCACGACTAACACCTTCACCTATGATGCATCGGGTCAACTCACAAACCAATCGCTGACCGGTCTGATACGGTCGTTTTCTTACTCCTTCAGGTCGCAGATGACCGCACTCGTCGACACAAATGGGGTCGTCTCCAGTTTCGATTTTGACGGTGATGGACATCGAGTCAAACAAGGAGTGTCGGGTTGTTTGGCGACACGATTCGTTTACGACGGGCCAGATGTGGTGCTTGATTTGAATGAGAGTAATCAGGTGGTGTACGTGTACGTGAACGGATTGAGCATTGATGATAAAGTCGAACGGCTAGCATACCTTGACGACTTCCTCTCGGTTCGGCTTGTCTTTCACTCGGATGCTCTCGGTTCAGTTGTTGCCATCAGCGATTCAACGCAGTCCGCCGTGAAGACCTACAGGTACGAGGCATTTGGCCGAATTCTCAGCGAATCTGGTGCTCTCGCTCCAAACCGCTACACATTTACTTCACGAGAGATGTTCAGCGCATCTTCAGAGTTGTTGTACTACCGTTGGAGGGTTTACTCATCGTCCATAGGACGCTTCACAAGTGAGGATCCACTTGGATTCACAGATGGGCCGAACGTGGCGTTGTACGCAAACGCAGATCCTGTCAATGCCATTGATCCTGACGGTTTGGCGTACGCGACATGCAAATTGCTTAAGCAATGGTGTACCTCGAAAAAGCAGATCAACGTCTGGTTTCCATACGGCTGGCAGATTATCAAAGTATGCACCCAGCGAAAATGTAAGTGGAGATGCTATCACGCTTCCACCGATAACTGCCCGTCGATCCCATGTCCAAACAACTCTTGCCCGCTTGATCATGGAGTGGAGATTCTTAAGTCATATGGTCCTGATCCATCTAAGCCATACGGCGCTGCGCCTCTCTGCAGTGAAAAAACTGCGAGCATTCTCGCCTCGGGGTCGTAGGGAACTATTACAATGAAAACTAACGAATTAGCGGTGTTGCTTCTAAGAACTCTGGGTTTACAACTACTGATTGTGGGTGCTTTGCTAACGATTCACTGGCTTGTTGCCCGAGTTCTGGCAAGAGGTGCTTCCGATCTTGATGACAAGCACTATGTGATCGTGGGGTTCTCGCCGCCGATTGCCACTATAATATTCTGCATTCTCGTCGGAATAATAGTAATGTACAAAAGTCGCTCGCTTGCCCAGTGGATGATAATTGGCTTGGAGTAGCTGTGTCGGTCAACGCTTCACATCGAAACTGGGGACGGCCAACGGCAAGAGCACGACGTTCCGCGGCTTCGCGGCTCATTGCCCAAGTGCTGCCCAACGGCACGACCGTCACCAACGGCTTCGACGACGCCCACCAGTTGCTCTCGCGCCTCCACAAGAAAACCGACGCCACCACCATCGGCTCGTTTCTCTACGGTTACGACAACAGCGGCAACCGCACGAACATGACCACGCTGGAAGGCGTGAACGCCTACAGCTACAATTCCAACAACTGGCTCACCGCCGCGACCTATCCCGGTGGCTCCAGCCAGCAATTCTTCTACGACCCGGTCGGCAATCGCACCAACCTCATCGAGATCACCGGTGCCGTCACTAACACCACGCGATCCACCATCGGCGCGGCCAACCGGCTCGCATCCTCGTTCTCGTCGTCGTCCTCGTCCTCGGCCGTGCTCACCAACCTCTACACCTACGACGCCGCCGGTCGCCTCACCAACCAGTTCGTCGGCACTCAGGCACGCCGGTACTCCTACACGTACCGCTCCCAGCTCAGTTCCCTCACCGACACCAACACCTTCACGTTCACCTACGACTTCGACGGCGATGGCAATCGCACAAAACAATCAGGCTCCGGCTGTCTCACCACCAAGTTCGTCTATGACGGCCCGAACGTCGTCCTCGACCTCAACGCCAGCAACCAAGTCGTCCACGCCTACGTGAATGGTATGGGGATAGACCAGCCGGTGGAACGCATCGCCTTCTTAAACGGCACTCAACTCTCCGCCCTAAACTCTCGACTGGTTTTCCACACCGACGCCCTCGGCAGCGTCGTCCTCATGACTGACAGCGGACAGCTGACAGCCAAAAGCTATTCGTACCAAGCCTTCGGCAAGATCCGCACCGAAACCGGCACCGCCATCTTCAATCGCCAAACCTACACCGCCCGCGAAGCCCTCGGCGACACGATCGGTTCGTATTACTACCGCTGGCGCGTGATGGACCCAAATGTGGGGCGGTTCACCAGCGAGGATCCGCTGGGGTTTGTGGATGGACCCAGCCTTTATGTTTACGTGGGTAACAGGCCTTTGCTACTACTTGATCCAAGTGGTTTATACACGTTCCCCAGTTTTTCAATTTTGTCCTGCCCTCCAGGTCAGGTATGGAAGTTTAATTGGGAGTCGGCTGGTTACACAAGCGCTTCGGACTGCGCCAACAAGATTTGGAATGAGGCACAGTCGAGTGTACCTCCAGTTGGACAGATAAGTGGTGGCGCTCTTATTCTTGCCGTTGATCTTCTGATCAAAACACCTGTGGGGTCTGTCACCTTTATAGCAGGACAATCAGTAAGCTACTATATACTTTACGTATGGTGTAAAGGGGGAAGCTGCCAATGTCCAGCCCCATGACTCCCATGAGACAAGGCCTTTTGGCAGCGAGTTGGATTTTGAACGGAGCCGGGCTCGGAATCATCGCAGGAAGGGCTCTCTATCAACAGAATGAGGTGCTTCCGGCTCAACCTGCGTTTTTTATCGGATCGTTACTACTCGCAGTGGGAAGTGTGCTTAGGTACTATTGTCAACGTCGAAAGAAAGTCTAACGACAAGGGGGTGAGTCTGCCCCGCTTTGATGGACACCCTGCGAAAGGTGCGCTATCATTGGGGTCATTGGGGTCAACTCACCACAACCCACATATTGGCGATTGACGGTGTGAAGCGGGGCCGGTAGAGCCGGCGGCAGGCGTGACCGTTACGAGTCGAGTTCGCGCATGCCGCTTATCACGTGATGGCGCGGGGGAACTAGCAGGCTGTTGAAAAATCCGCGTTTCCGCCGATGCCGGGTTCAACCGTCATCCCTCCGACTGTTTTGGCTGCGGCAGACCAACCCGGCGACACCTCGGTGCCGGGATTTGTGCCCTGCGAATTGTTGTTGGTGACCATATCTTCGTGCTTTGCCGACTTCATTCGCCTGGGCTGATCAACCACTGGCTTGCACCGCCTCCAGTTTCGCCACGCGCAGGAGATTGTAAGTGCCGGCGACGAAGTACCCCCAGGCTTGCGTCCGATCTTGGCCGCCGTACCGACTGCGGCGCAGGCCGCCGACGGTCTTCATCCAGCCAAAGATTTCTTCGACCCGTTTGCGGAGGCGTTGGCTGGTCTGATACCCGGGGCGGCGGGTCGTGCGCCCGTCCAAGCCCGGGGTGTGGCGGCCTGTTTGACACGCCACATGGGGCGCGATCTGGCGTTGGCGACAACCACTCACGAACGCTTTTTGATGGTAGTTCTTGTCGGCCCCAATCGTCTGGGGCTGGGTGCCTTCGTGCAGCTCCGTGTGCGCGTCGAGCTGCTGCAGCGCTACGGTCGGCTCGCTGTCCTGAATCGGATTGTGGATCGTAAACTCCGCGCACAAGCCATGGCGATTCTCCATCAGGATGTGCCCGCCAAAGCAGAGCTTGGCTTCCTTGCCGCGGGCCTTGCGATACAGCACGCTGTCGGGGTCGGTGCGGCTTTGATGTGTGGCATTGGTGCGTCGCTCGCCTTTGAAATTAATGCTCGGATTACCGGGGTCGTCGTCCTTCGCCGCACGAATCGGCGGGTCGTCCTGACCGTCTTTGCGCGTGAAACTCTTGAGGCTGGCCCACGATTCAATCAGGGTGCCGTCGGCGGTGAAATGCTCGTCGCTGGTCCAGCCTGCTTGGCGGGCCAACTGGTAGACTTCGGCAAAGAACATATGCGCCGCATCGGCCGAGAGGACCCGGTGATAGTTCTTGGCAAAGACGCTGTGGTCGAAACTGCCTTCGTCCAACTCGCGGTCCAGAAACCACAGCCAGAGCAGATTGTAACCGAGTTGCTCGCAGAACAGCCGTTCGCTGCGCACGCTGTACAACGCGGTCAGCACGCGGGCCTTGAGCAGTTGCTCGGGCGGAATGCTGGGCCGCCCCAGTTGCTCGTAGAGTTCATCGAACAGTGGCGAGAGCCGCTGCAAGACGACATCCAAGCTGCGCTTGATGGCGCGCAGGGGGTGAGTGGCGGGCACAGCCGCGTTGAGATTGATGACGGTCAGGAAATCCGGTTGGGGTTGAGGTTTGCCACGCATAGAGACTTGGATTCTCAAACCGCCGACGGGTTCAAACAAAATGAGACTTTTTCAACAGCCTGCTAGGAATTTCGGGACGAGGTTTTTCAGCGGAATCGTTATTCGACATTTTGAAGCAGGAAATTGTGGATTTGGGTTGTCCGGCGGGGGAGTGCGTCTGAACAGATGCGACACGAGACCGGTTCCGGCTTGTCGGGCCGGCGAGATCGTTGCGGGTGCGCCAGGTGTGACAGCCGACCTGCTCCAGCCGGCCCGTCGCATCCAGCCCTTCCGCGCCCAGCCCGACTCCCACCGTCCCAAGGCGCGTTTCGCGGTCACCCATAAAAGGTTCCCATCAAGACAGAAAACACTTCACCCGTGGGTTGGTCTACCGGCCCACGAGATTATTTTCGTGACGGTGTTGCGCTCGGGGCGGTGCCGGTGAACTGGCGGAAGACGGTGGCGAAGTACTGGCTGCTTTGAAACCCGCAGGCCAGCGCGATGGCGGTCACCGTTTGGTCGGTGGTGCGCAAGAGGTGTTGCGCGCGGCGGATGCGGACGCGATTGAGGTAGGTCATCGGCGAGTCGCCGGTCAGTTCGCTGAATCGTTTGGCGAACTGGGTGCGTTTCAGGCCGCAGACCGCCGCCATTTGATCCAGCGTCCAGCATTCGGCGTAACGGGTGTCGAGTTCGCGCAACAGGCGGCGCAGCGCGGCGGCGGGGTCGGCGCGGACGAGGGCGGGTCGGGGATTGGCGGCGATCAGCCGGGTCAGTTCCACGAGGAGCGCCCGCAGCAGGCCGGTGGCGAGGGCGTCGCGTCCGCGGGCCGAGCCGGTCAGTTCGCGGACGACGGCCGGCAGGAGGGTGCGCAGCAGCGGCGTGGCCGGGAAGGCGTGGCGCTGGGCGCGCTGGAGGGTTTGATGCACCCAGCGCAACTCGACGGGACCCAGTCCGACGCCGGCGGGGTTGAAGACGACGTAGTACAGTTCCAAGCCGGCATGGGGTTGGTCGCCGGCGCCGTGGCGCTGGTGGGGCAGGGTGAAAAAGATCGTACCAGGCCGAATCGGTTCGCGGTGGGACTCGACCTGCCAGGTAAATTCGCCTTTCGTGACCAGCACGATTTCCACGCCGCGGTTGGTGTGCAGGGGCAGCGGGCGCCATGGTTTGGACGGTCCCCAGTAGCCGAACTCGCGGATGGCAGCCACGTTCACAATTTACCGCTGGCTGCGCGTGGACGACAAGCGGCAAATTGTGGTGTACTGGGTGGCTCATGAAGATTGGTTGTTTTGCTCTGATCCAGCCGTTTGCCGGCATGCGCCGGCAGTTCGAACTCATCCGCCAGCTCGGTTTCGATTACGCCGACCTGACGGACAATCACGACGGGGCGACGTTGGGGACCGAGTACGGCTTTGCGGCGTCGTTCAGTCTCGATTCGCATCCGCGGGTGATCCGCGAGATGGTCGCCGATTTCGGGCTGACGCTGACCAGCGTTTGCGCCCACGCCAATTTGCTCGATCCGACCAGTCCGAGCCGGTACGGCACGGCGCAGATCATCAAGGCGATCAAGCTGGCGCATTTTCTCGGCGTGCGGCAGGTCATCACGACCGAGGGCGACCCGAAGACCGATTTTGGGCACCGGCTGACCGAGGATCAGCGGTTGTTCAGCATCCGCGAAAAACTCTACGAGCCGATTTTGTGGGCAGAGGAGTTCGGGATCGAGTTGTTGCTGGAGCCGCACGGGATTTTGACCGACACGGTGCCGGGGATGAGTCGCATCCTGGACGCGCTCGGCCACGAGAAGACGGTCGGGATCAATCTGGATACCGGCAACAGTTGGCTCGGCGGCGGCGACCCGCTCCAGTTCGTGAAGCAGTTCCAGACGCGGATCAAACACGTTCACTGGAAAGACATGCCGGCGGAGATGGCGGCGCAGCGGGGCAAGATGTTTGGTTGCGGGATGGGATTGATTCCGCTCGGCGACGGCGTGGTCGGCATCGAGGCGATCGTGAAGGAGTTGAAGAAGATCGGCTTCGACGGGCCGACGACGCTGGAAGTGGCCGGCGAGGCGGCGGTGAAAACGTCCGCGGAACGGTTGCGGCAGTGGAGCCGGTGAAGGGTTATTGGGAACAAAGCGCGACGCGGTTGGCGTGGCGGGTGGGCGATCGGGTGGCGTGGGAGTACCACTTCGATCCGGCCGGGGGCAAACCGTATTTTCATCCGGTGAGGAACGAGGCTGGTGCGGTGGTGACGGCGTGGCGGCCGGCGGATCATCCCTGGCATCGCGGCATTTGGTGGTCGTGGAAATTCCTCAACGGTGTGAATTACTGGGAAGAGAACGCGGCCGGTATTTCCGAGGGGCGGACGATGTTGCGCGCGACGCGGGTGGAGGCACGACCGGGTTTGCCGGCGAGGGTCGAGCAGGAGATCGAATACCTGCCGGTGTTGAAGGAGTACCGGCGACTGGAGATGACCGGCCCGCGCATCGGCTGGCACAGCGAGTTTACCGCGGTGGCGCCGGTCAGGCTGGATCGCGTGCCGATTGCCGGCGAGCCGAACGGTCAGACGTGGGGCGGGTACGCCGGGTTGTCGGTGCGGTTGGCGGCCGGGGTGAGCGGGCTGCGTGACAGTGAGGGACGCACCGAGGCTCGCGCGATGCACGGACAGCGCGCGGCGTGGGTGGAGTTTGGCGGGATTCGGGTGGTGCCGCGCCAGCCGTCGCGGTGGTACGTGTGGAGCGAGGGGATGAATTATTTCAGCCCGGCGGTTTTGTATGACGGTCCGTGGGAACTGACGGCCGGCGAGCAGGTGAAACTGGACTACGAGATATGGCTGCCATGATTCGGGCGTTGATTGTGGACGGGCAGAGCAACCACGACTGGGCGCGGACCACGGCCGGTATCCAGCGGGCGCTTGCGGGCTTGTTCGACATCGAGGTCGCGACGGTGACGGAGC
>Ga0101944_10006717_pt1 | contig 12019 bp, 7 predicted proteins | sample DewCreD2012metaG_FD_75245 | JGI IMG/M metagenome (GOLD analysis project Ga0101944, IMG submission 75245) | Hot spring sediment bacterial and archeal communities from British Columbia, Canada, to study Microbial Dark Matter (Phase II) - Dewar... ... | reverse complement strand
TTTTATACCAATATTAGTATTAATAAATCTAACTGTTTCAATGAGCATTATTTTTAGTCCACATAATAATGTGAAAATATTATGTTATGTATTTTTCATAGATTTAATTTTGATTAACATACAAAGATTCGATTACTTGATAAAGCGGCAAGAACAGTTATTTTATCCAACAGATCAAGTATTTGAATTAATTCAAGTAAGTAAAGAAATTGAAAATAAAATTGGAAATAGGCAATTGGTAACTCAATGGTGGGGTTCTGTTGCAGATATAGTATATTTGGTTGATATTTATCCCCTAACTACGACATATTTTGATCATAGATTAAGTAAGGGTGATTCAGTTGTTTTTGCAGCAAACAAACTGTTTCTGTTAGAAGATCAATATAGTCGTAATAGTCTTAATGGATTCTTAAGTTCTTGCAACTTACACATATTAGATTATTACATCTGGGGGGAATGTACAATTCCATAAAAATTCTTATGAAAATTCAATACCTTCGCCAAAATCTGAACACCGATTCTTATTCACTACATCTGGTTACACCACAATCGAACAATACCCATATGTGGCACGCCGTAAAGCCAGTAACGAAATTGGCGAAGGTATTGAAAATTACAATGGTATAAAATTTCCCTTAGATAGATGAGCTAACAAAATTGATGGTTATAATTGGAGGCAAAAATGAAACTCACTGTAATTATGCCCGTTTATTGTGAAGAAAATACGATTGAAAAAATACTACGATCAGTTCTTTCAAATCTCCCTAATGTGTTCGAAGTAATTGTTGTTGATGATGGTTCTACTGATAACACCGTAAATATTTTGGAGCAATTTTTATTGGAAAATCCAACATACCCCATAAGGTTAATTAAGCATTCAATGAATAAAGGTAAAACAGCTGCTTTAATTACTGGAATTCAAAATAGTAAGGGGGATATTGTTATCATACAGGATGCTGATTTGGAATACGATCCAAAAGAAATTCCGGCTGTTATTGCACCAATTGAATCCGGTTTTGCTGATGTTGTTTACGGCTCTCGATTTTTAGTGCGTCGTGCCTCTCGAGTATTGTACTTTCGACATTATCTTGCCAACAAATTGATAACCTTTGTGTCCAATTTGTTTACGGATATGAATTTTACTGATGTAGAAACATGTTATAAATCTTTTCGCGGTGACTTAATTCGAAACCTCAAGTTTTCTTCTTCTAGATTTGGATTTGAGATTGAAGTAACTGCAAAAATAAGCAAGTTAAAGTGTAGAGTCTACGAAGTTCCCATTTCATATTATGGAAGAACTTACGAGGAGGGAAAGAAGATTGGCTGGCGAGATGGATTTAGCGCGTTATATTATATTTTGCGATATAACCTTTTTGATTAGCTGATGCCAGTAAGTATCTAAAGAAAATAATTTATTGTGCTTGAAATATTTTCTTTTCGATCTCTAACCCATACCCTGCCGTTGGCCGACCGCCGCGCTCAGCCGCGGCGCTGGGCCGTTTTTCTGCAGTGCGGGGCGGGGGCGGTGTGGGGCGGCTGGTGGAAGCAGGGCAGCGAAAACTGGGACCTGATCATCAACCACTACGACGCCACTTATGCCGGTAAAATTCCCTGCGATGTGGAATTCCGCCAGAGCGGTCGGCTGCCCGGCAGCAAGTTCACCGCCTTTTACAGCCTGCTGACCGAATACCCGCACATCCTGGACCCTTACGAGTACATCCTCTTGCTGGATGACGACGTGCAGTTTCCCGAAGGCGGCATCCAGCGCTTGTTTGAAATCACCCAACAAAACGACTGGGAAATGGCGCAAGCCAGCCTTTCGGCGGATTCCTTTTGCGCCTATCCGGTGTTCTTTAATTCCGGGCGCGGCGGCTGGCGGCGGGTCAACGGCGTGGAAATCATGATGCCGGTCTATGCCCGCCGCATATTCCCGTGGGTCAGGGAAGTGTTTGCCGAAAGCATCAGCGGCTGGGGGGCGGATGCAGCCCTGGCGGCGATTGGGATGCGCGAAGGCTGGCGCGCCGCCGTGGTGGATGAAGTGGTGGCGCGCCATCTCAAACCGGTGCTGGGCGAAAGCGGCGCCTATTACCAGATGCTGCGCCGCAACGGCATTGATCAGGAGCGCGAATTCGAATACCTGCAGAGCAAATACGGCTTCACAACCCCCCTCTTTTACGAGATGCCGGGCTGATCGAAAGACTTCATCGAGTATAATTGGGGGGAAATCATCGCACGGGGAGGCTGGAAAACCATGCACATCTGGCTGCTGACCGGAGAATACCCGCCGGAGTATGGGGGCGGGATTGCCGCCTATGCCTTTCATACCGCTCAAATGCTGGCGCAGTGCGGCCATACCCTGACCGTTTTTGCCGCCAGTGAGGCGCTGCCGGACGGCACGCTCAGCGAGGAGATTGCCGAAGGCGTGCGGGTGGTACGTTTTGGACGCAATCAGGCGGCGCACAGCGCGGCCCTGGGCGAATTTGCCCGCTGGAGCCTGGATGCAGCCGAGGTGCTGGGGTCATTTCTGCGGCGGGAGGGTGTTCCGGATGTGCTTGAGTCGCAGGATTATCTGGGGCTGCCTTACTTTATTTTGCAGCGGCGCCGGCTGGGTGAAGCGGGGTTCTCTCAACTGCCGGTGCTGGTCACCGGCCACACACCCCTGTATCTTTGTTACCGTTTTGACGGCCTGGCTGAGTATCGCTTTCCCGGTTGGTGGATTGGGGAGATGGAGCGGTTTTCCTATCTGGCCGCCGATTGGGTCGTTTTTCCCAGCGCTGCCCTGCGCCGCGAAGTTGAAAGCGATTTGCCTGCGATTGCTGCTTACGGCAGTGTGCTGGCCAACCCCTACGAAGATGCCAATCCTTTTGCTGCCGGGCTTTCAGCCGGTGAACGGCGCGGTTTTTTGTTCACGGCGAAAATAGAACGCCGCAAAGGAATTGAACCCCTCCTGAAAACCTTTGAGCGGTTGTGGCAGCAGGGGTTGGATGAACCGCTCATCCTGCTGGGTGGAGATTGGTACGACGAACTGTATCAGCGCTGGATGAGCGAAGTACTGCATACCCGTTACCGCCCCTTCATCGAGCGCGGGCTGCTGCAGTGGCGCGGCAAGCAGCCGCCGGCAGAAGTGCAGCAAACCCTCCGCCAGGTGCGGGGCATGCTCCTGCCCTCGCTGTTTGAAAATTATCCCTACGCCGTGCTGGAGGCCATGTCAGCCGGCTGCCCGGTAGTGGTTTCGGCCAGCGGCGGGCATGCGGAGATTGTGGAGGATGGGGTCAGCGGATTTGTTTTTTCCCATCAAAAGCAGGGTGACCTTGAGCAAAAGGTCAACGCGCTGTTGGGGTTGAACTCACTGCAGTGGCAGGCCATGTCCGATGCCGCCCGGCAGCGGGTGCGGCAGTTGAGCGCGTATGGGGTGGTGGCGCCGCAGAAGGAAGCCGCCTTGCAAAATGCAATCGAACGCGGGCGGGCTGAGCGCAAGGTTTTCCCGTTCCTTCGTGAAATTTCCCGCGCGCCGGCGCTTTCTTCGGATGGGGAGGTGCAGGAAGCCGGCAAATTGAGTATTGTCATCCCCTTCTACAATTTGGGGGAATATCTGGAAGATACCCTCCGTTCGCTGGCCGGGCTAGAGGATATTCCCTTTGAAATTGTGGTCGTGGATGATGGCAGCGACGACCCGCTTAGTTTGAAAAAGTTGGAAGAACTGGAGAAACGCTATCCTTTCCGCCTGTTGAGGACGGAGAATCAAGGGCTGGCTTTGGCGCGCAACTACGGCGCCAGGCAGGCGCGCGGCGAATTTCTGGCATTTCTGGATGCCGATGATTGTATGGATGTGCAGTTCTATCGTGAAGCGATAGCCGTGTTGAGAATGTACGAAAATATCCGTTTTGTGGGCTGCTGGGCAGAATATTTCGGCGAGGCGCAGGGGTTTTGGCCGACCTGGAACCCCGAGCCGCCCTATGCGCTCGTGCATAACCCAATCAACAGCAGCGCATTGGTGGTTCGGCGGGCAGATTTTTTGCGGTACGGATTAAATGACCCTGCTTTCAACAAGATAATGGAGGATTATGACAGCCTGCTGAGTTTGCTTGAAAATGGCTGCCGCGGGGTGGTCATTCCCAGGCCTTATTTCAAGTATCGGGTGCGGGGTTCTTCGATGTATCATGACACGACGGTGGGAATTAAGCTGCAAACCTACGAACAATTGATCCGAAAACATGCCGGGCTGTATCAGCAGTTTGTTGAAGGGGTGGTTGGCTTAATCAACGCGAATGGACCGGGATATTTGTATGATAACCCGACTTTATGGTATCCGGCGGTTGACTTCAGCCGCCCCCAACCATATGAGGCGGCAGCGGTTACTCCCTCAACCGAGATGCCGCCCGCGCCAGCCAGAGTTTACTTATACTTTGCATTTCGTGCGGTATTGCTCAAACCGTATTCATGGCTGCGGCGGGTATTTCCCGCAGTGGATGCGATCAAATCGAGGATAAAAAAGATTATACTAAGGGAAAGAGGTTTGTGAGGAAAGTTTTCATGTGAAAAACGAGTACCAAAATAATTCCTGAAGTTTTTGTTGTTTCAAAGAATTGTTGACAGGCTTGAAGAACAAATCCCGTTATTTCCGGATTATATTTTCGCTGGCATTTGCGATGATATTTGTGCTTTGGATTCCAAAAGCCGATATTTTGACGACTCTTTTTGCTATTACAGTGGGATTATTTTTAGCTCTTCTATCCTATGTTGGAATTCAAAATTTTATAATCCAAAATGTTTACAATGTGTTAAAAGAATATCCGATCCAATGGAGAATTTTTGAAGTGGGAGTATCTTCATTTGCTGGTGTCTGGTTATCGCTTAATATCCCCCTGATTCCCCCGCCAGCGGAATATACTCCTTTTACGTATCCTGTAATCGTTCGCCTGACATATAGTATTGCAACAGGTTTGTGTTTAGGATTAATAATCCTCCTGGTATCTTTCTGGGCAACTGGTTCATTGGAGTTAAGAGTAAAACCCACTTCCGCTACTAAATTTTTGTCTGTTATCAAGTATGCTGCGCCAATCCTGTTTATTTGGGGAACTTATCTTTTGGCATTTTATCCTGGCATGATGAGTGCTGATTCAATGGTTCAGTGGGAGCAAGTTCTGACCGGTGTTTATAACGATCATCATCCCCCTTTTCATACATTTACTATATGGCTGGTGACCCGGATTGCCTTTACACCGACTTCTGTTGCTGTTGCTCAAATTCTGTTCTTAGGGTTTGTTGCAGCTCAGTGGTTTGTCTTTTTTGAACAAATTGGCTTACCGAAATGGCTGATATGGGTTAGCCTGGGTATCTTTTCATTTAGTCCTGTGAATGGAACAATGGTTAATACTTTATGGAAAGATATCCCCTTTAGTACCTCGGTATTGGCGCTATCTCTTTTATTGGCAAGAATAATTTTCTCTGGTGGAGAATGGGTTCAAAGTTGGAAGGCAAGAATCCTGTTGGGAATTATATGCGCCTTGGTTCTCTTGTTTCGACATGATGGCTTGCCATTGGGAGCAGGAACAATCGCTGCGCTTCTTGTGTTTTACCATGGTAAATGGAAAAGTTGGGGGATAGCGGCTATCGTTTGCTTTGGATTGTATTTTGGCGTGCGGGGTCCTTTATATCAATTGGTTGGGGTTCAAAAAACTACTGTATTGGCTGAGTCTTCTCTTTCTTTATATTCAATGGCCGCTTATGCCAAAGAAGGCAGTCAGGCAGAACAATTGATCAACACTTTCCAGATTATTTCACCAACCTGGGATTGTCGTCTGGCAGGTAAAATCCAACCCGAATGGCGCTCAACAGATCTAGATTACTCACAATCTCCAGTTCAAATTTTGGCTAACCTCATTCAGCGAATGCCGAAAGTGTTGCTGTATTTTTACCGCTGCGCTCGAGCTATGGAATGGATTGTTTGGGATCCCTACGGAGAAGTTCGCAACGCTTCTCATGTCGAGGTATTGGTGGATGCGAATCCTTATGGAATTCAGTCTGATTCGAAGATTCCGTGGCTGCGAGATGTGATTAGAGATTGGGTAATTAATACCTCGCATAATCCGAATATAAATTGGTTTACGTGGAGACCCGCCCTCTTTCTATACTTTAACCTTTTTGTGAGCCTCACACTTATATTGCGCAACCGTTCATTGAAGTTTGGGCTAATCTCTCTACCTATACTCATTCAATCTGTAACTTTTTCTCTCATATTTGCCGAACCCAATTTTCGTTATCATTATGCTGTATACCTGGTTTCTCTCATATCCTGGCCGCTGATATTCTTACCGCCACTACAATTGGAAGAAAAGACCGAAGCATGATCAACCCCCAAGCACCTGATTTTGAGATCACTCCCGTCCATCCGCAACGCCGTCATTTTGGGTATGCCCTCGCTGACAAGAATACGCCGCCGGTGGTTACCATTCTTACGCCCTTCTATAATACCGGCGAAGTCTTTCATCAAACCGCCCGGAGCATTCTTCAGCAATCCTTACAACAGTTTGAGTGGTTGATCATCAATGATGGTTCGGATGATCCGCAATCTTTGCGTATACTGGAAAATTATCGTCAATCTGACCCTCGCATCCGTGTCATTGATCACCCTCAAAATCGCGGGTTGAGCGTGGCACGGAATACCGGCTTTGCAGCAGCCCGGTGCGAGTATGTTGCACTGCTGGATAGCGACGATTTGCTTGAGCCAACAGCCGTAGAAAAGTGGTGGTGGTTTTTAAAAACCCATCCCCAATTTGGTTTTGTGGCTTCGTATCACGTGGCATTTGAGGGGAAAGAGTACCTCTGGACGGGTGGTTTCCATGATGGTGCACAGAATGCAGAACGCAACCGAGTCTCAATGATGTGTATGATTCGCAAATCTGTTCATCAAAAGGTAGGCGGATTTAACGAGTCGATTCGCGGCGGCCTGGAAGATTGGGAATTTTGGATGCGCTGTGCCGCCCAAGGAATTTGGGGGGCGACGGTGCCGGAATTTTTAGCCTGGTATCGTCTGCGGGAAGATCACGGCGACCGGTGGCAAAATTTGCAGGAAGAGCGCATTGTTGAATTTCGCAACCAGTTCAAGCAGAAATATCCGCACTTATATTCCGGTCAATTCCCCAATCCGCCGCTTCGTAATTTTGAACTGGATTTAACTTTACCTTCGTTGGAAATTCCCATCAATAACCGCTTAACCAAGCCTAAACGCCGTGTATTGTTGATTTTGCCCTGGCTGGTGATGGGTGGGGCGGAACGCTTTGCATTAAATCTAATGGATCAACTTGAGCACCATGACTGGCAAATTACCGTAATAGCGACAGCGCCTGCCAATCATGTTTGGCAGTTTGATTTTGAAAAACGGAGTGAGGATGTTTTTATTCTTCCGAATTTCCTTCCCGTCAACGATTATCTCCGTTTTATTGGATATCTGATCTATTCTCGACAATTTGATGCGCTGATGATCCAGGGCAGCCATGAGGGATATCGCCTCTTGCCGGTATTGCGTGGTTTGTATCCTCAAATACCGGTTGTGGATTATTTGCATTTTGTCACACCAGAATGGATGCAGGGCGGTTTTCCACGACTTTCTCTTTTGTATAAAGAATATCTTGATTTAACCATCACCTCGTCGGAGCAATTGCGCCAATGGATGATTGAAAATGGTGATTTGCCAGACCGATTGAAGGTGTGCTATATTGGCGTTGATCCATGTTTGTGGAAACCGGATAAAGCTGCTAGACACCAGATACGAACCCAATTGGGAATTGATCAGGACGAAACCGTAATTCTTTTTGCAGCCCGCGTGGAGCAGCAAAAACAACCCCTGTTCACGCTAAAAGTTGTAGAAAGGTTAGTGAATGATGGGAAACCGTTTCGGCTGCTGATTGCCGGAGATGGCTCTCTGCGTTCTGAAGTCGAACAGAGAATAAAGGATGCTCACCTGAACGAGCGAGTGATTCTGCTGGGAAGTGTTCCCACCGAACAAATGCCATCCATCATGGCTGCTGCAGATATTTTTTTCCTTCCTTCCCAAAACGAAGGCATTGCGCAAGCAATTTATGAGGCGATGGCGTGCGGTTTGGTGGTTGTTGGCGCAAAAGTAGGCGGCCAGGCCGAGCTGGTTGCGGATGAATGTGGTTTTCTGATTGAGGCAGGGGATGAACAAATGCAACTGGAAGAGTATCAACGGACGCTTGGTAAGTTGATCGATAATTCTTCTTTGAGGCAGTTACTAGGTGAACGTGCCCGTCAGCGTATACAGGATCAGTTCACGTTAGATGAGATGGGAAATTGCATGGCCGGGGTAATGGAACGTGTACTTAAAGAGAAAGATCTTACTAAAGAACCGGCCTCAATCACAAAGGAGTTACTGGAAGAAACCCGCCTTATCGTTGAATTTTTACAGGCAAGACAGGAGAGTTTGCGGCTTTATCAGGTAGTTCAGGAAGTGAGCGATCGATATAGTGAACTTTACCAACGCTATGAAGAAATGAATAGGGTCTTAAGTGACCTCATGAGTCCCAAACCACCATCTTATTGGTTTTATTTATGGGTAAGACAATTGTTTTTGCCAGTATTTCAAAAAGTGGAAGGCAGTGGTTTGGGTAATTTGTTAGGGGGAATAAGGGACTTTATCAGAAAAATCATAAGGATTGGATAATTAATTATTTTATCCTTTATGCAGTGCATCTAATAAGACCTTTGCACGTTCATCCCAGGTATTTTCTAAAGCAATTTTACGTAATAGTGTTCGGTATTCAGAGTCATCCTTCTTGAAAAGCGCATTATCTAATTGAGTCGCAAATTCTTCAGCTTTTTGAGCAATTAATACGCCAGCATAATTCATACTTTCGCGCATTGGTGTTATTACTACAGGTTTTTCTCCTGCCATATATTCAAATAATTTTAGAGGTGAAGTTGCGTGAGTAATCTCATTGACTACGAATGGAATTGTTGCAACATCAAAATACTGTAAGTAATGGGGTAACTCTTTATAAGGTTTGACACCCAACCAGTGGATATTTGGAATTGTGAGTAAATCGGTGCGTTGTAGAGTGCCATCGTAATCGGGTCCAATCAAGATGAATTGGTAATTTGGTCTTAGAAGGGCAATTTTTTTGAATAAATCATAGTCAAACCAGCGAGCAAGTGCTCCATAATAACCGATTATCGGCTGATGCGAAGTGATTAGGGCTTCTAAATCTTGTGGCGGGGCTGTATATTCGTTTCTGGCTGCCTTGGAAAAATGTTCATATACGACCCCGTTTGGGGAGTAAATTACGTCAGGACGATAATTTTTCACTTCTTCAATTAGCTTATTTGCAGTTGCTAAAACAATATGGGCATTTCTAAGGAGAAAATCGTGCCCGCGGACAATTTGATCGCGTTCGCCGTAAAATACATCAATATCGTCAACAAAATCATATATTATGCGAGGATGATTAAAGCATTTGGCGTAATCACTGTTCCAGGTTAGAAGGTAGATAAATGGATTTGGAAGATCACGAAAAGTATCCACATGAACATTGCAGAGATAGATCCCCTTCTCGATCAAGTGAAAAGGGGGCTGCTTTCGGTCTGGGTTCGGTTGCATATAAAAAACCAATGCCCCCTGTCTGCCTAAAGCTAATGCCAATTGCTGCGGACGTTGAAATAATTGTACATTCCAATCCAGACTTGGAGGAAAGATAACAATCTCTTTGTAGTATCCTTTTTTATCGGTCAGGATTTCATCAAGTAATTTTTGATGCTGTTTTATAATATTGCTGTCCTTAATCCGTAAAATTTTTTTGGCAATTTTCTTTACCGGCGACGGGGTAATTTTTCGTATAGTTTCAATTAAATATCGGGTGGCCTTGCTGGCTAATGTTTGGGTGTTCATGAATATTACGGTTCTTTTTGGGTCAAATATGCTCGTAAATCCGTATTCAAAATCAGGTAGAGATTATAATCGAGAGATTTTCCATAAGTAAAGACTATGGAAGAATGGATTGGAGACTTTGAACATTCAGATATTTATAAACCGAATTTCGGGCCCCATCGGTATATCCTTGATAAGTTGTCCCCGGTAAGATTCTCCAATTACATTCCCAGCCGCTTTGATCATAATCGTAATATAAAATTCCAATCACCTGAGGTTGTTGGGCAAGGTATTCGTAATTCTGGCGAAGCCAGTTGTTTTTCTGCTGGATATTTACTTCACCTGTTTTTGGATATTCGGCAGTTGTACCGGTTTGGGCGAGGATGATTGGTTTGGAAGGAGCCATCTGCCGAATGCGCTCGAGGTAAGGGGCAAATAATGTGTCAAAGTTTTCCCACCTTTGCCAGGGTATGGCTACATGGCAGTAACCATAATTATAGGAACTAAATCCGATCATATCAACCAAAGATCCGTCCGGGAAATATTTTTCGAATTCATGTCCCTCTTTACTCCATCCATTTGGAGCAAAAACCCACCAAACTTGCCCTCTGCCTACTCCTGCTTCGGAAAAAATATTGATTATTCTCTGATAAGCCAGCTTGAAATTGGCGGCATCCCCTCCGTAAGATGTCCAAATGCTTCCATCTGCATTAACACCATTCATTTCTGGTAATGGAGCGAGAAAAGCAATTCTCCCTGCACCTGCGGATATCCATTGTTTATATAATTCTGCCATGCGGCGAATGGCGTTATCGCAATCGCCTCTTGCAATTTGGTAAGCGCTTGCCGAAAAAGGACACTTTTCGTTTGTGGTATTTACTGATTTAACTGTTGCAATATTTATATTTACAAAGGAAATATAACCATTTTTCCATAACGCTTCTAATTGTCTATAAAAATTATTTGTGCGAATGTCATTTTGACTTGTGAAAGCGATATCTTGTAGATCGATGAACCACCCTACGACACTATGTTTTTTTCCTGCCAATGAGTCGGCCGAAGGTAATTTAGCACTCACAGCATCGTCTGTCCAATATTCCTGCATGTAAATCCCAATAAATTTAGATGAAGTCTGGAAAGGTAGAAGTCCATTTCGAACAATCGGTAAGAAAATTTGCCAGTTATTTGCACTGATCTCCTGGGCATGTCCGATATAAGTTTTTCCACTACTCATTGTAAATACACACAAAAAAGCAATTAACCAAACTCTTAACAGGAGAATGATTTTACCGCTCTGTTTTTGAAACATTAATAGACTCCTTATACTCCTCTTGAGAGGTGTTTGTTCTTATTATAGTTGTGGATTTCCTCAGTTTTTCCCTACAAATTTGCAAACTAAAAAAGGGGCTGGATGCAGCCCCCTGAAGGTATTGGCCTAGCTTAAACTATGGTAAAAACCCTTTCAGCTCGGTGATCGTTAAGTACCGATAACCTTCTTGAGCAACCACATCTCGATAGGCTGTAAAATTTTCTCGAGGAATTCGGAGATCACAAGTTGTACCATCAAACTCATTGATGTCAAAGTAGAAAACTCCCAGCACATTTCGCTGTCTGGCTATGTAACTGTAATTTTCATAGAACCACTGCGCTTTCATCGAGTAGTTGAAATGATCTGGACGGTCATCCTTTGTAAAAATTGCTGAGGTACCGGTTTCTGTGATGATTATTGGTTTGCCGGGGGCCATCGTCTCCATTCTTCGAATGTAGGGTTCGTACAAAGTATCATAGTTTTCCCAACGACCATAATCATACTCACCCACTTTATAGGTTGCAGTACAATACCCGTAATTGTAAGAAGCAAAACCTACGATGTCCACTGCATCATTTCCCGGATAATAATATTCAAAATTGTTTTCGGGCACATCCGGTGAACTTAAGCCATTTGCAGCAAACACCCACCAGACTTGATTTCGGCCAACACCGTTTTGTTCGAAAATAGCTTGAATTTTTTGATAGGCTTGCTTATAAAGTTGTTGTTTTTGACCCAAAGACATGTTTTTAGGATAATATGCAACCCAATCCCCATTCATCTCTTGCAGAGGGGCAAGCATTGCTTTACGTCCTTCTCCCTTGTCC
>Ga0101944_10006716_pt1 | contig 12019 bp, 11 predicted proteins | sample DewCreD2012metaG_FD_75245 | JGI IMG/M metagenome (GOLD analysis project Ga0101944, IMG submission 75245) | Hot spring sediment bacterial and archeal communities from British Columbia, Canada, to study Microbial Dark Matter (Phase II) - Dewar... ... | reverse complement strand
CTGCACGGCAAAACAGGCACATGCACCGACTATCAGCGCGCAGCCCACATGGGGTGGTTTGCCGCGTTCAGCGAATTCGGTTCGCGGCGCCTTGTCGCCGTGGTCATGCTTACCGGCGCCGGGGCGGTCAACGGACCGGTCGCTTCCGGCATCGCCGGCGTCTTCTTCCGAAACCTCGCCGGGACCAAGCATTTGGCCGAACGCCCTGCCGCGCCGGCGTGCTGTTTGTCCGGCTCCAATTGAGCTCCGCCCGGCCTGTCTTTCGCGTACCATGGAGCTAAGGCCACCGGGCGCGGAGCGCCACCGGGCGGTAGAGCAGGCGTGGCCTTAGGCCGGAATGAGCGTTCGAGCGTCCGTCATCTTCGTCTTGTTCGCAAGCTGGCCGGCTTCCTCCGCCGAGACGGCCAAACCGGAAACTACGAGCGTCAAGCCCGAGACCCTGTCCCAGTTTTACGAGTATATCCGCAAGACCGAAAGCCGGATCGAGCGCGAGATTCGCAATCCCAGCTTGTTCCTGTGGTCCGCCCAATCGCCCGAGCGGCTGGCCCGAGTGCGCCAAGGCGAGGTGGTAGTGGAAGCTGCGGGACGCTCCGGCCAAATCGAAATCAAAGACGGGCTGATTCATGACTGGACCGGCGCGGTGTTCATTCCGAACAAGACCTTGGCCGCGGTGCTCGCCGTGGTGCAAGACTACAACTCGCACAAGAAGATTTACAAGCCGGAGGTGATGGATTCCCGCGTTTTGAGCCAGGACGGCCAGGAGTACCGTGTCTATCTGCGCCTGCTGAAGAAGAAGATCTTAACCGTGGTCCTCAATACCGAGCACCACGTGCGCTACCAGCCGATCGGGAGCCGGAAGTGTTACAGCCGCTCTTACACCACCCGCATTGCCGAAGTCGAGAATGCCGGGAAGCCGGACGAGAAGGAGCGCACTCCGGGCAGGGACCACGGGTTTCTGTGGAAGCTTCATTCCTACTGGCGCTTCGAAGAAAGGGAGGGCGGCGTCTTTGTGGAGTGCCAAGCCATATCGCTCACTCGCGATGTACCCACCGGGCTTGGCTGGCTCATCAACCCGATCATCCGCAGTCTCCCGCGAGAATCGCTGGTGCACACGCTCACCGCGACCCGCAACGCCATCCCCTAAGCCGGACCTACCGCAGAAACTCCATCTCCACCCGCAGCCCTTGCCCGGTGTTTCGCGCGCGGATGCTGCCGTTGTGGAGTTCCACGGCGCGCCGTGCAATAGCCAAGCCAAGCCCCACCCCGCCGCTCGCGCGTCCCCGGTCCCTCTCCACCCGGTAAAACGGCTGGAAGATCTTCTGTAACTCGCTTTCCGGAACGCCGGGTCCGGAGTCTTCGATAAAGATCAGTACGCGAGCCACGTTCGCCTCCAGCCGGACGCGCACTTGGGACTCCGGCGGCGCATGCCGGATCGCGTTGCGCACAACGTTTTCGACGGCCCGCCGCAGCAACTCCTCATCGCCGTTCATCGTTACCGCGCCGGGGCAGTCCAATTGCAGTTTCACCTTTCTCGCATCCGCCTCCAGGCGGTTGTCTTCCACGATGCTCTGGAGCAGAACATCGAGCGCAATGCTTTCGTTGCGCCGCGCTGCCGGGTCCGCTTCCACTCTGGCGACTTGCAGCAACTCCCCCACCAACTGGCTCAGCCGTTCGGATTCCTTCTGGATGCGGTCGAGCGCGGCTTCCCGGTCCTCGCCGCTGCGCGCCAATTCAATCGCCAGGTTCAGGCGCGCGAGCGGCGACCGCAACTCATGGGAAATGTCCGCCAGCAGGCGCTTTTCGGAAGCGACGAGGTTCTCGATCCGGTCCGCCATGCGGTCGAAGTGCCGGGCCAGATCGCCGATTTCATCTTTGCGCCGCGAGTTCACTCGCGCGGCGAAGTTGCCTTCGCCGAACGCCCTCACCGTGTCCCGCAGTTGCCGTAGCGGCGCCGTCAAATACCTGGCCAACACCCAGCACAATAGGACCACCACGCCGAGCACCCACAGGTACGCTGGGTGCATAAACGGCGCCAGAAACCGCCTCCGCGGCGCTTCCAAGATAAACCAATACCGCCCGTCTTCGGTTGGGCGCCCCACCAACATGGCGCCGTCCCGGAACACAGGGCGGCCGCTCGTCTGCTCCAGTTCGCGAAGCATCGCGGACAGATCGCGGCCGCTCACCAAATCGCGCCCGCTGGCGTCGGTCAGGAACCCCCTCACCGGGGCGCCCTCGGCAAAGCGGGCCAGCGCATCCGCCAGCGCAGCGCGCCCGCCGGTCTCCCAGGCGTGACGCGCCTCCCGGGCTTGCACCCGCAGCAGTTGTCCCATCGGGAAGTGGCGGCTGCGCGGCTCTGAAACGACAAACGCGCTGATGACGATAAACGCCGCCCCGGTCGCGGCGATCGCCAGCACGAACCAGCCGAGGATCTTGGCGAAAAGGCTTCTCATCCCGCGCCCTCGTCCGCTCCGCTCTTCAAAAACTGATAACCCACCCCGCGCACTGTCTTGATCAGCGGGCGGGACGCCTCCAGCTTCTTCCGGAGGTGGCTGACATGCATATCAATGGAGCGGTCGAAGGGCGTCGCCTTCCGGTTGTAGAGGTGTTCCATCAAAGCATCGCGCGAGAGCACCCGCCCGGCGGCGCGCATGAGGAGTTCCAGAATGTCGAACTCGAGAGTAGTGAGTTCCACCGGACGCCCGTCGACCTCCACGGACCGCGCGCCCGGATCAAGCGCCACGCCGTTCACCTCGATCTTTTCCTGCTTCCCACCGTTCGCCTGCGCTCGCCTCAGAATCGCCCGTATGCGGGCGGTCAATTCCCGCGGATTGAACGGCTTCGGCAGATAATCGTCCGCCCCCAACTCCAGCCCCACAATACGGTCCACGTCTTCCCCTCTCGCCGTCAGCATCAGCACGGGCAGGCGGCTTTTCGCCCGCAAGCGCCGGAGCACCTCGAAGCCGTCCAGTTCCGGCAACATCACGTCCAAAACCACGAGATCGAAAACGCCTTCCAGAGCCCGCATCAAGCCCGAGCGCCCGTCGTGGCGGCACTCTACGCTGAAGCCCTCCCGCGTCAGGTACTCCGCCAACAGCGCACACAGTTCGCCGTCGTCGTCGATCACCAGAATCCGCACGACACGAATGTAACACGCCCGCAGTGAAGGGGCTTTCTGAACCGGCTGGTATAATTTAAGAGTCCCCCTATGCTTATAGAAGACGCGCGGCTTGGCGCTGTCCAAGACAAGAAGATTCTGCTCCTCACTCCCCGCGGGTTCTGCGCCGGCGTGGTGCGCGCCATCGACGTGGTGAGGATCGCTTTGGATCTTTACCAACCGCCCATTTATGTGCGCAAAGAGATCGTCCACAACAAACATGTGGTGGACGAACTACGCGCCGCGGGCGCCAGGTTTGTCGACGAGCTGACTGAGGTTCCGCACGGCGCGCGCGTGATCTTCAGCGCTCACGGAGTCTCTCCCGCGGTGCGCGAGGAGGCAGTTCGCCGCAACCTTCAGGTCATTGACGCCACCTGCCCGCTGGTCACTAAGGTGCATCTCGAGGCGGTTAAGTTCGCGCGTCAAGGGTACACCATCGTCCTCATCGGTCATAAAGACCACGACGAGGTGATCGGCACGATTGGCGAAGCGCCGGAATCCACCGTGCTCGTTTGCAATGTCGAAGACGTCGACGCACTGAACATCCCCGATCCGGAAAAGGTTTGCTATCTGACTCAGACCACTCTGAGCCTGGATGAGACGCGCGACATTGTGGCGCGCCTCAAAGAGCGTTTTCCGAAAATACAGGGTCCGCCCGCGCAAGATATCTGTTACGCCACCGAGAACCGGCAACTTGCCGTCAAAGCCGTGGCGCCCATGTGCGACCTTCTGTTGGTGGTTGGTTCGCGCAACAGCTCCAACTCCCGCCGCCTGGTGGAAGTCTGCCAGAAAGCGGGGGTGCCGGCGTATCTTGTGGACGACCAGAGCGAAGTGGACCCGCAATGGCTCGATCATGTGCGCACCGTGGCGGTGACCGCGGGAGCGTCGGCGCCGGAAAACCTTGTGCAGAGCCTCATCGAAGCGTTGCGAAGCCGCTTCGGTTTCTCCAGCGTCGAGGAAGTTCAGGTGAAGGAGGAAGACGTTCGCTTCGCTCATCCGCCCGAATTGGCGCAAGCCCGGACGCGGTTGACCGAAATCTCTCTATGACTCCGGCTGCTCAACCCGCTCTGTCTGCTCCGGCGCTTGCCGAGGCTGTCAGAAGAGCGGGTGAAGCTCTGCTGGGACTGCAACGCCCGGAGGGCTGCTGGTGGGCGGATTTGACCTCGGATACTACGCTCGAATCCGACGCGGTGCTGCTTGCATTGTTTCTCCATCCGCCGGTTGGGGGAGTTTGGAATCCTCCACACCGTGAACGGATTCAGCGCGCTGCGCAATCCATCCTCGCCCGGCAGCTTCCGGACGGCGGATTCTGTATCTATCCCGAAGGACCGGCGGAAGTGAGCGCCACCGTCAAAGCCTACGTCGCCCTAAAACTGGCGGGAGTGCCGCTCTCCGACGCCCGCATGGCGCGCGCCCGCGAGGCGGCGCTGTCCCTGGGAGGCGTCCAAGCGGCTAACAGCTACGTCAAGCTGAACCTCAGCCTCTTCGGACTCTACCCGCGCGAGTTTGTTCCCACCGTGCCGCCGGAAATCGCGATCCTCCCTGGCGGGATCCTCCATCAGATGTCTTCCTGGACGCGCGCGATCGTCGTCCCGCTATCGGTCGTGCAAGCCCTCGGCGGCGTGCGCCCCGTACCGGCAGGCTTTCACCTGGACGAATTGTTCCTTCCCCGCGCGCCTCTTGGTTTTTCACGCGATCCGAAGCTTTTTAGCTGGCCCAACGCTTTTCTTTTCCTGGACCGCTGCCTGAAGCTTTGGGAGCGCTATGGCGCGGGCGCCGTCCGCCGCCGGGCGGTTCGCCGAGCCGAAGCGTGGATGCTCGAGCGCGCCCGCGAAGCCGACGGCTTGGGCGCCATCTATCCGCCCATGATGTACTTCCTGATGGCTTTGGACGTGCTGGGCTATCCCCCTGAACACCCTGTCCGCGTGGAGGCGCAGCGCCAGTTCGACCGGTTGCTGACCGACGAGGACGGGCGTTTCTTCTATCAGCCTTGCTTCTCTCCCGTGTGGGATACCGGCATTGCCATGCAAGCCCTGGGCGAATCAGGCTTCGCCGGATCCAAGCCCTTGAGACGCGCCGCCGCCTGGCTGGTTGAGCGGGAAATACGCCGGCGCGGAGACTGGAGCTTCAAGCGCCCTCACCTCGAACCCTCCGGCTGGTGCTTCGAATTTCGAAACGATTGGTATCCGGACATTGACGATACCGCGCAGGCGCTGCTGGGCTTGACCGCTTCGGGAGCCGGCGTGCCTCAACCGGTCAGGCAGCGCGCCGTCGCCTGGTTGAAAGGCATGCAGTCTTCCGACGGCGGGTGGGCGGCGTTCGACGCCGATAATGACTGGCAGATTCTCAACCAAGTGCCTTTCGCCGACCACAACGCTATGCTGGATCCCACTTGCCCGGACATCACCGGGCGGACGCTGGAGGCTCTGGCGGCTTGCGGAACGCCGCGTTCGGATCCTTCGGTGCGGCGCGGCGTCAGATATCTGGTCAAAACGCAACAGCCCGACGGAAGCTGGTACGGACGCTGGGGCGTGGCTTACATTTATGGGACATTCCTCGCTCTGCGCGGTCTTCGCGCCGCGGGGGAGGATGATCGCGAAGCGCATATCCTGCGCGCCGCTGAGTGGCTACGCTCGATCCAGAACGCCGACGGCGGCTGGGGCGAGAGTTGCGCCGCCTACGATGAAGGCTGCTTCGTGCCGGCGCGCAGCACCGCTTCCCAAACCGCCTGGGCGATCCTGGGACTCGCCGCGGGCGGAGACAGATCGAGCAGCAGCGTGCGGAAAGGGGTCGAATACCTCATCGAGACCCAAAAAGAAGATGGAACGTGGGACGAAAGCCTCGCCACCGGCACGGGTTTCCCGCGGGTTTTCTACCTCAGATATGACCTTTACCGCAATGCTTTCCCGCTGCTCGCATTGAACGAAATCATGAAACAGCAACGAGGGGTGAACGCATGAGATTTCCGTTGTCCATGACGGTCGGCATGGCGGGCTACATCGCCCGCAACCGCTGGCGCCCGCGTCCGGAGTGGCAGAAGTCCGCTCCCGCCAACGGCGGCGGCGCCAACCCGTTCCGCATCCTGCACGCTTTACAGTCTTCAGCCAAACGAAACCCTCATCCTTTGATCCACAAGCGGTTCCCGCTCGTGCTGATGCTCGAGCCTTTGCACGCCTGCAACCTGACTTGCACGGGCTGCGGGCGAATCCGTGAATACGAGAGCACGATCACCGAGCGGCTTACGCTGGAACAATGCCTGCGCGCTTCCGACGAGTGCGGGGCGCCGGTGGTCTCGATTTGCGGCGGCGAACCCTTGCTCTATCCTGAGATCGGGCCACTGGCGGCCGGATTGCTCGAGCGGAACCGCCATATCTACCTGTGCACGAACGGGATGTTCATTCGGAAGAAGCTCGGCGAGTTCCGCCCCGACAACCGTTTCTTCTTCAACGTTCACTTGGACGGGCTGGAAAAGACGCATGACTTGTGCGTGGAGCGCGAAGGCGTATTCCGCGAAGCGATCGAGGGCATCAAAGCCGCCAAAGCCGCCGGATTCAAGGTGAGCACCAACACGACGGTCTACAAGGAGACCGACATGCGGGAGATTTGGGAACTGTTCGAGTATCTCGAGCAGTTCGACCTTGACGGGCACATGCTTTCGCCCGCCTATGGCTACTCGGCGGTGAATGAACGAGAGATCTTTCTCACCCGCGACGATGTCCGCGAGAAATTCGCCGACATCGACAAACTGGTAAAGCGGTTTAAGGTCAACACTTCGCCGGTCTATCTGGATTTTTTGAAAGGCGGGCGCGAATTGCCTTGCACCGCGTGGGGCACGCCCACTTTCAACATCAAGGGCTGGAAGGGTCCCTGCTACTTGATCACTGACGCCCACTACGATACCTTCGAGGAATTGATGACCCAGACGCCATGGGAACATTATGGCCACGGCAACGATCCCCGTTGCGAGCACTGCATGGCGCACTGCGGCTATGAACCCTCCGCCGCGTTGGGCATCAATGGAAAGCTAAGCGACAGCGTCAAGCTGCTGACATGGGCGTTACGTTAGTCACCGGCGCCTCGGGATTCCTAGGCTGGCACATCGCCTCACTTCTGCTCGACAGAGGGCATTCGGTCCGCGCTCTCGTGCGTCCCACGAGCCGCATCCGCGAGTTGGATGTCGAAGTGGTTCACGGAGACCTGCGCGACAAGCAGTCCCTCGTCTCGGCGGTTCAAGGTTGCGAGGTCGTCTTCCATGCCGCCGCCGATTACCGGCTGTGGGCGCGCGACCCGCAAGAACTCTACCGGTCGAATGTCGACGGCACCCGCAATCTGCTCGAAGCAGCTCGCGCGGCGGGCGTAGAACGATTCGTTTACACCAGTACGGTGGGTTGCATCGGCATCCCTAAAGACGGAGTGGGCGACGAAACGACGCCGGTTTCACTCGGCGACATGACCGGAGCTTACAAGCGGTCGAAGTTCCTCGCCGAGCAGGCAGCGCTGGAATTCGCCCGGTCGGGCTTTCCGGTGGTGATCGTGAACCCCACTGCGCCTGTGGGCGACCATGATTTCAAGCCCACTCCGACCGGCAAGATCATCGTCGATTTCCTCAACCGCGCCCTGCCGGCTTTCGTCGACACAGGGTTGAATATTTGCGGCGCCCGCGACACAGCCGAGGGGCATCTGCTGGCGCTGGAAAGAGGAAGACCGGGGGAGCGTTATATCCTGGGCGGCGAGAACTTAACCTTGGAGCAGATTTTTCAGCTACTGGAACGCGTGAGCGGCGTGCCTGCGCCCCGCCGCCGCATACCGTACGCCGCGGCCTGGATGGCGGGAGCGCTGAGCACCGCATGGGCGTCGGTCACCGGGCGCCCGCCGCTCGCTCCGCTCGACGGCGTGCGAATGGCGCGTAAGAAGATGTTCGTCCGGCGCGACAAGGCCTTTCACGAGTTGGGCTTTCGCCCAGGACCCGCTATCGATGCGCTGCGCCGCGCCGTGGAGTGGTTCCGGGAGAACGGGTATTGCAAGCCGTGAATAGGGAGATTTGGCTGTTGGTGGCGGCGGATCAGCGCGAACTGGCTGGTATCCTCGACAGGGCCACAGCGTGGAAGCGCCTCCGCTGGCCGCTGGATTTCGCCGCCGAAGGCGCGGTGGGCGATTGCGGCTTCATCTGCGCGGCGAACGGCCCGGGATTCAGGCTTGCCGGGGAAGCCGCCGACGCCGCATTGAAGCGCCAGCCGTCTGTCAGCCGCCTTGTGAGCGTGGGCTTGTGTGGAGCGTTGCATCCGGACCTTCGCGTGGGAGATGTGTTTGCCGCCATCGCCGTGGTGGATGAAGACGGCAATTCTTTCTGCGCCGAGCCGCCCCGCGCTGCGCGTCCGTTTCATCAGGGAGTGTTGGTGTCCATAGACCATGTGGCTCAAACCGCCGCGGAAAGGCAGGAACTGCGCCGGAAGTATTCCGCCGACGCTGTGGAGATGGAGGCCGCGGCGGTAGCCGCCCGCGCCCGGAGCGCCGGGCTGCCTTTCCACTGCGTCCGCGTGGTGAGCGACGCCGCTGAAGAGACTTTCCGGATCGACTTGAACGCCGCCCGGTCTTCCGATGGACGCTTTTGCCCCCGGAAAGTGGTATTGTCTGCCTTGAGGAAACCCTGGGTGGGTTTCCCGGAGTTGCTCCGTTTCAGCCGGGTCAGCCGGCGGGCGGCCAGCCGATTAGGAGATTTCCTTGCCGAGTGCCAGTTCTGACATCTCTGTGCCGAAGACCATGCGCGCCGCAGTGTACCGCGGCAATCATCAGGTGTGTGTGGAAGAGGTCCCGGTGCCTTGCATCGGACCCGGTGAGATCTTGTTGCGCGTGGAAGCCTGCGGCATTTGCCACACGGATTTGAAGAAGATTGAGCACGACCTGCTGCCCCCACCCAGGATCTACGGCCATGAAACCGCGGGCGTGGTGGCCGCGTCCGGGGAAGGCGTGGAGCGCTTCCGCCCCGGCGACCGGGTAGTGGCGTTTCACCACATACCTTGCCGGAAATGCTTTTACTGCGAGCGCAAGCTCTACGCACAGTGCGCCGGATACAAGAAGGTCGGAATTACCGCCGGCTTCGAACCCGCGGGCGGCGGCTTCGCCCAGTATGTGCGGGTGATGGATTGGATCGTCGAGTCGGGTGTGGAAAAAATCCCCACCGGGGTGCCGTTCCACCATGCCTGTATGGTGGAGCCGATCAATACGTGCCTGAAGGCGGTTGTGCAAGCGGACCCCCGCCCCGGCGAGGTGGTCTTGATTCTCGGGCAGGGTCCCATAGGGCTGATGTTCACGATGTTGGTGCGCCGCACAGGCGCACGGATCTTGACTACTGATACAATTGCAGTAAGAAGAGAGCTGTCGGTTCGTTGTGGGGCCGAAGTATCTTGTGATCCGCGGGGATTCGACATCCGCCCGCTTGTGCTGGAGGCTACCGAGGGCCGGGGAGCGGATGTGGTGATCGTCGCCGCATCGGCGAGCGGCCTTCCTCAAGAGGCTCTGAGATGTTCACGGCCAGGCAGCCGGATATTATTTTTCGCGCAGACGTCGGACCGCGAACGGATTGACATATCGGGGGCGGACGTTTGCATGGGTGAAAGAGTTATATTTGGTTCTTATAGCGCCTCGATCGACTTACAGAAGGAGTCCGCGGATCTGGTGTTTAGCGGCGCGTTGCCGGTCGGTGAACTTGTTTCCCACCGGTTGCCTTTGGATCGAATTATGTCCGGATTTGATTTGGCGTTGCATCCGGACGAACAGTCGTTGAAGATCGTGGTTGAGCCACAGAGGTGGTCAGAGTGAATACCCAGATGATCGCGGCTGTGCTTTACGGGAAGGAGAACCTTCGCGTAGAGCCGGTTGCTGTTCCGGAAATTGGCAAAGGCGACATTCTCGTGCGGGTCCGCGCCGCGCTCACTTGCGGCACGGACGTGAAGGTGTTCCGCCGAGGATACCACGCCCGGATGATCGTTCCGCCGGCTTTGTTTGGACACGAACTCGCCGGCGACATCGTCCAGGTGGGCGAGAGTGTTCGCAAGTTCCGTGTCGGCCAACGAGTCGTGGCTGCCAACTCCGCTCCTTGCGGCGAGTGTTTCTTTTGCCGGAAAGACCTCGCCAACCTGTGTGAGGACCTGTTGTTCAACAACGGCGCTTACGCTGAATACATACGCGTTCCTGCCCGCATCGTCGAAAAGAACACTTACGAAATCCCTCCCCACATCGATTACAAAGAAGCCGCCCTCATCGAGCCTTTGGCTTGCGTCCTGAGAGGAATCGAAGAGACCGGCGTCCGCCCAGGCGACACCGTGGCTGTGATCGGCTTGGGACCGATCGGCGTGATGTTCGTCCGCTTGGCGAAGGTTTACGGCGCCCGCGTCATCGCCTTCGGCCGCCGCCAAGGGCAGTTGGACCGGGCGGCCGCCATGGGCGCCGACGAAGTGCTCTCCACAGCCGAAGTGGACGCGATACGAGCAGCCCGGGACTGGACCGGCGGGCGCGGCGTCGACGTGGCTATCGAAGCCGTCGGCCAGCCGGATACGTGGGAAGAAGCCGCCCGCATGGTGCGCAAGGGCGGGACGGTCAACTTCTTCGGCGGTTGCCCCGCGGACACGCGGGTGCAACTCGACACTTCTCTGCTGCACTACTCCGAAATCACGTGTAAGGCCAGCTTCCACCACACGCCGTACCATATCCGCAAGGCGCTTGAGTTGGTTAGCAGAGGAGACGTCGACGCGCGCCACTTCATTAACCGCGAGGAGCCGCTAACCAATCTGCTCGAGGTGATGCGCCATCTCATGAGCCACAACGGTCACATGAAGACCGCGATTCTGCCCTAGCCTTGCCGGACTTTTTGTTTCCGAAACAGTTTCTGGGCTCGCCGGAGGCGATGCAGCGCGTCTGGAACGCGGAAGAGTCGCTCGCTTACACACGCTGGCTCGCCACCTCCCACTACGAGAACTTTCACGTCGTCACCTTCCTCTTGCCCAAGGAATTGCATCAGGATTTCTATAATCTCTACGCCTTTTGCCGTTGGGCGGACGACCTGGGCGACGAGATCGGCGACGCCCGGCAGAGCCTGGAACTCCTGAACTGGTGGCGGGAGGAACTCGACCGGTGCTTCTCCTCTGGAGCGGCGCGCCATCCGGTCTATGTCGCTCTGGCTCAAACCATCGGGCGGCGCAGTCTGAAGGTGGGTCCCTTCCGTGACCTCATCGCCGCCTTCGTCATGGACCAAGTGGTAGACCGATACCGCGACTGGGAAGAAGTCTTCTACTATTGCCGCTATTCCGCCAACCCGGTGGGACGCTTGGTGCTGAACCTCTGCGGCTACGATGATGCGGAGCTTTACCGGCTATCCGATTGCACCTGCACCGCGCTGCAATTGGCCAATTTTTGGCAGGATGTGACCGTGGATTGGGAGAAAGGGCGGGTTTACCTCCCCCTCGAACTCCTCCGCCGGCACGGCGTAAGCGTGGAAGATATTGCCGCTCGCCGCTTCACACCCGCCTTCGCCGCGGCAATGAAGGAGGCGGTTGGCGTCGCGCGGAGCTGGTTCGAAAAGGGTCTGCCGCTCGCCCAACGGCTGGACCGCCGCCTGTCGTTGGACATTGACCTTTTCAGCCGCGGCGGCATGAAGATCTTAGATAAGATTGAGCGTGAAGGCTACAACGTTCTGGACAAACGGCCGGCGATCAGCAAAACGCAGCGCGCCATCCTGCTCCTCGGCGCCCTCGCGCGGGCGGCCGTGAGGTAATTCCGGTGGACTCGCCCACCCAACAGTCTTATGCATGGTGCCGCCGGGTGGCGCGCACTCGAGCCCGCAATTTTTACTACTCATTTGTGCTCCTG
>Ga0101944_10006715_pt1 | contig 12020 bp, 16 predicted proteins | sample DewCreD2012metaG_FD_75245 | JGI IMG/M metagenome (GOLD analysis project Ga0101944, IMG submission 75245) | Hot spring sediment bacterial and archeal communities from British Columbia, Canada, to study Microbial Dark Matter (Phase II) - Dewar... ... | reverse complement strand
GTGCAGGATTTCGCTCGCCGGGACTCGGACGGACTGGAGCGACGCTCCGCCGCGCACGCCCGTCTGCACGACGTCGCCCGGATGCTGCCCGTAAAGCCAGTAGAAGATGCGCCGGCCGACCAGGTCGAATTCGATGCCCTGGATGATGTAGCCCGTATCGGTCTTCTGCGTCTTGGTGTGGTCGAGGTAGTCGGGCTCGAGCACCTGAAGCTGCAACGGGACCGCGAGTCCATCGCTCTCTCGCCGCTGCCGGAATCGCACCAGGCACTCGCCGCTTTCGAACACCGTCCGCGCGATCAGCGCTTGGAGCCCGTAGAAGTCGAGCTGCCCGTCGGCATCGCATTCGTCGATCCATTCGGCCCATACGGCATTGATCAACCGGTCCACATCCGGCTCGCCCGTTCGCGCCTGCGCTGTAATGCCCGTGCCAATGGCGTTTCCCACGACCTCGGCCACCGCGCGCGCCGCGTAGGCGTTGTTGCGGATCAGATCGCGCGAGCGTTCGCGGAGCTTGGCGAGCGCCACCGAAATCTCCGCGTTGGCCGAGTTGCCGGTGGTGACCCAGCCTCCGGTGCGCCGGTCCGTCCGCGCGCCTTCGTAGGCCAGGCGCACCAAGTCGGCGGCACGCCGCGCACGCAGTCGGCGCAGGCCCGTCTCAGGCGAAACCCACGCGATCGCTTTGTCGAGCCAGTTCATCCTTTTGAGGTCTGAGCGAAGCTGAAACGGTCCGTCGCCGTGCCGGATTCGGCCGCCAGCGCTTCTCGAATCACGGCGCGCGCCTGGAGAAGCTCGTCCATCGAGCGGTAGGTCACGGTGCGCTCGCCGAAGCGCACGGTCAGTTCGCCGCTGGCGATGGCCGCTTCGATGGCATTCAACTGCTGCTGCGTCCACACTGCTGCGTCCACGCCATGAAACCCGCTTCCGGATGTGCTATCGTTTACGAATGCTCATGCAGTTCTTGCTGCTTGTCGTTTCTTCCTTAGCCGTTTTCGCGCAAGCGTCCAACACCTCGTTGGGGGCTGCTGCGAAGAATGGCGACATCGAGAAGGTAACGGCTGCGATCAAGTGCGGCGCCAAGGTCAACGGTCCGATGGACGAAAACGAGCGAACGCCATTGATGTGGGCATCGGCATACGGCCATCTAAAGGTGGTAGAAGTTTTGGTTCAAGCCGGCGCACGAATAAATGACAAGGATTATCGGGGTGGCACAGCACTTACGTACGCTCGGGCCGGAGCTCACGACAATGTCATCAAGTTTCTTGAGAGCAAAGGCGCGGTGGCGCCAAAGATGACAGAGCTTGAGGAGAAGCTCATCCATCGAGCGGTAGGTCACGGTGCGGTCGCCGAAGCGGACAGTCAGTTCGCCGCTGGCGATGGCCGCCTCGATGGCATCGAGCTGCTGCTGCGTCCAGGCCACTCAGGTTCTCCGCCGCTTGAAGTAGAACGTCGCCCGGGTGCCGAACTCACGCACGACCGTGACCAGTTCCCACCCTTGCGCGCCGTATTCGGCGAGCACGGCCGTCGATTCCGCTTCTGTCGTCACCACGAGGTATTCCCACACCTGCACGGGAGCCTGCATCTGACTTCGGACTTTCATCGCGTGAGCCACCTTCTTCCCCGGTCACCCAACCAGCGCGCCCGGTCGGTGTCATCCTCCGGCACGGGCCGCGGGCGGTTCGCCGCCAGGATCCGGTCGGCCTCATTGTCGAGCGACAGTCCCATCGACACGAGTGCCCGCAACGCGGCGTAGGCGTAAACGCGCGCATCGAGCGCTTCCTGCCTCACGCCAGGCTTCGGCCGCCACTCGCGCTTCGGCTGGCCCTTGGCGTACGTCGTCACCAGCACTTCGCCGAGGAGCTGTTCAAAGTACGCCTCCTCCCGATCCGCCGGGAAATGCGAGTAGCCGGGCGTGCCCGGCGTCGGATTCCTGAGCCGCCCGTAGATCGTCTCCTTGGCCGTGTCCGTGCCCACAATCCAGGGCTTCTCGCCACGGATGTTTTTCGCCGTCGGCTTGCGCTGCCACACGGGCAGCGGGCCGCCCTTCCCCTTCACGGCGAAGATGCGCCGGTGATAGCGCGTGCGGCAGAATTCATACACCGCCTGCGACTCATAGCCCGAATCGATCGCGCAAGCCGCCACCGGCAGCGAGATCCCGGTTTCATGCGGCCAGCGCCGTTCCAGATACGTGTCGAGTTCCTGCCAGACCAGCGCGCCCGAAGGATCGCCCGGCAGCACGCGGTACTCGATCGACCACGATTCCTCGCCGCGCCCCCAGCCGACAAGCTCCAACTCGAGCCGGTCCTTCTGCACATCGACGCCCGCCGTCAGCACCACCGCGCCATACGGCGCCGCCGCGCGGTAGTGCTCCCTCCGCGCCATGACCGTGGCCTGATCGACCGTGGTCTCCGCCGCATCGTCCCAGGGCTCGGCGAGCACCGTGTTCACGAATTCGCGCAGCGTCTCAATGGACTTCTTGTCGGCAAGGAACTTTTTCGCCAGCGTGCCCCACTTGCGCCACGGCGAGTAGAGACCGTTGATCCAAAAGCCTGCGATGTCGGTGACCTCGGGCCGCGCCGCGCGCCACTCGCCGGCCTTGAGCATCTGGTGCTTCTGCCAGTCGGCGATCAGCTTCGAGCAGTGCTCGCAGCGGTACTCGGCCTTCTCCGGCGCATCCTTGGGCCAGACCAGATTGCCCCACGCGAGCACCTGAAACGCGCCGCAGTGCGGGCACGGCAGCCAGAAGCTCTGCTGGTTCGAGTTGAGCCAGGCCTGCTCGATGCGCGAGGCGCCCTTGGTCGTCGGCGTCGAGCACAGCACGACCTTCCGGTTCCAGAAGTTGGCCGTGCGCGTGATGGCCAGGTTCACCGGGTCGCCTTCACTGCCCGCGCTCGCCGGATAGCGGTCCACCTCGTCGAGCAGGCAGTAGCGAATCGAGCGCATCGCCAAACCCGCCGGCGAGTTCGCCGCCGCGAGCGTAATCGAGCCACCCAGAAACTTCTTGTGCAGGATCGTGTTGTTCGAATCCCGCGAGCGCGCATCGGCCACCTTGCCGCGCAGGCACGGCGTATCTCGCAGCATGGGCGCCAGGCGGTCCTTCGAGAACGCTTCGGCGTCCACCTCGCGCGGCTCCACCAGAAGCACCGGCCCCGGATCCAGGTCGATGATGTAGCCGAGGAAGTGCCCAAGAAGGCTGGTCTTGCCGCTCTGGGCTGCCCACATCATGACGACCGTCTCGTAGGGGCTCGACGGGCCCATGGCATCCATCACCGCCCGCTGGTACGGCGCCCGGTCCGTGCGCCACTCGCCCTTCTCCGCCGCAAACTCCGAACTCAGCCGCGCATTCTGATCCGCCCATTGCGACACCGTCAGGTCCGGCGGCGGTAGCAGCACATCCGCCGCCAGAATCTGGATCTCGTCAACGCGCATGCTGGACGGCCCGGTGGGTATCGTTGAGCAAGACGCGCGCCTCGCGCATCAGCACGTCCCACACCTGGCGCTCATCGGCGAGCGGCGCAACTTCCGGTGCGACGCGGTTCGGCCACCCCATCACGGTTTCCTTGATCACCACGAGGATCGCCTCGATCCGTTGCCGAAACAGATCGGTCTCCATCAACTTGCCCATCTTCAGGTCGTACTCGATCTTGCGAAGGCGGGCCTTGAAGACCATGTCGGCGGTCTTGGCCTGGGCAAACGTCGTCCCCGTGGATGCAGTGTCAATCGGAGCGGCTGCCACGCGTTCGGAGACCGGCTCGGGCCGGTCATCAAGCACCGCGTCCGAGGCCGGCGCGTCCACCTTGCCGCCGCGCATCACCAGCACCCCGGCCTTGGCCAGCCGGCTGATGTACTGGCGGCTCTTGCCGCGGTGCCGCGCGTACTCGGCCTGGGTCATCAACCTGTCCGACATCTCTGGTCCTATCTGTTTGAAACGTCGCGAGATTCAGTTGTTCGATTCTGCTTGATTCGACGGCGCCCCCGAGCGATGAATGGAGTCGCAATGAGGAACACCAAGGCGCAATCGACCACGCAACAGACCGCCGCTCACCTGTACGCCGAGCGGTACGCCGAAGCCCAGGATCTCTTGAAGCGCATCGCTGCGCGCCTGGCCGAACACAAGCAGCGGCAGGCCGCCGCGCCCACCGACTGGGGCTGCTCGGGCGACCTCGGCCGCATCACCGAGCAGCTCGCTTACGTGCTTGCCGACCTGGGCGACGCGAGCGCAGTCGACGCCAAGGGCCTCGAGTACTGAATCAGGAGACGAACCATGACCGCAACACCTGATATCGAATGCTCGCTTTGCGATGAGGCAAAGCCGATCTACCGGAAGCTGACCCTCACGAATGACGACGGCCTTGTGATCGACGCGGCCCGTTTCTGCCGCGACTGCTGGAACGACGTCCAACAGTCGGTCGAGGACGCCAGCGGCCTCATTGACCGCCGCCAGGAGGATTGACGCCATGGCCATGACGCGCGAAGAGCTGATCGCCTGGGCCACGCGGAACGGCTGGAAGCTCGACCGCTGGGGCCACCTCAAGAAAGAATTCTCGAACGGCACGCACCGCCTGAAACTGAGCCGCATTGCCGCCCGGCACGAGCTCGCTACGCCATTCGGGTGGGCGCGAGTCGCCAGCGGCTACTACAAGAACCTGCACCTCACCGTCGACGATCAACTCGCCGGCATGACCCGATAGAAAGGACACCCAACATGACGACGTTTGCCATCGACACCGACAACACGATCACCGCCTACCTGGCCGGGGGAGTGATCCCCGAGGACCACGCGCGATTCAGCACCGAGAAGGAACTCGCCAGACTCGCCGCCAACTGGCCCGCCGAGCGGCTGGTCGAGATCTGGAACGGCTTCGCTGGCGTGCCGCCCTTCGGCGACCTGAAGCCGGTCAAGAAGTTCACCGACCGCAAGACCGCCGTTGCGCGCATCTGGCGCGCGGTCCAGGCGCTGACGCCCACCGTCGCGCCCCAGGCCGCGCCTGTTGCGCCGAAGCAGGCCAAGGCCACCAAACAGGCCACCACCGGTGACGGGGCAAAGCCCGCGCGCGAAGGCTCGAAGAAAGCAATCGTCCTTGAGCTCCTGCGCCGCCCCGAAGGCGCGACGCTCGCCGATATCATGTCCGCCACCGGCTGGCAGGCCCACAGCGTCCGCGGCTTCATCTCGGGCGCACTCGGCAAGAAGATGGGCCTCACGGTCGAATCTCTCAGAACCGCCGAAGGCGCCCGGGCATACCGGATCAAACCTCAATAACATCAGCGCCGCCCCCGCCGCCGCCAGCCTCAGTCGCTGGCGGTTTCTCTCTTCTGCCGCACGATTCCCTCGATCCTCTCCTCCAGTAGCGCGTTGTGCAACTCACACTCAGCCCGCCGGATGTACAGACCGTTCAGCCGCAAAATGATCCGGCTCTCGAGCTCGGCCAGTTCTTTGCGAACCTCAGCGAGCAGCGCCCGGTTTTGGAGACTGACATAGGTAGCGATGAGTCCCGAGACCAGCCCGATTGCTGGCACGATGGCCGTCAAGATCCGCTCATCCATTGCTCACGCTCCCTCTGCAAGATCCGCAGCTCCTGCGCCCAGTCGTGCAGCGCCAGGCACAGCCCTGCAATGTCCGGATGGCCGGCAAGGATCTGCCGTTCGATCTCCGCAATCTCCTGGCGGCAGCGCTCGATCTCACGGTCAAGCGTGGACTCGTTCGCCACGGATTTCATCGAAGCTGCGCCCATCGCCTTCGAGCGTCGCCGCTTTTCCGGCGTATTCCTGCCAGCGGCGGATGATGACATCACAGTACGGTGGATCGATCTCCATCAGCCTCGCCCGCCGTCCGAGCTTCTCACAGGCGATCAGCGTCGAGCCCGAGCCGCCGAACAGATCCAGCACCGTCTGGCCCGCCTTCGACGAATAGGTCAGCGCCCTCGCGGCCAGTTCAACCGGCTTCTCGGTGAGATGCACCATGGCGTTCGGACTCACCTTCTTCACGCTCCAGACATCCGTCGCGTTCGTGATCTCGGGGTTGAACCAGTGCGCCGCGCCTTCACGCCAGCCATAGAAGCACCACTCGTGGTTACCCATAAAGTCTTTGCGCGTGAGCACCGGATGCTCCTTGACCCAGATGATGGCCTGCGAAAAGTAGAGCCCGCATTCGGCCAGCGCCGGAGGATAGTTCGCGCAGTTGGCGTAGCCGCCCCACAGGTAGAAGGCGCCACCTGGCTTGAGTGCCTCGGCCAGGTTGCCGAACCACCGGCGCAGGAGCACGTCGTAATCGGCGTCCTTCATGAAGTCGTTCGCGAGCGCTCGATCCTTCGGCCGCATCTTCTTCGTGGTGGCCTTGGCCTTGGACGCGCCCCTGTGAACGTCGAAGCTCTGATGGTGCTGCAAGCCCGCAAACGACGAAAGTCCGGCGGCGATGGCGTTGTTCGAGCGCGGCTCGACGCGCACATTGTAAGGCGGATCGGTGTTGACCAGGTCGACCGGCGCGCCTTCCACCAGGCGCTTTACATCTTCGCTGCTCGCCGAGTCCCCGCAGAGCAGCCGGTGGTTGCCCAGGATCCATAGATCGCCGCGGCGAGTGACCGGCTCCTCGAGCGGCTCGGGAACCGCGTCTTCCTCGGTGAGGTCTTCCTGCGGCGCGTCGGGATCCTGCGTCAGCCAACCCGCGATCTCCTCGTCGGAGAATCCAAGCACGTCCAGGTTGAACTCGTCCTGCCGCAGGTCGACGAGCAACCCGCGCAGCAACTCTTCATCCCACCCCGTGCCGGCCAGGGCGAGCTGGTTGTCTGCGATGACCAGCGCTCGCCGCTGCGTCTCGGTCAAGTGATCCAGCACGATTACCGGCACTTCGCTCAAGCCGAGCTTCCGCGCAGCTTGCAGGCGTGCGTGGCCGGCAATGACCACGCCATCCTCGCCCACCAGGACTGGATTGGTCCACCCGAATTCGACAATGGACGCGGCAATCTGGGCGACCTGCTCCTCGGTATGCGTGCGGGGATTCCGGGCGAAGGGAACCAGCCGGTCGAGGGGCCGGCGTTCGATCTGGATATCCGTCTTCACTTCTTGATGTAGGGCGCTTGCGCCGGAGTGCCGTCAGGGTTGGCGAAGTGGGCGAGCACGGCAGTGAGGCCCTGCACGGCGGACAGCCCGACCATGGCCCAGAACTTGCCCCGCCCGGGCAGCAGGTCGATCGAGGCGTTCAAGCCTTGCGCCGCAAGCGCCAGCATCTGAATGGCGACGTTTACGGAGAACTTCATCTTTGTCAGCTCCTGGAATTGGTGGACGAGCGGCCGCAGCCGCCACCAGATCCGCAGTTCGCGAATCATCTCTTCCTCGAAAAGGAGGGCGGCCCCGCGGAGGAGTGCGGGACCGCCCATTCATGCGCCTGGAGGAGAAAGACTACTTGCGGTTGGCGAGCGCGTCGGCCACGGCGGCGGCGACGACCGCGCCGATGGCCTTGAGAGAAACGTCGTCGATCGACACGGCCCGTGCGGTCAGCGTGTCGCCCGCGCCCTGCTGGATGGGATTCCATTGGCCGTCGATGGCGATGTCGCCGTGGCGCACGGCCTGCTTCGACACCAGGTTCGCCGTCTCGACGGCGTTCTGGAGTGCCTGCGAGGCGATCTGGTTCAGCCGCGTCTGCTCGGTGAGAGCCTGGCGCGCGGCCTGGATGTCGAGGTCCTGGTAGACGTCGTAGGTGCGCTTGATGTTGGCGAACGTCACGCGCTGGTTCTCGCTGTGGGCGGCCCCGGTGGTGGCGCTCGTGTTCTTGAACGATTCGTCCGTCCCGGTCTCGAACTCGCGTTCGGCCTGGTTCGGCGTGGCAACTTCAGGCATGGTTCTTGGTTCTCCCTTCGAAGGTTGGTTTTGAATCAGAACGATTTGCCCGTCACGGTGTGAACGGGCTGAGATCTCTGGGCATGTCAACCACGGTGAGCGAATCGGGTGACAGCGTAACGGGTTCCGTAGCAACCACTTGCATCTGGCCGCGTCAACCCGTGTCAGCCGAGTTTTGGACCCTGGGGCTGCCCGCAGCGTGCAATCGGCCCACCCGCCGCCGACGCCGCCCAGGAAGGACCCAGGCATGCCTCGCATCTTCGGAATTTCCGAAGATGGCTCAGGCCCGCACCAGACAGTCGGTCACCACCTGCAGGAAGATGGGCCGCACCTCGTCGGGCGCGTAGTTGGCGCCCCACCGTGCGCCGCTCAGCCGCTTCAAGTCCCAACAGACGCCGTGCTCGAGGTGATCCTGGAAGCTGTACCGTGTGCCCATGTAGGCCGTCCGAGGCATTGGCGCCTCGCCCTGGCGGACGAACAGGATGGCCCGGTTGATGCGCCCCTTGCGATGGCGCACGACGCGCGCGATGAGTCCCGCCGCCTGGAGCCGGGCGAGCGCGCGTTCGGTGACGACGTCGTAGAGCCGGCCGTCAGCGCGGTAGACGGGGATGGTCGCGTTCATGCGGGAAGACACACGGAGAGCACGGAATCTGCGGGAAGGAGATTCACGAGCGTCCCGGCGCTCTGGTGTGGAGGGGATGCGGTAGATTCGAGAGGCCCGCGCGCCTCTGGGGGAACGCCTGGGGGAGCGTTCTACTCAAGCTCTACCACGGCGAAGAAACAGTGGTCAAGGAAAAAACGCATCAGGCTAGATTTGTTTCAAGGCACTTTCAGCGTCGGCCTCGCCCGGGGCTTTGGTAGCCATCTTCGGCGGCTCTATAGAGGCGAGGCGATTTCGCTTCCCAACGGACAACAAGCCCGAAAATACCTACCATGGCTACCACGGGCGCCAAATCACGGAGCAGGAATCAGATGGAGCGGGGTGGTTCGGAAAGGACGGCTACCAGGAGTTTGGACCCCACTTGGACCCCAGCGGAAGGGGAGGACGCCCGGAAGTGTTTGAAAGGTTTGGAGCGGGAGACGGGATTCGAACCCGCGACATCAACCTTGGCAAGGTTGCACTCTACCAGCTGAGTTACTCCCGCCCGGGAGTTCACTTTCATTTTGGCGCAGGGCGGGCGGCATGTCAAATCGGGTCCGGAACGAGTCTCGGACGGACGCCGATACAGCATTGCCAGTCAGACTTTTGCATCCCGCTCCAGAACAAATCCTGGGCGAAATGACAGTGGTCCGGCATGGCACGTTTTTTGTAGTAATTCTTTGTATTTCAGTATGTTACAAAATGATTTCGGTTTCGCGTCCGCTGTGGATCAAGTGTGATATTCTGAACAACGCCGGTACGGACTGCAGGGCGCCGGGAAGGCCGCTTCCCTTCGGCGTGCCCTGCGTCGTGAGGAGTCCGGCCGGATCAGGCACAGGATCTGACTCCCGGTTTCCGCGCTGTGGAAATCTTGTGCGTAAGTTGTGGAGATTGAGCGGTGTTGACAGCAGCGAAGAACAGTTGGGACAGCATCAAGGAACAGCTGGCGCAGATCCTTCCCGGGGAGGCATTCGAGAACTGGGTTTCGAAGACGGAATTGCTGGAGGAATCCGGGGAAGAACTGCGGGTGGCGGTACCGGACGACTACGCCAGGACATGGCTGGAGAAGCAGCTTGCCCCAGCGGTGGAGCAGGCGCGGCGCGGCGCCGGGGTTCCGCACCTGCAAATCCGCTATATAGCGCTTTCCAGCGAGAGCGCGGCGCCGCCAGTCTCCCGGGACAGCTCCGCGGCGGGCGGGCGCGAGACGCCAGCGTTCCTGGATGCAGCCAGCCAGCTCAATCCACGATTCACCTTCGACACGTTCGTGGTCGGCTCGTGCAACCAGTTTGCGCACGCCGCGGCTTTTGCCGTCGCCAGGCAGCCTGCGGTGCGATATAACCCGCTGTTCATTTACGGCGGCAGCGGCATGGGCAAGACGCACCTTCTGCATGCGACGGGGCGGGCGCTGCTGGGGACGCACCCGCGGATGCGCGTGGTGTACACGACGGGCGAACAATTCATGAACGAGATGATCCAGAGCCTGCGCGCCGGACGAATGCACGCTTTCCAGCAGCACTACCGGAGCGCGGACGCCCTGCTGATCGACGACATCCACATCCTTGGCGGCAAAGAGCGCACGCAGGAGGAGTTTTTCCACACGTTCAACGCCCTCTACGACCACCAGAAGCAGATCGTGATCTCCAGCGACGAGATGCCCAAGAACATCCCGGGTCTGGTGGAGCGGCTCCGCACGCGGTTCGAGTGGGGCCTGATGGTGGATGTGCAGCCGCCCGACCTGGAGACGAAGATGGCCATTCTGGACAAGAAGGCCGAGGCGGAGGGGATCCGGCTGCCGGAAGACGTGCGGATCCTGCTGGCGACAAAGATCCGCTCGAGCGTGCGGGAACTGGAAGGAGCGTTCACGAAGCTGCTCGCCTATTCCTCCGTCACGGGAGCGCCCATCAGCGCCTCGATGGCCCAGCAGGCGCTGCGGCACCTTCTTCACACGAACGAGCGCCGGATCTCCATTGAGGCGGTCGTGCGCGCGGTTGCCGAGCGTTTCGGGCTTCAGCCGGCGCAGCTCAAGCAGCGCACCAACGCGCACGAGATCAGCCGCCCCCGGCAGATCGCCATGTACCTGTCGCGAGAGCTCACAGGCGCATCGCTCCCCGAGATCGGGCGCCACTTTGGAGGCAAGCATCACACGACCGTGCTGCACGCCATCCGGAAAGTAGAAGAGCTGCGGCAGCAGGATCCGGAGATCAACAGGCTGATTCACAGTATAATCGACTCATTTCAGTGAGGATCTCTGGTTTTCCACACCCGGGCTATTGCAGAACCTGCGGAAGCTGTGGGCCAAGGGTGAGCTCCTGGCGGCGGCCGCAGTCAGCAGCACTGGAAACCACAGGACGATGAAACTGGAACGGTCAGATTTTTGTATAATTTAGGATGGATACTGACATTCTCACAGGCCCTACGAACCCGATAGAGTCAGAATCAGGAAAGGGAAAAACAGACAGTATCCGGAAGCAGCGCGCCTGAAGCGCGTTTGGGACGAGAGGACTGGACGTATGGAGTTCACCGTCAGCAAGGCCGACCTCGTGCGCGAGCTGGGCCTTTCGCAAGGGGTTGTCGAGAAGAAGGCCACCCTGCCCGTGCTGTCGAATGTGCTGCTGGAGGCCGCTGACGACACACTGAGCATCTCGGCCACGGATCTGGAGCTGAGCATCCGCTGCCAGGCGCCGGCCCAGGTGGCGGGACAGGGCGGCGGCACGCTGCCCGCCAAGAAGCTCCTCGATTACGTGCGCCTTCTCCCGGATGCGGAAATCCGGATCAAGTTCAGCGACACGAACTGGGCGACGCTGACGTGCGGCAGATCGAAGACCCGGATCGCCGGCATGGCGAAGGACACGTACCCCGAGATGCCGCCCATGCCCGAGCCGGTCGCCGAGCTGCCGGCTGGTCTGATTTCGGCGATGATCGCGCGGACTGTGTTTGCGATTGCGGCCGAAGAGTCCCGCTTCACGCTGAACGGGGCGCTGCTGGTTTTGAGACCCGAGAATCTGACGATGGTCTCCACGGACGGGCACCGTCTGGCGCTGGTCGAGTATGCCAATCCGTCTCCCGTGGAGAGGGAACACCGCGCACTGATCCCTCGGAAAGCCATGATGGAACTGGCGCGGCTCGCCGCCGATGCGGGCGAGGAAGCGCAGATCGAGTTTGCGATGGATGACAACCATCTGTTTTTCCGGATCGGCCCGCGGCTGCTGGCCAGCCGGAAACTCACGGGCAATTTTCCGGACTATGAACGGGTGCTGCCCCGGTCGCATGCGCACACCGTCACGCTGCCGCGGGAGGAATTCCGTTCAGCGATCGAGCGCGTGTCGCAGTTTTCCGACGAGCGTTCGCGCGCGGTGAAGATCCGGTTCGGCGATGGAGAAGCGGTGATCCACTCGTCGCTGTCGGAGAGCGGCGAATCAGAAGAGAGCCTGGCGGTCGATTATTCCGGTCCGACGACGGAGATCGGGTTCAACGCGACCTACCTTCTGGAGTTCCTGCGCGCCACCCAGGAGCAGATGGTGCAGTTCCACTTCAAGGATGCGCAAAGCGC
>Ga0101944_10006711_pt1 | contig 12034 bp, 5 predicted proteins | sample DewCreD2012metaG_FD_75245 | JGI IMG/M metagenome (GOLD analysis project Ga0101944, IMG submission 75245) | Hot spring sediment bacterial and archeal communities from British Columbia, Canada, to study Microbial Dark Matter (Phase II) - Dewar... ... | reverse complement strand
ATTCGAGCAAGTCGATAAGCGTTTCGATCAGATCGATAAGCGTTTCGAGTTGGTTGATAAACGCTTCGATCACGTCGATGAACGGCTCAAGCAAATGGATCGCCGCTTCGAAAAAGTCGATCAGCGTTTCGATCAGATCGCGGCATCGATCGAACGACTCGGAGATAAAATCGATGCGCGGGATGCACGGCAGCGCGCCTTCACGCTCCGAATGTTCGGTATCGCCATCAGCATTTCGTTTTTGGGCGTATTGGGCGTGTTGATGAAGGTGTTTTCCGCAATTCCTTGACGATAGAAACCGGGGACATCCCCATCACCAACACGCCATACGCATAGACATCTTGGAACAACCGAGCCTATCTTTCCCCCAAACCTGCATCGAACGCTGGCGCAACTGCCCCATCGCCATTGTCGGCATGGGATGCATCTTTCCCGAAAGTCCCACTCCAGAAGCGTTCTGGAAGCTCATCCTCGAAGGCCGATGCGCTTCTCGGAGGGTTCCCGAAAATCGTTGGGGGATTTCCCCCGATTCCGTGACAGACCGTCCTTTGAAGCCGGATCGGGCCGTTTCCAGACATGCCTGTCTGATCGATTCCTTCCAGCCGGATCTCACCGGTTTCGAGATTCCAGAATCCTACCTGCAATCCCTCGATCCCCTCTACCACTTTGTTCTGCACGCTGGACGGCAGGCCGCCGCATCCGCCCGCCTCGAAGCGATCGATCCATCCCGGATCCATGTGGTCCTGGCAGCCATCGCTCTGCCCACGGATACGGCCTCCCGATTTTCCGACCATTTTCCGCTGATGGACACCCATCCATGGGCGGGTCGGGTGACCGGATATCCGGCCGTACTCCTCGCTCGGGCTATGGGCTTCTGCGGGGAAGCCTACACCCTCGATGCAGCCTGTGCGTCTTCCCTATATGCCCTCTTTTTGGGCGCCCAGGCCCTCATCGATCACCGGGCCGATGCGGTTCTGGCAGGCGGCGTGTCTCGGCCCGACAGCCTCTACACCCAGATCGGCTTCAGCCAGCTTCGGGCCCTGTCGCCTTCCGGAGTTCCGGCACCATTCAGCACCGAAGCCGATGGGCTTGTCGTCGGTGAAGGAGCGGGCATTCTCTTGCTCAAACGGCTTACAGATGCCCGCAAGGCAGGAGATCCCATCCTTGCCGTCATCCGCGGCATGGGCCTCTCGAACGACACACGGGGAAATCTGCTTGCCCCAGACAGCGAAGGCCAGCTCCGGGCGATGCAGGCCGCCTATGCCGCAGCCGGATGGCGGCCCGACGAAGTCGATCTCATCGAATGTCACGGTGCCGGAACTCCGGTCGGAGACGGGGTGGAAATCGAAAGTCTCAAGCGACTCTGGGCCGATCTTCCTCAAGTCCCCGGCCGATGCCCCATCGGGTCCGTCAAATCCACGATCGGTCATCTGCTGACTGCAGCCGGAGCCGCAGCCCTGATCAAGACGACCCTGGCGATGGCAAAAGGCATGTTGCCCCCGACCGCAAACGTCACGAGAGAAACCACCCACAAGACGCTCACACGTTCGCCCTTTCGACTTCCATTCCATCCGGAACCGTGGATGCGCCGCGCTCCTTCCATTCCCCGCAGGGCTGCCGTCAGCGCCTTTGGCTTCGGGGGGATCAACGCCCATGTCCTGATCGAAGAAGACACAGCCGCCTTGACGACGAACGCCGATCCCATCGGGCTTTTGGAAATCCAATGCAATCGGAAGCAAGACTTCGGCCCCATCGCCATCGTGGGCATGGGGGCATCCGTTGCAGGGCTGCAGGATATACAGATGCTTCGGGAGCACCTGTTCCGCGGAAAAAGCGCCATCGGCAATCGTCCCGATCTACGTTGCACACGCAACCATCGACTGGAAGCCATCCGGGGAGGCTTCATCGAACGGCTGCTCTTCGAGACATCGGCCTTCCGCATTCCGCCCATCGAAATCGACGACATTTTGGTACAGCATCTTTTGGTGCTGGAGGCGGCGCGACAAGCCATTCAGGATGCCGCCCTGAATCTCGGAAAGAACGCCCTGCTGCGCATGGGGGTGGTGGTCGGAATGGATTTCGACCGGGAAGCCTGTGACTTTCATCAACGCTGGCTCGGTTGCGACCATGCGGCCGCTGCATCGGTTCCACCGCTTACCGCAACCCGGACCCTCGGCGCCCTGGGCGGCATCATCGCCAGCCGGATCGCCCGGGAATTCGGCTGCGGCGGGCCGAGCTTCACCGTTTCGGAGGATGCACTATCCGGGTTTCGGGCGCTCTCGATTGCAGCGGGCATGCTCTGCCGCAACGAAGCCGATTGCATGCTGGTCGCTGCTGTGGACATAGCTGCAGATGTCCGCTCGCTTGCAATCGCCGAAGCCGGAAGGCGCTTCGGTACGGAGCTCATTCCCTTTTCTTTGGAAGCAGGCGGCACCCTTCCGGGCGAGGGTGCGGGAGCCCTCGTACTCAAGCGCTTCGAAGACGCCCAGCGGGAAGGCCATCGCATCTATGCGGTCGTCCGCGGCCTTGGGATGTCCTGTGGAAAGCCAGATGATCCGGTATCCACCTATGAACGAACGCTCCGGCAGTGCCTGAAAGCTGGAGCCGTCCAACCCGATGCCGTCGATCTCGTCTGCGCCCATGCAAGCGCCGATCCGGCGGAAGACCGCATGGAAGCAGATGGTTTGGCTGCGGTTTTTCAAAATCGTCCGACCCGTGTCGGCATCGTTTCCGAAAAGCCCCTGATCGGTCATACGGGAAGTGCATCGTCCATGATGGGACTCATCCTCACCGCCTTGAGTCTCCACCATCGCCTGATCCCTCCGATGGCAGCCCTGCCAAGCCGGACGCTTCCCTCCATGAAACAAGGGGGCCTGCACATTCCCCATCGGCTTCAGTACTGGGCCAGACGACATGCGGATCACCTCCGAAGCGCCGTCATCTGCGCCATCGGCATGGATGCTCAGACGGGTCATGTGCTCCTGGAAGAAGCCCCTCGCTTCGATCACCGAACAGCCGGTTCGATCGCCCCTTTCGCCCTCTCCCCCCCATACGGGCTTTTCGTTCTTTCCGGAAGCTCTGAAGACGATCTGCTGATGGAGGTGGAACGGTTTCGAACCTGGCTCAGCGGACAAGCCGACGGGCTGTCGATTGCATCGGTCGCCCGGGTCTGGATGGAAATGCATCAAGTCCCAGGTCCGAAACGGCCTTGCCGCATCGCCCTTCTCGCAGAAGACAGATCTATCCTGATCCGTCACGTAGCTCAGGCAGAAACCCTCATTCGAAATCGAACCGAAAGCGATCTGATCGGCCCCTCCCGCATCGCCTACCAGCCCCGACCCGTTTCCGGGAGCATCGCCTTTGTCTACCCCGGCAGCGGCAACCACTCTCCCGGGATGATGCACACGCTTGCCGCCTATTTTCCGGAGGTCTTCGAGGAACTGGAAGCAGAAGACCGCGGGCTTTTCGACACCCTTTTGCCGGAGCGGCTCGTTCCCTGGCGGATCGAATGGCCGAGCGACTGGGAAGCGGATGCCCGCTCGACCTTGTCCCGAAATCCCGTCTACCCCATCATCGGGCAGGTGATGTTCGGATGCGTGATGAGCCGAATTCTTGGACGCTTGGGGCTTCGACCGGATGCCGTCCTCGGCTACAGCCTCGGGGAAAGCGCAGGCCTTTTCGCAACCGGCGTTTGGAGGGACCGCCCTCTCATGCTCTCCCGCATGCTGGAAAGCCCTCTTTTTACGACCGAGCTGGCAGGCCCCTGCCATGCCGTACGCACCGCCTGGGGGATCGGTCCCGAAGAAGTTTTCGAGTGGACCGCAGTGGGGCTGCGCTGCCCGGCTGAAACGATCCGAAAACATCTCACCCCGCAGATGCGGGTTCGATTGCTGATCGTCAACACCCCTGAAGAATGCGTGATCGGTGGAAACCGAAGCGACGTTGACGCCCTTGTTCGAGAAATCGGATGCGATGCCTTCGCCATCGAGGGGGTGTCGAGCGTACACTGCGATGCCGTCTCACCCGTTGCGACAGCCTACCGCAAGCTTCACCTGCTGCCCGTGTCCCCACCGGCGGGCATCCGCTTCTACAGCGCCGCCTGGGCGAGGGCCTACGAGCCGTCTTCGGATACCGCAGCCGATGCCATCACGGCGCAGGCCCTTTCAGGCTTCGATTTCCCGGCCCTGATCCGGAAGGCCTGGGAGGACGGGGTGCGCATCTTCATCGAAGTGGGGCCGCACGGCTCCTGCTCCCGCATGATCGACGTCATCTTGAAGGATCGGGAACACAGTTGCTGCTTCGCCAACTGGAAAGGCGAAGACGAGCTTCTCGGAGTGCTCAAGCTCTGTGGAAACCTGGCCGCCTTAGGGCTCGATCCCGATCTCAGTACCGTTTACGGGAAAACGAGCCATCCGACTGCACCCGTTCGAACGGCCGGCCGGGGTTCATCGCCGGTTTACCGGGAGCGGATTCCCGGCATTTGGAAAACCGCCATCCAAGCCGAACGATCGGACATGCGCACCACTCCCCGGCCCGCATCCGAGCCTCCGTTGTTCGATCGCTCCCAGTGCATGACATTTGCCGTCGGATCGATCGCAGAGGTTCTGGGGCCGGCATATGCCGTCATCGACACCTTCCCTGTGCGCGTGCGTCTGCCGGACGAGCCCTTGATGCTGGTGGACAGGATCCTTGCCGTAGAGGGAAAACCCCGGTCTCTCGGCAGCGGTCGGGTGGTGACCGAACACGATGTGACATCCGATGCCTGGTACCTCGATGCCGGAAGAGCGCCCGTGTGCATCTCTGTGGAGGCCGGTCAGGCGGATCTGTTTCTGTGCTCCTGGCTCGGCATCGATCTTGAGGTGCGGGGCCGACGCGTCTATCGCCTGCTCGATGCAGAAGTGACCTTTTTCCGGGAACTGCCCCAACCCGGAGAGACCATCCGCTACGACATCCGCATCGAAAAATTCATCCGACAGGCAAAAACCTGGATGTTTTTTTTCGGATTCGATGGTACCATTGCCGGAAAACCCTTCATTCAGATGCGCAGGGGATGTGCCGGATTCTTCACCCCAGAGGAAATCGAAACCTCGGGCGGGATTCTGCTCTCCGATGCGGAACGAAAGGAAGCAAAGGGCAAAACCCCTGAAGGATATCGCCCCCTCCGGACCAAAGGGAAGGAGACTTGTTCGGAGGTCCAGATCGAGGCGCTTCGCCGAGGCGATCCGGCCGGATGTTTCGGAGAAGCCTTCGAAGGAATCCGCTTGGCTCGGGGGCTTTTTCTTCCTTCGGGAAGGATGCGTCTCATCGACCGGGTGCCGCTTCTCGATCCGGCCGGCGGGCGGTTCGGGCTGGGACGGATCGTCGCAGAGGCCGACATCCACCCGGACGATTGGTTCCTGACCTGTCACTTCATGGACGATCCGGTGATGCCGGGGACCCTGATGTACGAGTGTTGCAGCCATGCCCTGCGGGTGTTGCTGCTGCGCCAGGGATGGGTGTCGGAGCATCCCGAGGCCCGCTTCGAGCCCCTTCCTGGCGCCGGAAGCGTGCTCAAATGCCGCGGCCCTGTCACGCCGAAGACCCGAAAGGTCCGCTACGATGTGCAGATTTCGGAAGTCGGATTTTCTCCGAATCCATATGTCTTGGCGGAGGCCGATATGTTCGCTGACGGCAAGCACATCGTGCGGTTCACCGGGGTTTCGATGCGCTTGATGCATGCAGGGAGAAAGGAAATCGAGGCCGTACAGGCACGCATCGAAACCGCCGGATCGAATGCTGCCGATCCCGACAGGCATCGTCCGATAGGGCGGATCTTCCATCGATCCGAGATCGAAGCCTTTTCGAAGGGCGGATCGGTATCGACCCTCTTCGGAAACGCCTTTTCCCCATTGGACGACGGCCGATTCGTCGCCCGACTTCCGGCACCCCCTTTTCTGTTTTTGGATCGGGTGGTTACCGAAGAAGCACCCGGGCTCGGCCCCAAAGCCGGCAACTCGGTCACGGCCGAATACGATATCGATCCAGATGCCTGGTTTTTTGCATCCGGTGGATGTGGGTGCATGCCCTATGCCGTGCTGCAGGAGACAGCGCTTCAAACCTGTGGCTTTTTGGCCGCCCATTGCGGCTCGGCCCTCTCAAGCGATGCAGGCCTGCATTTCCGCAATCTGGGTGGAAGATTCCGGCAGTTTGGGGATGTGCCACCCAGGGCCGGAAAGCTTGGCATGCAGGCCGGCCTGATCCGGGTGTCTGCAGCCCAAGACATGGTCATCGAGCGCTTCGCAACTCGGGTCGTTCAGGACAACCGGACGGTGCTCGAGGGGGAGACAGAGTTCGGATTTTTTACGGAAGCCGCCCTTCGGGCTCAGGCCGGTATCCGGAAACCGGCGATCGCAGCGGCGTTTTCCGGAGGCGAGCCCTTACCTTTCGTGAACATCGAAGCGATTCGTACGAACGATGTTCTGCCTGGTCTGAAGCTTCCGCAGCCGATGTTTCGCATGATCGACGCCGTCTGCTGCGATACCGGACATCCGGGAGCCTTCGGACTCGGGGTATGGACGGGCGTCTGTACGGTGCGACCGGATGCGTGGTTCTTCAAGGCCCATTTTCACGAGGATCCGGTATGGCCCGGATCGCTTGGCCTCGAGGCCTTCCTGCAGGTGCTCCGATGCGGAATGCTCCTTCAGGGCAGGGTTCCGGTTGTGCGGAATGCGAATCGGCAGTTCGGATGGATCCTGCCGGCCGGGAAGGAACACGGCTGGACGTACAGGGGCCAGATCCTGCCCGAAAACGCCAAGGTACGGATCGAGGCCCATATCAAGGCAATCGAAACGGAACCGACCCCGATGGTGACGGCGGATGGCTTTCTCGAGGTGGACGGGCTCCGGATCTATGAAATGACCGATTTTTCGGTCGGTATCGTGGAAAAAGACGGATGAACTATCGACAGGTTCGACTGGCTGGGTTCGGTTACGAGCTTGCGCCCCATGTGCTGACATCGGAAGACATCGAAGAGCGGCTTTCAAAAGCCTTCGCTACCCTGCACCTGCAGAAGGGGCAGCTCGCACTTCTGACCGGTATCGAGGAACGACGCTACTGGGGGCCGGGCATGACGATGCACGAGGGAGCGGCCCGGGCCGCCGAAAAGGCCCTCGAAAATACCGGTATCGCTCGAAGCGCTATCGGTATGCTCCTGTACGCCGGGGTGTGCCGGGATCAGCTGGAACCTGCCACGGCCTGCGCCGTGGCCCATGATCTGGGGCTTTCCCCCCGGACCCACGTGCATGACGTATCGAACGCCTGCCTCGGCGTGCTGAACGGGATGGTGCATGTGGCAAACGCCATCGAACTCGGACAGATCGAAGCCGGCATGATCGTTTCCTGTGAAACCTCGAAGGACATCATGGATCGCGTCATCCATCGATTGAACGACACCCCCGACATGGCTCTCTTCCGAAAGACCGTGGCCACCTTGACGGGTGGATCGGGGGCTGTAGCCGTCATCCTCTGCCGTGCCGATGCATTTTCCCAGGGACACAGGCTTCTCGGCGGGGTGATCCGAAACGCCGCTCAGTGGCACCGGCTCTGCTGCTGGGGCCCGGATACGGGGTTTCCGTCGGACCGGGATCACTTCATGGAAACCGATTCGATCGGGGTCCTTCAAAACGGGGTTCAGCTCGGTATTGACACCTATCGGGATTTCCTGGCCGAAACCGGCTGGGGGCCGAAAGGACCGGACAAGGTCGTCTGCCATCAGGTCGGTGCCGCCCACCAGCGGGCCATTCTCGACGCCTTGAACATCGCTCCGGAGAAGGAGTTTTCCACCTTCGCCCACCTTGGCAACATGGGAACGGTATCGCTTCCCATGACAGCAGCCATCGCAGACGAACGGGGATTTTTCGAGCCGGGGGACCGGGTGGGATTTCTGGGAATCGGAAGCGGGCTCAACTGTCTCATGCTGGCGCTGAGGTGGTGATCCATGGGAAACGTATCGATCTGCACCTATCCGTTTGCCGAAGAATACCCGTTTGATGCTCATCATGCCGATATCTGCGGATTTCGATGCCACTATGTCGACGAAGGCGACGGCCCGGTCGTTTTGATGCTGCACGGAAATCCCACGTGGTCCTTCTTCTATAGGGGACTCGTCCGGGAGCTTTCCCCATTCTATCGAACCGTGGCTCCCGATCATATCGGATGCGGACTCTCGGAGCGCCCCGAGCCAGGGACCTATCCGTTTACCCTCGAGCGCCGCATCGAAGATATGGAACATTTCATCGGGACCCTCGGATTGAAGCGGCCGCTTGCAATCGTCGCTCACGACTGGGGTGGGGCCATCGCCTCCGCCATCGCGCTCCGTCATCCGCAATGGGTAAGCTCCCTCATTCTCATGAACACAGCCGCGTTCTTCCCACCCAAACACAAGGGGCTTCCGCTGCGGCTCCGCGTCCTGCGCCATCACCCGAAACTGGCGAGGCTGCTGATCCTCAAATGGAACGCCTTCGTGCTTTCGGCCCTTTTTCTTGCACCTTCCAAACCCTTGTCCATTGCGGCCATGAACGGTTATACGGCGCCCTATCGCAAGCTGCGCAACCGGGAAGCTGTCCATCGTTTCGTGATGGATATCCCGGTCTGTCCGAAAGATCCTTGCTGGCCGATCCTTTCCTGGATGGACGCCCGGGTCGGGGAATTGGATCGGCTTCCGGTGCTTCTGGTATGGGGGCTTCGGGATGCCGTCTTCGACCAGGAGTATCTCCTGGAATGGAAACGCAGGCTTCCCCATGCCGAGTCCGTCGTTCTTCCCGATGCAGGCCATTACCTGTTGGAGGACGAACCGGAAAAAGCCGCGGAAACCATCGGGAAGTTCTTGAAAAGATGCTGCCTGTGATTTAGTAGAACATCGGATGTTGGATGGAGGGCGGCCTTTTCCCGCCGTGTTGCAACCCCTCCATTGCTGACGGTTGTTTTCTGACTCTTTGCTGAGATACGCCGAACCCAAACACGGATAGCATGATGAACCCTTCTTCCGACAGATTGTTCAATGTTGCCTCCCTACTCGTCAACATGGCCAAGGAACACCCCTACAAGCGGGCTGTCGTCTGCCCGGCGGGACGCGACGAGCAAGGACGTTTGACTTTCACCCACTTGACCTTTCGACAACTCGACATGGAGTCGGATTGCCTCGCCCACGGGCTGGAAAGCATCGGGATCACCAAGGGCGTCAAGACCCTGCTCCTCGTGAGACCGGGGATCGATTTTTTCTCCCTGGTCTTCGCCCTGTTCAAGACCGGCGCGGTTCCCATCGTCATCGATCCGGGCATGGGAAAGACGGGCATGCTGCAATGCATCCGCAAATGCGCACCCGAGGCCTTTATCGGCATTCCCGAAGCCCATGTCGCAAGGCTTTTGAACCGATCGGCCTTCAAGAGCGTTCGGATCAACGTGACTGCCGGGCCCCGTTGGTTCTGGGGGGGGCATACGCTTCGGGAGCTTTTCCAACTCCCTTGGAGAGCCTATCCGGTAGCCGTCACCCAGCGGGTGGATATGGCAGCCGTACTCTTCACTTCCGGGAGCACCGGACCGGCCAAAGGCGCTGTTTACACCCACGGCAATTTCGATGCCCAGATCAAGACGATCCAGGCCCACTTCCATATCGGGACGGACGAGATCGACCTTGCCACGTTTCCGCTCTTCGCTCTCTTCGATCCGGCCCTCGGAATGACGGCCGTCATCCCGGAAATGGACTTCACCAAACCTGCGGAGGCGGATCCCCAGAGTCTCATCGAAATCATCCTGAGCCAAGGAGTGACGAACCTGTTTGCCTCTCCGGCCCTGCTGCGCCGCCTCGCCGCTTACGGTGAAGTCAACAAGATCGTACTGCACTCGCTTCGACGGGTCGTTTCTGCAGGAGCCCCGGTTCCCTTCGACACCATCGAAGTGTTTTCGAAGATGCTGGCCGATGGCATCGAAGTGCACACCCCATACGGCGCAACCGAGGCCGTTCCGATTACATCCATCGGCAGCCGCGAAATCCTTGGGGAAACGGCGGCCCTCACCCGCAACGGATATGGCATCTGTGTCGGAAGGCCGCTTCCCGGCGTCGGGATGGGCGTGATCCAGATCAGCGATCAACCCATTCCCAAATGGAACGAGGAGTTGCTGCTCTCCCGGACCGAGGTTGGAGAAATCGTCGTGAAAGGGAACATCGTCAGCCGCCAATACCTGGATGATCCCGAATCGAACAGCCTTCACAAGATCGCCGACGGCGCTTCCGTCTGGCACCGGATGGGAGATGTGGGCTGGTTCGACGGGAAAGGACGGCTGTGGTTCTGCGGCAGAAAAGCCCACCGGGTGCAGACCCGAAACGGCGACATCTACACCATTCCCTGCGAGGCCATTTTCAATGCCCATCCCGAGGTGTACCGCAGCGCCCTGGTCGGCGTCGGAGCCCCCCCCAACCAGATTCCGGTCATTTGCATCGAGCCGGTGCTGGACGATCCGAACATCGATCTCAAACAGCTCGAAAGGGAACTTCTCGAACAGGCATCCCGTCACCCCCTGACCAAGGACATCCGATATGTGCTGTTTCCAGGCACGTTTCCGGTCGATGTACGGCACAACGCCAAGATCCGCAGGGAAGAGCTGGCGGCATGGGCGGAGAAGAAGCTTCGGGGAAAAACGAAAGGGGAAACCGATCGATGACGACGAAGGGACAGTACACATTCCGAAAAGCGCTCGTGACAGGCGCTGCCGGATTCATCGGATTTCATCTAACCACCCGCCTGCTGCAGATGGGGGTATCGGTCATCGGGATCGACAACTTGAACGATTATTATGATCCGCGGCTCAAAGAAGACCGTTTGAGGCTTCTTACGACAGACAAACGGTTTTCCTTCCATCGGGTGGATCTGACCGATGCCCGTGCGATGGACGAGGTGTTTGCAAGCCACAAACCCGAAGTGGTGGTCAACCTGGCGGCTCAGGCCGGAGTGCGTTATTCCCTCACCAACCCGGGCGCCTACATCGACGCAAACGTCGTCGGATTTCTGAACGTTCTTGAAGGATGCAGGCATCACGGCGTCGGGCATCTTGTCTTCGCATCCTCCAGTTCGGTGTACGGAGCGAACACCCTCATGCCGTTTTCCGTCCATCACAACGTGGACCACCCGGTATCTCTGTATGCGGCAACGAAAAAGGCCAATGAACTTATGGCCCACACCTACAGCCATCTGTATCGGATCCCCTGCACGGGGCTTCGCTTCTTTACGGTGTACGGCCCCTGGGGAAGACCCGACATGGCCCTTTTTCTCTTCACGAAGGCCATCCTGAACGACCAACCGATCCAGGTGTTCAACCACGGCAACATGCAGCGGGATTTCACCTATATCGACGACATCGTGGAAGGGGTGGTGCGGATTATGGGACGGCTTCCCGAACCCAATGCGCAATGGAACGGCGACCATCCCGATCCTGGAACATCCCGGGCACCCTATCGCCTCTACAACATCGGCAACAACCAGCCGGTTTCCCTGAACCGCTTCATCGAAACGATCGAAGCCTGCCTCGGAAAGACGGCCCGCAAGATCTACATGGACATGCAACCCGGTGACGTTCCGGCCACCTACGCCGATGTGGACGACCTGATGCGGGATGCCGGATTCAAACCCGCCACCCCGCTCGATGTCGGTATCACTCGGTTTGTGGCCTGGTATCGCGAATACTATCGGGTGTAAAGACGTTCGTTTCCGTCAACGCCTCTTTCGATCGAGCTGACGTCGCTCTGCGGAAAGCTCTTCGAGCAGGGTCTTGAGCGTCCATGTTTCGGAAGTCGGGGTCAAGGTCGCCCATAGCGCCGTTTTCATCCCGGATTTCTTGCAAACATGCATCAGGGCAAGCAGCTCCTTTTCCGTGATGCCGGCCACGATGATGGCGCGAGGTAGCGCCGACCCGACCCCTGCACCGTGCCCATCCGCCCGATGAAAGAGCTCGCCGACGACCGCGGCTGCATCCTCTGCAGCCGCCCAAACCAGCGGCACAT
>Ga0101944_10006710_pt1 | contig 12034 bp, 9 predicted proteins | sample DewCreD2012metaG_FD_75245 | JGI IMG/M metagenome (GOLD analysis project Ga0101944, IMG submission 75245) | Hot spring sediment bacterial and archeal communities from British Columbia, Canada, to study Microbial Dark Matter (Phase II) - Dewar... ... | reverse complement strand
TTCCTGTTCAGCAGCACGGGCTGCCACATGCGCAATGTGGAGCTGCTGCCGGAGCGGTATTTAGGTGTGATTGAACTTGATGAGCAGGCGCAGCGGTACCGGCGCGTGTGGGGCTTTTCTGGCGGCGGGCGGCCAACAAGCGAACTCGCGCCGCACCTGCTGACGCATGACGCGCGCGCACAGGCGTCCGCGGGCGCGGACCGAGTTGTCATGCACACGCACGCCCCGGCGCTCATCGCTCTCACTTATTCCTTGGATCTGGACACAGCGCGCCTCACGCGCCTGTTGTGGGAAATGCACACGGAATGCGTGGTGGTGTTCCCGGCAGGTTGCGGATTCGTGCCATGGTCCGTGCCCGGCAGCATTGAACTCGCCCGCGCAACGGCCCGGGAATTGAACAAAAGAACACTGGCCCTGTGGCAGTTTCATGGCGCCGTGGGAACCGGCCCCGACATTGACACCGCGTTCGGCCTCATAGACACCGCGGAAAAAGCCGCGCAAATATACACGCACGCGGCCGCGTCCGGCGGCATTCGCAACAGGCTCTCCACGGCGCAGATTGCGGCCTTGGCGCGCGCGTTCAGCGTCACACCCGATCCGGAATTATTCGGCGAATAATTTGCGCGCAAATCAATGATCATTCGCTTTGATACACATCTGGAATTGCCGGCGTTTTTCCTATGGGGAAGGTGACGGTGAACTCGCTGCCCTGGTTTACCCGGCTGCGGACGCTGATGTCGCCTGCATGATCCTTGACAATGCGCGTGACGATGGACAGGCCCAGGCCCGTGCCCACCTTTTCCATGGCTCTGGCGTTGGGCGCGCGGTGGAACACATCGAATATTTTCGGCAGGTCCTCCTCGGGAATGCCGATGCCCGTATCCTTGACCGTGACAATTACATTTTCGCCGTCGTCCCCTGCGGTGACGCTCACCGCGCCGCCGGGCGGCGTGTATTTGATGGCGTTTCCGATGATGTTCCGGAACACCTGCTCCATGTGCCCGGCGTCCGCATAGATTAAAGGCAGCTCGTCAGGCACATTCACGGTAAGGCTCAAGTTTCTGCGGTCAATGCGCGCGGCGAACGAGGTAAGCAGCGTGCGCAGTATGCCCGCAAGCTGGGTGGGCTGGAGACGGCCTTCGGCCGTTCGTTTCTCCACCTTGGACAATTCCAGCAGATCCGAGATGAAGGCCAGGAGCTTGTCAATATCCTCGTCCGCGCGCCGGAGCATGTCCTTCTGGCGCGGGTTGAGTTCTCCGAGAATCTCCTCAAGCACCACGCTCATGCAGCTTTGCGCCGCGGCCAGCGGAGAGCGCAAATCATGGTAGATGACAAGGGCCAGGTCGGACTTGACCTTTTCGGTCTTTTGCAAATCTTCGAGCGCCTTGTTGAGTTCCGCGTTCACCTGTTCGAGCCGCGCCGTGGCGTCTCTTATACGCTGCTCCATTTCCATTTTCCATTCCCGCAGGTCCTCTTCCTTGCGCTTCTTGAGTCGCATGGACATCATGTTGAAATACTGCGCGAGCCACCCGAGTTCATCCTTGTCCCCCACGGGTATGGAATACCCGTATTCGCCCGAGTGGATTCTGCGCGTGCCCTCGATCAGCCTGTTGATGGCGGGGCGCACCGTGCGCTGCACAATGAATGTGGCGGCGCCAATCACGAGCAGAAAAGTGAACGCGCCGAAAATCAAGGCGCGATCGCGGTTGCGGGCCACCTTGGCATCAATGTCCGCTATGGTAAAAACCATTTCCAGGGAACCGAGCACGGGTTTGTCCAGGCCGTGGCACCGGTGGCAGGATTCCTGGTTGCGAATGGGAGTGGTGAGGACCAGTGATCGGCCATGCGGTTTGCTGATGAGGCGCAGGTCCGCGCCGGGCGGCGCTTCGGATATGCCGTGCGTCTTGGCCGGGCTTGAGAACGGCCTGCCGCCCGCGCGCGCGGGTTTTCCGATTTCATAGGGAGACGCCGAAAAATGCGCCACGCCTGATTCATCAAGGATCCGCACGCTCTGGATGCGCGTAGAGGTGGCCATGTCGCGAACGATGGCCTGAATGTCGCGCGGCTGGCCGCGGGCCATGGACCGGTAAACATTCTGGGAAACAATCTGGCTGGCGGCGTTAAGCGTAATAATGCGCTCTTCCAGGAGCTGGGCGTTGTGCGCGCGAATACCGATCAGAGAATACACGCCCAGTCCCAGAATCATGGCCACGCCCATGTACACAATGATTCTGATGCGCAGCTTTCTCATAATGCCGTGAGCCGCTTCAAATCATCTGCTCGACCAGTTTGAGCAGTTCCGCGGGCTTCACGGGCTTTTCCACGAAGTCCTCGGCCAGAAGGGTCCGTCCCTGTGCGTGGGTCCATTCCGGCTCGTTGAGATGCTCGCCCACGCCGGACAGGATGATGACCGGAATGCCCGCGCACACGGGATCTTTCTTGAGTTCCGCGCACGCCGCATACCCGTGTTTCTTGCCCATCATGATGTCGAGGATGATCAGGTCCGGCGCTTCCTGCCGTGCCATTTCCACGCCGTCTTCGCCGTTGTAAGCCACGATCACATTGTAGTCTTTGCTCAACAGGGTGGCGCGCATGGCTTCGACCAGGTTTTCGTCGTCGTCCACGAGGAGGATTTTTTTGCTCGCGTTCATGGCGGGTCTCCTTTCGACCGGATTGTGCAAAGGCACTTTAAGCAACTCATGCGCAACCGCGGGCGTTACATGCCCGCGGCCGCCAGGATGTCCGGCACCACCTCCTCCTTGCCGATGGCCATGATGTGCACGCCATCGCAGATTTTTTCCTCGCGCAATTCCCGGATCATGCGCCCGGCGATGCGGATGCCCGTTTTGAGCGCCTCGCCCTTGGGCGCGGCCTCGAGTTCGGCGATCAGTTCATCGGGCACGAAGATGCCCGGCACATTGGCGTTCATGTAGCGCGCCATGCGCGCGGACACCAGCAGGACAACGCCGGCCAGAATTTTGACCTCGAACTGGCGCGCGAAGTCCATGAAAGCCCTGAAATTGTTGAGGTCGTAGATGGCCTGGGTCTGGAAGAATTCGGCCCCGGCCTGAATCTTTTTCTCGAATTTCAAAAGCTGCGGTTCCAGGGGATCGGCCTCGGGCGTGACGATGGCGCCCGCGCAGAACTCCACCGGGCCGTCGAGGTCGTTTCCGCCCAGGTCCTTGCCTGTTTCCAAATGCCGCACGGTGTGAAGCAGTTGCACGGACTCGAGATCGAACACGGCCTTGGCCTGCTTGTGGTCGCCGACCGGCACGGCGTCGCCCGTGAGGCACAGGACATTTCGCACGCCGCGCGAGTACGCGAACAGCAGGTCGGCCTGCAGCGCCAGGCGGTTGCGATCCCGGCAGGTCATTTGCAGAATCGGCTCGGCGCCCAGTTCCTTGACATTAAGCGTTCCCCCGAGGGAGGGAAAGCGCATGACCGAACTCTGATTGTCTGTCACATTGAGCGCGTCCACCCTGTCTTTGAGCAGTTCGATGTGGTGTTTCATGGGATCGAGATTTACGCCCTTGGGCGGACCGATTTCGCTCGTGACCACGAATTTGCCGTTTTCCAGGGCCTGCTTGAATGCGGTGCTCATTGGGCTTCACTCCCTTGCAGCGGGATTTGGACCTTTCCGGGTTTTGGAACGGCCTGATAATTCTTGGGCGGCTGGTATTTGCGCATCCTGTCCAGGCGGCCCATGGCCTGAAGGCGGTTGTAGATCATCGCCCACGCACAGTCCGTGTCATTGCCAATCTCGCACTTGCCCTTGTTGGTGCCGCCGCAGGGTCCGTTCAGCAACCCCTTGTGGCATGCGGTCACGGGACAGATTCCGGCGGTGTCTTCGAGCACGCATTCGCCGCACTGCATGCAGATTTCGGAATACGACCCCACGGCCTGCTCCTTTCCCAGGAACAGGGTGTCGAGCGCGGGGATCACAGGCCGCATGAGCGTGGAGGCCAGGGTCTGCACGCCGAATGCGCAGGTCATGGCCAGAACCGCGTCCGCATCTTCGAAAATATGTTTGTGGTCGCGCACGGCCTGCGGAGACAGTTCGTCACAGGCCGTGGGCACCACAAGGGTTCCGGTCACAACTTTGCCCAGGGCCTGCAGGGAGCGTTTCATGGCGGCCACCTGCTCCTGCCCGCCCGTGCGGCACATGGTGGCGCAGGTGCCGCAGCCCACGATGCACACCCCGGTGTCTCCGGCCAGGCTGTTCTCAATCTTGTCCATGTCTTTGAGGCGTGTGATGGTTTTCATGCCAAGAAACCTCCCGATGCGGAAAATGCGCGGTTCAGCGCTCCAGGTCGCAGCGCAGGCAGCGTTTCGCCTCGGCCAGAGCCTGTTCTTCGGTGAATCCGGTTTCCACTTCCGTGAAGCCCGAGGTTCGCAGCCCCATGGAGATTTTGCCCACGGCCTCGCGCGGCAGCGCTCCGGCGTCCTCTTCTCCGGCGGGCGCAGCGGTCAGGGATTCGATGACCTTTTTTTCATCGCGCAACTCCACGCGCGACGCGTCCTTTCGCAAATACTTGTCAATGGCCAGGGCGCTGCGGTATCCCGCCGCGATGGCCTGAATCACCATGCCGGGGCCGCTCACGAAATCGCCGCCCGCGAATACGCCGGGCACATTGGTGGCCAGGGTGTTCGGGTCCACATCGAGCGTTTCCCAGCGCGTGCGTTCGAGCCGGCTGTCCCGCGGCAGGAACGACAGGTCAGGCGCCTGGCCCACGGCCATGATCACCGTGTCCGCGGGCGCCAGGGTTTCGCTGCCGGGCACGGGCACGGGCCGCCGCCTGCCGCCCGGGTCCGCTTCGCCAAGTTCCATGCGGATGCATTCCAGGCCCGTGACCTTCCAGTTGCCGCTCACGATGCGCGTGGGGCTGGTGAGGAAATGGAACCGCACCCCCTCCTCGACCGCGTCCTCGAACTCGACCCGGGACACCGGCATTTCCTCGCGCGAGCGGCGGTAGAACACATCCACGGATTTCGCCCCCAGACGCAGGGCCGAGCGCGCCGCGTCCATGGCCGTGTTGCCTCCGCCGATCACCACGCACCGTTCTCCCATGCGCACCTGTTTTCCGGTCTTCACATCGCGCAAGAACGACAGTCCGTAGTACAGGCCTTCAAGACCCTCGATTTCTCCGGGAACGCCGATCTTCTGGCTGCGCTGCGCGCCCGCGCCGATGAACACCGCGGCGTAGCCGTCCTTCATCAAATCCTCTACCGTGAAGTTTGCGTTGATTGGCGTGTTGTAGCGGATTTCCACGCCCCGGTTTTCGATGTATTTGATTTCGTTTTGAATCACCTCGTTCGGGAGCCTGTATTCGGGGATGGCCACGGACAGCATGCCCCCGGCCACGGGCAGAGCCTCGAACGCGGTCGTGCTGTACCCCATGCGCGCCAGATGATACGCGCACGAAAGCCCCGTGGGCCCCGCCCCCACCACGGCCACGCGCTCCGGATTCCTGACCGGGAACGGCTCGGGCAAGCCTATGTAATTATTGAAGTACCAGTCCGCTGCGAACCGCTTGAGAGCGCGGATGGCCAGCGGCTCGTCCAGCTCGCCACGGCGGCATTTGACCTCGCAGGGATGATGGCAGATGCGGCCGCAGATCGAGGGGAACGGGTTGCGCTCCCGGATCAGTTCCACGGACTCGGTGTATTTCCCCGCGGCGATGTATGCGATGTAATTGGGCACATCCACGCCAACCGGGCATGCGTGCTGGCACGCGGAAATCACGAGCGCGTCGCACGACCCCGCGGCGCAGCGCTTGTCGCGGATGTGCGCGTCGTATTCGTCCCTGAAGAACCGGATGGTGGACAGCACGGGGTTTGGGCAGGTCTGCCCCAGTCCGCACAGGGCCGCGGCCTTGACTGTCCTGGCGATGCGTTCGAGGCGCTCCACATCGCCCTCGCGGCCCTGCCCCTGTGTGATGCGCGTGAGGATGGTGAGCATCTGCTTGGTGCCGATGCGGCACGGCGAGCATTTGCCGCACGACTCGGACTGCGTGAAGTTGGCGAAAAACCGCGTGATGTCTACCATGCAGGTGTTTTCGTCCATGACCACCATGCCGCCGGAACCCATGATGGCGCCGATCTGCTGCAGGGTCCCGTAGTCAATGGGCATGTCCAGATGGCGCGCGGGCACGCACCCTCCGGACGGGCCGCCCATCTGCACGGCCTTGAACCTGCGGCCCTTGGGGATGCCGCCGCCGATGTCGAAAATCACATCGCGCATGCTGATGCCGATCGGCACTTCGACAAGCCCGGTGTTGTTGACCTTTCCGGTCAGGGAGAAAATTTTTGTGCCGCCGCTGGCTTCGGTGCCCAATGCCGCGTACCAGGCCGCGCCCCGGTTGATGATGGTGGCGACATTGGCCAGGGTTTCCACATTGTTGATGCAGGTGGGCTTGCCCCACAGGCCCGAGTTGGCCGGGAACGGCGGCCGGGGACGGGGCATGCCGCGCTTGCCCTCGATGGATGCGATAAGCGCGGTCTCCTCGCCGCACACAAAAGCGCCCGCGCCTTCCTTGATCGTGATGTCGAAACAGAAATTGGTCCCCAGAATGTTGTCGCCGAGCAGACCGGAATCGCGCGCTTGCGCGATGGCCACGCGCAGATTGGCCACGGCCAGCGGATATTCGGCGCGCACATAGATGTATCCTTGCGCATCACCGATGGCGTACGCGGCGATGGCCATGCCCTCGAGCACCAGGTGCGGGTTGCCTTCGAGGACGCTGCGGTCCATGAACGCGCCCGGATCGCCCTCGTCCCCGTTGCAGATCAGATACTTGACCCGGCCCGGCGCTTTTCGGGTGAACTCCCATTTCATGCCCGTGGGAAACCCCGCGCCGCCGCGGCCGCGCAGTTTTGCGTCCTTGATTTCCTGTATCACATCCTCCGGGGACATTCCCGTGAGCGTTTTGGTGAGCGCCGAGTATCCGCCGCGCGCGATGTAATCCTCGATGCTGCGCGGATCAATCAGCCCGTTGTCCGCGAACACGATCCGTTTCTGCTTTTCATAGAACGGGATCTCCTCTTCGAGGCGCACCTGTCGGCCCGACGCCGGGTCCGTATAAAGAAGGCGCGGCGCCACATTCTTCTTGATTACGGTTTCGTAGATGACTTCCTTGACATCTTCCTCGGCCACGCCGCAGTAGTACACGCCCAAGGGATGGATCACCAGATTCGGCCCGTTTTCGCAGAACCCGTGGCATCCGGTTTCCATGACATCCACCTTGTCCGACAGCCCGGCGCGCTCGACTTCACGGCGCAGGGCGGCCAGCACGGGTTCGCTGCCGAAGGCGCGGCAGCCCGTTCCGCCGCACAGCGCGATGCAGGGTTTGGAGGGATCGCGGCGGCGCGCCAGGGTTTCTCGCAGAGAGAGCAGTTCCGATGGCGAGGTCAGCGTTTTCATGGATTCGTCCCTTTCTCACCGGCTCGCGTACTGGGACAGCACCGCGGCGATTTTTTTGGGGTTCATTTTGCCGTAATAGGAATGGTTGACCACCATCACGGGCGACAGGGCGCACGCGCCCAGGCACGCCACGGTCTCCAGGCTGAACCGGAAATCCGGCGTGGTTTCCCCGTCCTGGATGCCCAGTTCGTTCTGGATCAGTTGCAGAATTTTCTTGCCCCCGCGCACATGGCACGCGGTGCCCCGGCACACGCGCACCACATTGCGTCCGCGCGGCGCCGTGTAGAACTGGGAATAGAAAGTAATCACCCCGAACACCTGGCTCGGAAACAGCCCGAGCGCACCGGCCACGCTGTCCACGGCATCGCGCGGAATGTATCCGCATTGCTCCTGAACCTGCTGCAGCAACGGAATGAGCGACGACTGATCCCGCGGGAATCCGGCGATAAGTTCCCGCAGCGCATCCTGTGAAATTCCCGGCGCTTCCGGCGCGGTTTGCACTGGCATCACATCCTCTCAATTTGCACGGCGCACATTTTGCGGTTCGGGGTTCTGGTGACAACATCCAGTTGCGTGGAGAACAGGGAATTGACCTCGGCCGCGGACATGGAAACCGGCACGAAGACTACGCTGCGCGGCAGGCCGGGAGTGATTCTGGCGGGCAGTTCCATGGACCCGGCGCGCGAGACGATTTTCACGCGCTGCCCGTCTGCCACGGCCAGGCCCTCGGCGTCTTCGGCCCCGATTTCGAGAAAACATTCCGGAAACATTTCCTTGAGTTGCTTCGAGTGCATGGTGCGCGCGCCGCTTCCAAAGTGGTAAAGGTGAGAACGGGTAATCAGCGAGAACGGGAAGTTCATGTCCGTTTCCTCATCGGGCACCAGGTATTCCACTTTCATGAACTGCGCGCGGTCCCGGTGCGGAAACCCGTGTTCATAAAGAACGGGGCTGCCCGCGTGATCGGCGCTCTCGCAGGGCCAGTGCAGGGTCTGGCGCTCCAGCCGCGCGTAGGAAACCCCGGCGTATATGGGCGCGGCGCGCGCGATCTCGGCCATGATGTCCGCCGGGGATTTATAGTCCGCGGGCAGACCCATGCGGCGGCACAGGTCTGAAAGCGCCTGCCACTCGGGCCGGCTCTGTCCGGGCGGATCCACGGCTTTTCGCACGCGTTGAATGCGGCGCTCGGCGCTTGTGAATGTGCCGTCCTTTTCCGCGAAACACGCCACGGGCAAAACCACATGCGCCAGGTCTGTGGTAGGCGTGGGGAAGATGTCGAGCGCCACGAAGAAGTCTAGAGATTCGAGCGCTTTCTTCATGGTCGTGGAATCCGCGAACACGGCCACGGGATTTGCGCCCACATTCATGATGGCGCGGATGCCGCCCGCCGCGGCCTGCGAGATGATTTCCACGCCCGTAAGCCCTTCCCCCGCGGGCGGCGCCACGCCCCACAGTTTTTCAAGGTCCGCGCGTGCTTCGGGATCTGACACTTTGCGGTATCCAGGCAGATAATCCGGCAACACGCCCATGTCGCACGCGCCCTGCCCGTTGTTTTCCTTGACCAGCGGATACACGCCCGCGCCCGGGCGCCCGAGGTTGCCCGTGGCCAGAGCCAGGTTGGCGATGGCCAGCACCGAATTCGTGGCGTTGGGATATTGCGTGATGCCGGAACCGTAGATGATGCAAGCGGCGTCCGCTCCGGCGAATACGCGTGCGGCCTCCACGATCTGCTCCACGGGGACGCCCGTGACTTTCGACGCATACGCGGGCGGATAGCGCCGGGCGCATTCGAGCAGCTTGTCCAGCCCGTCCACGCGCTCGCGCACGAAATCCTTGTCGTACAGGTTTTCATCCATAATTACGCGCAGCATGGCGTTGACCAGCGCGATATCCGTGCCCGGCGCCGGGCGGAGCCACAGGTGCGCGAACGGGGTCATGCGGCTCTGGCGCGGGTCGGCGAGCAGCAGTTTCGCGCCGTGGAAACGCGCCGCGCGCTTGATTTTCTGGGCGATGAGCGGATGCGACTCGTGCGGGTTGGCACCCAGGCACAATATCACGCCGCTTTTCTCGATGTCCGCGATGGTTCCGGTCGCGCCGGGATATCCGAACGCCTTGGTCAATCCCACGATGTTCGGCGATGTGGACATGCGCGCGCTGCTGCTGACATTGTTCGTGCCCACGGCCGCGCGCGCGAATTTCTGAATCAGGTAATTCTCTTCGTTTGTGCAGCGGAACGAGCCAAACACGGCGATGCTGTCCGGACCGCTCTGCTCCCTGATGTCCATGAGCCTTTGCGCGATCAGATCCAGCGCCGTATCCCATGACGCCTCTTTAAAAGATCCATTTTCTTTAATGAGCGGAACGGTGAGCCGTTCGGGATTGTGAATGTAGTCATGGCCGTAGTGGCCGCGCACGCACAAGGACGCGCCGTTCACGGAGTTTTCCTCGTTCGGTTCCACGGACATCACGCGGTTGCCGCGCGTCTGCAGCATAATGGAACATCCGCTGCCGCAAAACGAACATACCGTCGGGGTTTGCTCCAGTCCCGTGCCCCGGTACTGCCGCGTCTTCTCGGACAGCGCGCCCACGGGGCACAGGGTCACGCATGTGCCGCAGTATTCGCAGGCGGCCTTGTCCAGGGGCATGTCGAACGGCGTGGCCGGCCGGGCGTTGAACCCGCGGCCCGCAAAGTCTATGGCGCCGATGACCTGGATCTCTTGGCACGCGCGCACGCACAAACCGCACATGATGCACTTGGTCAAATCCCGCTCGATGAATGCGTTTGCGGTCTCGATTTCCGAATAGCGGCGGATGCGGTCCATGTCAATGCCGCCGATGCCCAGTTCCGCGGCCAGTGCGCGCAGCGCGCACGCGTTGCCCTTGTCGCACAGCACGCACGCCTCGGGATGGCTGGACAGCAGCAGCTCCACCACGGTTCTGCGGGTTTCGAGCACGAACGGGGAATCCGTGCGGATGGTCATGCCAGGCGCTATGGGAGTGACGCACGACGCCACCAGCACATGGCGCGCTTCATCCTCGACCAGGCACACGCGGCAAGCGCCGAACGGCGCCACATGCGGACTGTGGCACAGCGTGGGGATCTTCACGCCTGCCTCACGCGCGAGTTCCAGAACAGTCATTCCGCTGCGGCCGCTGATTTCCTTGCCATTTAAAACGATAGTAATCGTTTCCATGCGGGAAATCTCCCTCGGCTATTGGTTATGTGCAATTCCGGTTTCTTTGGGTGTATTATACCCTACTTTGAAGTGCGGGCAAACAGGAATCAAACGATTTTTTTGTGCATGGCAAAATCCCGCCGCAACATGAGAATCAAAGACGCAACAGGCGTTGCGCGCGCAAGGAGAACGCGCCTCCGCGCCTTCAGCTATGTAACTGGAAAACACTGGGAATTGCTATGCGGGCTTGACCGCGCCGATGGACAACAGCACATTGGCGTACCACCCCTGGTCCGCGGTGGCGATGGTGAGCGCCACATCCTCGCCGCTGGCGGCCTCGTAAAAGCCGGGGATGTCCAGCTCTTCAAGATCCAAGGCCGCTCCCTCGCGCTCGAGAATGGCGCGGAACTCGTCCCATGCGGGCGGGTCGTCGCGCATGGCGTACGGTCCCTCGGACGCAGGTTTCATGACCGCTGCGCCCTGTATGGGGATCGCGGACGCCACGGCGTTCAGCGCCTGCGCAACGGTGACCACGCCCGGCGACAGGTTCAGGCAAACGAGCGCGGGGTTGGGGCCGAGCCGCGTGGAAAACGGGAAATTACCGTCCGCAATCAGCACCTTGGCGTTGTGCCCGGCCGCGCCCAGCGCGGACAGTATTTCCGGATGCAGCAGTTTGTATTTGAGCATGATCCGCCTCCCTGTTCTTCGCGCTGCGTCAGAACTCGATGCCTTTCTGCGCCTTCACGCCCTGCTCGAACGGATGCTTGATCAGAGTCATTTCGGTGACCAGGTCCGCCATGTCCACCAGTTGCGGATGCGCGCCCCGGCCCGTGACCGCCACATGCATTTCCGGCGGCCTGTTCCGCAGCGCGTCCGCCACGGTTTCGATGTCCAGCACACCGTATGTGATCAGATAGGTGAGTTCGTCGAGGATGACCATGCCGTGCCGGTTTTCCGCGATCACGGACCGGGCCAGATCCCAAGCCTCGCGCGCCACGCGCTTGTCTTCCTCGATATTGTCCGTCTGCCATGTGAAGCCGCGGCCGCACACATGCCATTCCAGCAGGTCCTCGAACCGCTTTGCGGATTCCAGTTCGCCGTACTTCCATGATCCTTTAAGAAACTGGATCATGCACACACGCATGCCCTGCCCCAATGCGCGGAACGCCAGTCCCAGCGCGGCCGTGGTCTTGCCCTTGCCGTCGCCCGTGTTGACTATCAGCAAACCTCTGGTCATGCGCGCTCCTCCCGCTTTTCGTTCCGTTCGCCATATTATACTCCTCGCGTCGCATGGGAGGGAACCGCGTTAATGGGCTTCGGAAACGCCTGCGTCGCCGAAGGTGGCCATTTCATGATACAGCTTGAGCGCCGCGTCCACCACCGTGGCGGCCAGGACCGCGCCCGTGCCCTCGCCAAGGCGCATGTCCAGAGCCAGAATCGG
>Ga0101944_10006708_pt1 | contig 12037 bp, 10 predicted proteins | sample DewCreD2012metaG_FD_75245 | JGI IMG/M metagenome (GOLD analysis project Ga0101944, IMG submission 75245) | Hot spring sediment bacterial and archeal communities from British Columbia, Canada, to study Microbial Dark Matter (Phase II) - Dewar... ... | reverse complement strand
AATTATGAAAAATGTTTTAAAAATAGTTATCAGTTAATCGAGAAAAAAAACTTTCATCAGATAATTTTGGAAGAATATAAGAAAAATCTTTAGAATAAATCTTTAGGTCTTTAATTTATTTTTGACGCTGGCAATTATTAAATAAAAAGAAGAAATTAAAATTGCAAAAAAAATGGCAATTGGTGCTCCAATAACACCTTTTTGAGGAATTAAAAAATAACAACCAAAAGTGGCGATTAAAAAAAAGAAAAAATTGCCTATCAAAACAAAAGAAGGCTTTTTTACCGTATATAAAAGATATAAAAGAGGAATATTGGCTAAAGGATAAAAAATATAAGCTACGGCTAAATTTTTGGTGATGGTGGCGGTTTGGGCAAAATTTTGGGTAAAGACGAGATAAAAAATTTGATTAGGGGTTAAAAAGAGAACAAAAAACAGGAAGGTTGGCAAGAGAAGATAGACAAAGCTTTTTTTTAGAAGTGGTATTAGATCATGTTTTTTTTGTATTTTGGCAAAATCAGGTGATATAACCTGGGTAACACTAGTTATGGTAGCAAAAAGGGTCAAAATAATTTTGGTGGAAAGACCATAATAGCCAATAATATCAGTTTTTGGGAAATAATAAGATAAAAGAAAAAGATCCATCCGAGTTCCTAAATTAAAAAATTGAGAAGCAAAAAAATAAGTTAATGTATATTGGCTTTTAAATTCTTCCTTTTTAACCGGAGCTCTTAAAACCTGATAAAAGATATGTCTTTTTTCAAAAAAAAGAAAAAGAAAAAAAATTAATGGGCCAAAAACGCCAAAAACAAAGATAATTGAAGCAATATTAATTAATTTAAAATAAAAAAGAAAAAGGATAATAGTTGTTTTTAAAACATTGCTTAAGTTTAAAAAAAAATTCGCCAAAAAAATTTTTTTTACCGCCAAAAGAGCATTTAGCGCATAATTTTGCCAGATGAGAAAAAGGACGGAAAAAGTGGTCAATAATAATTCCCAAAAAGGGGCTTGCGTTTTGAAAAAATATCTATCAAGGGTTGGAAAAAAAATGAAAAGCAAGGTAATTGTGATTAAAGAAAAAAAGGTTTGAAAGGTGAAGGTAGTTTTTAAAAAAGAAAAGGTTTTTTTTCTATCTTCAATAATTGTTGGCAAATATGAGTAAATGCTGGCTGAAACGCCAAAATCCAAAATATTGGCTAAAACATACGCAATTCCCAAAAGAACGCTCAATACTCCATAATCTTTTGGACTCATAATTCTAACCAGCAAAAAAGCAAAAAAAGCGGTAAAAAAGACATTAAGATAATTACCGAAAGTATTGACAATGATGTTTTTGGTAGTTTTTTGTTTGAGAAAGGATGAAAATTTTGGTATCATTTAGATATTATATAAAAAAACTCAAATCCAAAACTAAAAACTTAAAGCTGATTTAAGTTTAGTTAAAAACAATTATAAGTTATTTTTTTTATGAAAAAAACAGCTTTGATTACAGGAATATTAGGTCAGGATGGGCCATATTTAGCCAAGTTACTATTGGAGAAAAATTATAAAGTTTATGGAATGATCAGGCGTTATTCTAATCCTAACTTTGAAAATTTAGATTTTTTGGCGATAACTGATAAAGTGGAATATGTTGAGGGCGATATGACCGATGAATCATCGCTTTTGAATTTAATTCGTACTTTAAGGCCGGATGAGGTCTATAATTTAGCTGCCCAATCATTTGTTGGCTCCTCCTTTGATCAGGCAAAATTAACAACTGAAGTCAATGCCTTAGGTCCTTTATATCTTTTAAATGCAATCAAATATTTTTCACCAACCACTAAATTTTATCAAGCTTCAACTTCGGAAATGTTTGGTTTGCAACACACCAATGGTTATCAGGATGAAAAAACTCCTTTTCATCCCCGCTCTCCCTATGGCGTTTCCAAAGTCTACGCTTACTGGATAACTGTTAATTATCGCGAGGCCTATGGCATTTTTGCTTGCAATGGAATCTTATTTAATCATGAATCGCCTTTACGGGGGATTCAGTTTGTCACCAGAAAAATTACCGATGGGGTAGCAAAAATAAAATTAGGTTTAGCTTCAGAAATCCGTTTGGGGAATCTTGAAGCAAAGCGTGATTGGGGGTTTGCCGGTGATTATGTTGAGGCGATGTGGTTGATGCTTCAGCAAAAGGAACCCGACGATTATGTGGTAGGTACTGGTAAAAACCACTCAGTAAAAGAGTTTGTCCAGCTGGCGTTTTCTTATGTTGGGATAAAAGATTGGCAAAAATATGTCAAAATTGATCCTCAATTTAAACGGCCCGCTGAAGTCCCCAATCTTTGTGCTAATCCTAAAAAAGCTTTTGAAAAATTAGGCTGGCGGCCAAAATCATTATTTGAAGAATTAGTTAAAATGATGGTTGAGGCGGATATTGAAAGAATTAAAAATGAAAAATTAAAAAATAAAAATGATAAACAAAAATAAATATGTAGGATTAAGTTATTTTTTAGTGAATTTCTTACTCAAAGAAAGGAATTGATTGACAGCTAATCCTTGCTTATCTTTTTGAGAAAGAATAATTTCATTTTTATATTGATTAAACACTTGTTTTATTTTTTCATCGCATAAACTCCAGTCAATATCGGAAGCGAAAGGATTAATGCCGATTTCACCTGCTGGATTATAGATGCTAGTTGAAAAATACTCAATCGTTGACTCTTTAAGATATAAATTACCATGAGCAAAACCAGGTGGAATCCATATCCAGCAGTCAAAGTCATCATCATAGGATGAAGGCATATGGTAGCCGGCAATTTTACCAAAGGTTAAAGAGGATGGTCTTAAATCCAAAAAAAAATCAATCATTTCCCCCTCAATGGTACGCACTAATTTTCCCATCGGCGGATCATACTGAAGATGAAAACCACGCAAAACACCTTTTCTTGAATGGCTTTCCATCACTTGTTTGATTTTAAATTCCGGGATAAATTCTTCAAGCTGATTGAAACGATAAGTTTCGGTAAAATAACCCCGCTCATCAGCAAATCGATGGAATAAAACGACCTTAACTTCAGGAAAAACTAAAGATTTAACCTCAATGATTTTCATAAAATATATTTTAAATATTAAACAGTTAAAAAACAAACTTTATTTAATAAAGTTTATGATTTTAGTTGAATATTGAAGAGCTTTTTTATGACGAAGGATAATTTTTTCAGGCAATTTTAAAAACTTGGCCACTTTTCTTGAGAGATATTTTTCATAAACTTCATTGTTAATTAGATTGACCTTAAATTCTTGCGGAATTTTTAAGGCAAAGTCAACAAAGTCCTTTTCAAGATAAGGGTTAATTAGCTTAATTTGAAAATAATTTGCTAAAGCATTGTCTCTTTTTTTATCAATTGCCAAAAGAGGCAAATCTTTTTTGATTTCCTCATTTAATTTTTCTTTTTTGACATTTTTATATTTGTGATAACCAGCCAATAAAATATCAGGTCCCTGGCCGGTAAAAAGATAGGAAATATTTTCCTCTTTTACTTTTTGGCAGATGAGAAAAAAAGCACAAGCTAAAGACAATTGAGTTGGGGTTGATGGAATTTTATTTTTTATCAAAATTTCCCCAACCTTTTTTCTTATTTTTTCAACATCGGTTTTTTGATAAAAAATAATCTCTAAATTTTTATTTAATTTTTTAGATAAAATTTTGGCATAAAAAATATCATCACTGCTTTCATCGGCGGCTAAAGTAAAAAATAAAGTTTTTGGAAAATAATTGCTGGTAAAATAGGCGATAAGTGAGGAATCAATACCGCCGGAAAGCATTACTCCCACTTCCCTCTTCCCTATTTTTTCTTGATATTTTTGATAAAATTGATGAAGTAAATTGAGATATTCTTTTATTAATTTGTTTTCCATCAAAAGGATTATAACAAATAATATTGATCATAATATTTTATTATGTTGTCAGTCAGCTTGCGAGTCAGTATTTAAAAGAGATCCCGAAATAAATTCGGGATGACAATAATTGGTTAATTTAATTAATTTTTAATCCTCCTTCGCGGAAATCCGAGGCGTTATTAACCCTTGGGATGATAACATATTTCCGCTTCGGATGGATTTCAGCTTTTACAATCTATTGGTAAGACTGGTAAAAACCTTATAAATTCCCAGGGCCTTAAGCCCTTGGAGTTTCAATTTTTCATTGTAATTTTTATTTTAGATTTTTATGTACTATCCCCCAACCTATCCGTTACAACACGATCAGCTTTTAAAGGATTTATTTTCATTTTTAGTGGAAAAAAATCCAAAAAATAGAAAGCAATTAATTGATTTTATTAGAGATTTTATTGATAAAAAAAAGGTAAATTTTTTCCCCAAGCTTTGGCAACTTTATTTTGTATATCTTCGATATTTTAAAAAAAGGATTGAGATTCTGAAACTAGTTCAGAATGACACTGATAAATTTTATCGTACTGATAGTGGATTAGCGTTTTTAACATCAAATAATTCAAAAAGAATACTCAAAAACAATTTTTTAAATCTGCTGAAAGTGGTAAAAATTAGATCGTTATCAGGAATTATTCCTTTATCAGTTTTTACCTCGCCCAAAAATTCTTGTCCCTATCATTGTGTTTATTGCGCGCAAAATTTTGATGCGCCGAAAAGCTACTTTGCCGACGAACCGGCGGTAATGAGAGCAAAAAGAGCGGATTTTGATCCTTTCCAGCAAGTTCAAGATCGGTTAATCCAGTTTTATTTATCTGGTCATCCGATTGATAAGGTGGAGCTGATTATCCAAGGCGGGACGTTTTCTTTTTATGAGAAAGAATATCGCCGGTGGTTTGTCAAGCGTGTTTATGATGGTTTAAATACGGATTTTAAGCAATTAATCATTGAAGGAAAGACAAAGTTTAAGGAAGCAAAAAATTTGGACGAGGCAAAAAAAGAGAATGAAAAAGCAAAATCGCGGATGGTCGGATTAACAATTGAAACCAGGCCCGATTGGGTAAATAATGAAGAAATTCTATTTTTGCGGTATTTAGGAGTAACTCGCGTTGAGCTTGGAGTGCAGACAACTGATGATAAGATTTTGTCAATTGTTAAAAGAGGTCATACTATTGATAAAGTTTATCAGGCAACAAAATTATTAAGAGAGGCCGGTTTTAAGATTACCTATCATCTGATGCCGGGTCTTCCCGGTTCTAGTTTTGAAAAGGATTTTCAAAGTTTAAAACAAATTTTTGAAGATGAAAGATTGAAACCAGATAACATAAAATTTTATCCTACCCAAGTGGTTAAAAACAGTCCTTTAGCTTTATGGTATAAGAAAAAATTATTTAAACCAATAGATGAAAAATATTTACTTGATTTAACTTTAAAATTTAAAAAAGAAATTGTTAAGCCATGGGTTCGAATAAATCGATTGGTGCGTGATTTAACAAAAAATGATTTAGTAGTTGAGACTTTTCCATCAAATTTTCGCCAAAAATTGGAAAAAAAGTTACGCAAAGAAAATATTGGCTGTCTTTGTATTCGTTGCCGGGAAATCCGCGAACAAAAAATTAAGTTGCCGGTAAAGTTAAATGTCATTAATTATAAAGCATCAGAAGGCGATGAATTTTTTTTGGAGTTTGTTGATTGTGATTATAAGCTTTTAGGATATCTTCGGTTAAGAATTCCATCATTTGTCTTAAATAAAAAAAACTTTTTTATCAAAGACCTAAAAGATTGTGTGATTATCCGCGAACTTCATGTTTTAGGTGAAACTACTCCCCTATCGCAAAAAGGCAAAGTACAACATCAGGGATGGGGTAAAAAATTAATTAATAAAGCAGAAGAAATTGCAAAAAATAAATTCAATCTTAAAAAATTAGCGGTTATTGCGGCTGTTGGTACCCGAGAATATTATAAAAATTTAGGATTTAACGAGCTAATTGAAGGAGAGTATTTGTTGAAAAAATTTTAAGATAAAGTGGTCGTGGCAGGATTTGAACCTGCGGCCTTTCGGATGTAAGCCGAACGCTCTAACCACTGAGCTACACGACCATCCACTAAAATTATATACCAAGCTTGCTTAATTTTGTAACCTATTCTTTATCAATATCTTATCTTATTCGTTGATTTATAAAGTTAATTCTTTAAAAGATCCTGAAATAAATTCAGGTTGACATAAAGCAATAATTTTAAGGAAACTGGAATTATTTTATAAATGAATAGACATTTAGAATAACAAAAAGTTAATTTTAAATTGATTTGGTATAACGCAAAAAGTTACTTTAGAAAATTTCCTTTATTTTATAAATTGTTTATAAATTGGTTAAATAAAAAAATTAAAATTTGGTATAATTACTTTAATGAAAATCCTTGGCAAAAAAATTGCCCTTTATTTCCTGAAATTACTTAAAAAGGAAGTCAAAAAGATAAGAAAAAAACGAGATATCAGCTTAACCGTCCTTTTAGTTGGTGAATCAACTCAACAACTTTCCTTTGTCAAAATTAAAAAAGAAATAGCAAAAAAAATCGGTATAAAATTCAAATTTATTCACTTAAAAACACCCCCTTCTTTTGAAAAATTTCTTCGTTTGTTAAAGGAGATAACCACTGATAAAAAAACAACCGGGATTATCATCCAACAGCCTTTACCGTCGCAACTTTGCACCGAAAGTCTTTATGATTATTTACCAACTGAAAAAGAAATAGAAGGCCATAAAAAAAAATCACCTTTTTTGCCGCCTTTGGGTTTGGCAGTCTTGACGGCTTTAAAATATGTTTATAAGGGACAAAAAATTGATGAAAAACTTTTTATTGATGTTAAAAAAGATAAGGAGTTTTTTAAAAGGATCTTTCATAATAAAAAAGTAGTTTTAATTGGGAGAGGTTTAACCGGCGGATTACCAATCGGGGTAACTTTATCTTCTTTTAAGATTAATTATATCGGTGTTAATTCCAAAACACCGGATAGAGAATTATATTATAGAGAAGCTGATGTAATCATTAGCGCTGTTGGGAAAAAAGTTTTGGATGCTTCAATGCTTAAACCGGGAGTGGTTTTAATTAATGTTGGATTAAGAAAAGAAGACGGAAGACTTAAGGGAGATTTTGATGAAAAAGAGATTAAAAATATCGCCTCCTTTTATACGCCAACTCCGGGTGGAATTGGTCCTTTGGATGTAATCTATCTTTACAAAAATTTACTGGAGGCGGCAAAAATGCAGAAATGATTGTTATCACTGGCCAGACTGCAACCGGTAAAACTCAACTGGCGCTAGATTATGCTCATCTCTATCATGGCGAGCTTATCTCTTGTGACTCACGGCAAGCTTATAAAAATTTAAATATTATAACCGGTAAAGACATACCAGTTGGCCAATTAAAATTTAAAGTGATAGAACAGATTGGCAATTTTGATATTGGTTTTTATCCTTATTTTGACACTAGAATATGGTTGTATGATATCGTTAATCCTCGCCATTATTTTTCATCATTTGATTGGGTAAGATGTGCAAAAATTGCCATTAGTGAAATTAAAAAAAGAAATAAAACCCCAATTATAGTGGGCGGAAGCTATTTTTACTTAAAACATCTGATTTATGGCGTGGCAACAGAAAATATTGGTCCCGATTGGTCTTTAAGGAGACAATTGGCCAAAAAAAAAGTTGAGGAGCTGCAGAAAATTATCAAAAAAATTAATCACTCATTTTTTAATCAGTTGAATGAAAGTGATAAAAAAAATCCACGCCGTTTAATTAGGAAAATTGAAATTTTGCAAGCAGGGAAAAAGCCATTTTCAGCAAAAAGAATGAAGAAAATTATCCGCCCTCAAATTTTTTTGGGACTGAAATTTAAAAATAAGGAAAATTTAGTGGAGGTGATTAAAAAAAGAGTATTACAGAGATTGAAATTAGGGGCGATTGATGAAGTAAAAAATCTTTTACAGCAAGGTTTTGATGCGAATAGCCCAGGTTTAAATACAATTGGATATAAACCCTTAATTGCTTATTTGAAGGGCAAGCTTTCTCAAAGAGAGGCGGTTGAACAATGGATTAAGGAAGAAATCCAATATGCAAAAAGGCAATATACTTTTATGAAAAAAGATGAAAATATCAGTTGGCGCGAAATATAATATAAAAAAATTTCCATCCGCCTCCTTAAGCGGAGTAATAGTTAACTAGCGGTTGAAAATGTTTTGTCATCCCGTTCTCCGATTTGGAGGGTCAGAATATCATTTTTAAAAAAATTAGATCCTGAAACAATCCTGATATTCATCAGGACAAGGTTCAGGATGACATTTAAAGGGGTAAAAATCCCCGAGCGTTCCTGCGTGGAATAGTTTATCGCCGAAAAAGTTTAATAAAAACTTCTTTGGGAACTTCAATTTTTCCAATCATTTTCATTCTTTTTTTTCCTTCTTTTTGTTTTTCCAAAAGTTTTCTTTTTCTTGAAATATCACCTGTCCCCAAAACTTTACCGGATTTGACCAAAACATTTTTCCTAACTGGAGCAATTCTTGAGGCGGCAATAATTTTTCCGTCATATGAGGCTTGAATTTTTACTTCAAATTGCTGGCGGGGAATCAATTGTTTAAGCTGATTGACAAGATACTGTCCTCTGAAGTAGGCTTTTTCTTTAACCACCATTTCACTGAACTCATCAATCGGCTCCCCATTTAATAAAAGCTCAAGCTGTCCGGCATTAACCGGCTTATAGGCTAAAATTTCCCAATCAAGGGAGGCAAAACCAGAAGAGACAGTTTTTAATTGATCAAAAAAATCAGAAATTAACTCAGTTAACGGCATTTCATAGGTAAGCTGCAGACTATCTTTGTCTAAATTATTCATGTGAAGAAAATTAGCGCGGTATTTAAGTAACAATTGAATAATTTCGCCTAAATACTTATCCGGGGTGATAATTAAAAGTTTAACATAGGGCTCAAAAAAATTATTGCCTTCTTTTTTAAATTCAATTTGCGGCGGGGTTAAAACTAAACTTAAATTAAATTCTCTTTCCAAGCGTTCACGGACAACATCGGCATGAAGTAAGCCTAAAAAACCAACCCGAAAGCCAGCCCCCAAGGCTTTACTGCCAATTGAAGAAAATTGCAGGGAAGAATCATTTAAATAAAGTTTTTCCAAAGCTTTTTTTAGATTTGGAAAGTCGGAAGTATCGGTGGGAAAGATTGAGGCAAAAACCATCGGTTTAACTTTTTTATATCCGGACAAGGGCAAAAGGGAAAGATTTTTTCCCATAATTGTATCGCCGACCTGAACTTGGTGGATATCTTTTAAGTTGGTGATGATATAGCCGATTTCTCCCAACTGAAGCTTGTCAGTTGGTGATAAATCAGGAGTAAAACAACCGATTTCTTTTACCTCAAATTCTATTCCGTTATGATAAAGTCTTACTTTTTCGCCCGCTTTAGTTTGACCACCAAAAACCTTAATAAAAGCAATGACTCCTCTATAAGTATCGTAATATGAATCAAATATTAAGGCTTTAAAATTGTTAAAATTTAAGGAGTTTAATTCATCTTCAATTGAGGGTGGTGGAATTTTTTTAATTACGGCGGCTAATAACTCTTTAACTTTTTGGCCGGTTTTGGCAGAGATAAGATAAATATCCTCCTCATTCACTCCTAAAAAATTGATCAATTGTTCTTTAGTTTTTTCAATTTGGGCTTGTGGCAAATCGATTTTATTGATAACTGGAATGATAGTTAAATTTTTTTCAATCGCTTTATAAGTATTGGCGATAGTTTGAGCTTGTACTCCTTGGGTGGCATCAACTAACAAAATCACCCCTTCAACACAGGCTAAAGTCCTATCTACTTCATAAGAAAAGTCAACATGGCCTGGCGTATCGATTAAATTTAATATATAAAGTTGGTTTTCATAAAAATAAGGCATACGGACAGGCGCCAGCTTGATGGTAATTCCCCGCTCTCTTGAAATCGGATTGCGGTCAAGTAGTTGATCCTCATGTTGATCTGGTTTCACCACACCGGTTAATTCCAAAAACCGGTCAGCTAGTGTGGATTTTCCGTGATCAACATGAGCAATGATGGCGAAATTTCTGATGTTATACATGAATACATTCTGTTCAATTTAATTCACCACTTTATGTCATCCTGAAATTATCTGCCCTTCGGTAGCTGGTTTCAGAATCTCTTTGGTGAGATGCTGAAACCTACCTGCCGGCAGGCACGGCGAGTTCAGCATGACAGAAGATGATAATAATGGCAACTCCCATGTGGTTTCGGCATGCATATAAATTGGGGCTTTTTTGAAGCCTAAATCGGTGAAAATCTTTTGGTACTCTTCTTTTTCTTCCAAAATTGGGGCGATTCTTATAAAAGAATAGTTTTCTTTTTTTGCTAAATCTAAAAGATAATTTTTAATTAATTTTAATATTAACTTTTGACTTTTGACTTTTAACTTTTGACTTATTATTGGTCCATGAGGTACAAATAAAAAATTCCCTCTCCGGCTTTTTATTTTTATCACAAGACATATAGCTTCTAATTGGTTTTTGTTATTATATAACCCTAAGCGGATTATTGGATAGCCTAAAGATTGTTGAAATTCGCCCCATTCCCATGAGTGTAAAAAAGAGTAAAAGCAGTTGTTGTTAAAAAATTTTTGCCAAAGATTTTGGTTAGTAATTAATTTAATTTCCATTTACTTCTTTAAGAGCTAATTGATAATAGTATTGTAATTGTTTTTGTAATATGGGCTTAATCTTTGAAATACTTTCTTTTTTATTAATCATTAAAACATCAAGATTTAAAGCAGCAAAATAACGTTCTAAAAAAGCCAAATGAAGATAGAATTTAGTTTTTTGTTTAAATTTGTTTAAAATTTTTGGTGTATTTTTGACGGTTTGATGAATAGTTTCTTCCCAGAGATTAATTTGTTCTTCAATGACGCTTGTTTCATATTCAGCTAATCCTAAAATAAACCACATAAAGCCAAAAACGGCATCATACAAAGGCCAACTCCAACCCCAAAAAAGATTGGAAAATAAGTAATAATTACTATTAGGAGCTTTTTTAATATCATAAATAGAAAGATGACGATGCTGAAAGTCTAAGGGGATAGTCTTAAACACTTTATCTAAAAAAGAAGCAATCTGTTTTAAAAATTGGTCCTCTTTTTGATTTATAAGATAAGAAAGACTGTTTTCTTGCCTTATTTTTTGCCATTTATGAAAAAGCGCTTGATAAGAAAATTTTACCGGTGGTTTTTTGAAAAAAGGTTGATTTAAAGCTTTTTCTCTATATTCTTGATAAACACCGAAAAATTCATCAAGCTTTTTTATGTTGGTTGGATGATGAGGTTTAATAATAAATTCAGCATTTACCTTTTCAAAAATTATTATTTCAAAGCCTAAATTTTTTTTCCAAGGTTGAAAAAAAAAGACTTTTGGCGTTTTTATGATTGAACTTTGATTCTGTTTTTCAAAAAAGCTAATGATTTTTGCTTCAGAAAGATTGGGTTTTGGTCCTTGAATTTTGACAATTACCGGTTGCCACAAGTTTTTGATAAGAAAATTACCTTCGGTTTGGAAAGCGCCAACTCCTTTTCCCCAATAACGACTTTCCCAAAGGGGTTGAGGATTAATTTTTAGATTTTTGATAGTTTGAATAAAGTCAATAATTTTTTGTTTTTGGGTTGAAAGATCAATTCTTTTGAAATAATCGTTGGAGACGGAGACCGGATTTAAATTTTTCATAAAATTTTAAGATTTAATTTTGCAACGTCGTTTAATATTTTGATTAATCTCTCTGCTTCATTCAATTTTATATTAGTGGGTAAATTTATAATTCTATCACAAATTTCCTCAGCTACCGGACAACTCCCCCAGCTATACCCTACTTTCTCCAAAGGAAGACCCTTTGGGGCAACTGGGCTATCATACCAGCGGCCCAAAATTATGCCTTTTTTGGCTAAAATTTGAAGGATTTGGTCGCGGTTTTGAATAAGTAAGGGAAAACGGATAAGAGGTTGTGAAACGTATAACGTGGAACGTAGAACGTTTTTTAAATTCTTCA
>Ga0101944_10006707_pt1 | contig 12039 bp, 10 predicted proteins | sample DewCreD2012metaG_FD_75245 | JGI IMG/M metagenome (GOLD analysis project Ga0101944, IMG submission 75245) | Hot spring sediment bacterial and archeal communities from British Columbia, Canada, to study Microbial Dark Matter (Phase II) - Dewar... ... | reverse complement strand
TTTGGGGACGAATTGTTGAAATGAAACCACCAACCGGCCCGAAAACCCGTTACCAGTATGACGTGCTGGATCGGTTGACTGCTGCCCAGCAAATCGAACGCAACAGCACAACTCCCTTTGCCGTGACGAGTATTTCCTACGATTATGGCGGTCGCAAGACCTCGATGAACGACCCTGATATGGGGGTGTGGACCTACACTTACGATGCACTGGGAAATCTCACCCGCCAAACCGATGCCCGTGGACAACGAATTTGTCTGTATTATGATCCTCTCAATCGCTTGCTTGGAAAACACTATCGCAACGATGATGCCTGTCCTTCGTCTCCAACCTATCAGGTAAGTTTTACCTACGATCAAGGCACGAACGGCAAAGGCCAGCGCACATCCATGAGCGATTCGAGCGGTAGCACCACCTGGACCTATGATGCTCGCGGTAGAATGATTTCCGAAACCAAATCCATCAGCGGACATGGCTCATATCGAATGGAATGGGCATACAATTCTGCCAACCAGATCATCCAGATCAGGTACCCCGGCGGAAACGATGGAAGTTTGGGGGAGACGCTTACCTACACCTATCACCCTCAATTGACTATCAGCACGGTAAACGGCTCGACCCTCTATGCTCCCGAATTACGTTATGATGCTGCCGGAAGAACCGTTGAGCAACGTTTCGGTGGTTCGGCCGCTTCTCCAATGCTCAAGCAAAAGTTCGAGTATTTCGATTGGAAAGTCTATCCCGGTGGGAATTGTCAAAACAGTGCCATCTGCGGGCGGCTGAAAAACATCTTCGTCGAAAAAGTCCCTTCCCCGGCCGCTGTACATCTTAATCTGGTTTACCATTATGACCCCATTGGCAACATTACCCGCATCGATGATTATGTGATGGCTAATCCTCAATCTCAAACCTTTGGCTACGATACCCTAAACCGCCTCGTATCGGCATCCGCCAGCAGTGGCACGCTTGGATTGTATAACGAAATCTATACCTACGATGCTGTTACCGGAAATTTGAGTAGCAAAGGGACTGCCGGACAGCAAGGCTATTATGCATATGATCAACTCCACAAGCACGGTGTACAGCGGGTTATCGGCAGCGGTGGCAGCAATAAGACCATTACCGTTCGCGCCCGCGGCAGTGTGGCAGGCGGAGTCTGGCCAGAGATGAAACTGTATGTCAATGGACAGGAAAGAGCCGTTTGGTCTGTCAACTCTACCACCTATACCGATTACTCGGTCTTGACCTCCATTACAGGCCACGACGTCTTCGAGGTCGCATTTACCAATGATGCAGTTGTCAATGGGGAGGACCGCAACCTCTATGTGGATTATGTCATTGTGGATGGCCAGACCATTCAATCCGAGGGAGGGGCAGCCATCATCGACCGCGGCCAGGGCAGTGCTTCCTTTGATGGGGTGGATGTCATCTTCGGACAGGAAGCCATATACTGGAATGCTGCACTCCGATTTGTGCGAGGCAGCCGCGCCTTTGCTGCCGGGTATGACCAGAACGGCAACATGACCAGTCGTATCCAGGATGGCAGTGCTTCTATACTGAACTACGATGCCGAGAACCGGCTGGTGCAGGTGATTCGAAGTGGCAACCCAATTGTTTCCTTTACCTACGATGGGGATGGCAACAGAGTCAAGGGAGTGGATAATGGGATTACCACCCTGTATTTAGACAATCTTTTTGAAGCCGTGTTGAGCACACCCTCACCAACACCGACCCATACGGCTACCACTACCCATACTCCCACCCGAACTCCAACGGCAACCGCGACCCCTACTTCCACCTCCACTTCAACCTCCACCCCTACTCCAACACCGACCTCCACTGCGACAGCAACGCTCACTCCCACACCTACCGTTACCCAACCTCCCGACTTGATCTTTGCGGATAGTTTCGAAAACGGCAATTTGACGGGCTGGTCAACGGTAATGAATGGCGGTGTCCTGAATGTGACCGCTGCCGCTGCACTGCACGGCAGTTATGGACTGCAAGCGGTAGTTAATGACGCAACCGTGGCTTATGTGCAGGATAACTCCCCTTCCGCGGAAGGCCGTTATCGCGCTCGTTTCTATTTCGACCCCAACTCAGCAACCATGAGTAACGGTCACAGCCAATTCCTCTTCGTTGCCTATGACGAGAGCCTGACCCAAAACAATGACATCCTTCGTTTGCGATTGAACTACCAGAACGGTTACCGCCTGCGGGTCGAGGGGCGTCAAGATGACGGCAGTCTGACGTACGGCACCTACCAGATGATCAGCGATGAGGTGCATTTCATCGAATTCGACTGGCAAGCCGCTGCCAATGGCAAAGTAGATTTATGGATCGATGGGCAACTGAAGAATACCCTTTACCTGACCACCGGCCAGCGACGGGTGGATAGCGTCCGGGTTGGCCCGCAGGTGAATACGGCCGGGGTGAGTGGAACGCTTTACTTCGATGCCTTCGAGTCGCGCCGGTCGAGCTACATCGGCCCAACCGCTTCCGGGTCGCCTGTGCAGGTGGCAGCCCTCTGGCTGCCGCTCCCTTCGATCCTCGATCGGATTGTCAAGGAGTTGGGCGGATTATTCAGCCGAGCGCCCGCTGGGCAACAGCCCGTGATCTTGCAGGCGGTGCCTGCCGGGCAGACCTGGCGTAATTACATCTACATCGGGGCACAACGGGTGGCTGTGCGGGAGTACACCGCCACGACCGCCAGCGTGTATTACCTGGTCGGCGACCACCTGGGTTCGACCAGTGCAGTCACCTCCAGTGACGGCAGCCTGCGTTCGCGTTTGCTCTACACTGCGTGGGGAGAACTGCGCTATACTACAGGGGATACTGCCATCCGCTACCGCTTCACCGGTCAACGCGAGGAGGTCGCTTTGGGCTTGTACGACTACAACGCCCGCTGGTACGACCCGCGCCTGGGGCGCTTCGTCCAGGCGGACAGTATCGTGGCGGGGGCGGGCAACCCGCTGGCGTGGGACCGCTACGCCTACACCTTCAACAACCCGGTGCGCTACAATGATCCGAGCGGGCACAATCCTCAATGTGGGCCAGATGGAATCTATTGCTCCTCTGATTTCGCGCAAGCATTCGGGATAACATTTGAAGGCGGGTGGTCTAAGCGCAACCGCGCAATCGTTCAAATTGCTGTCGTGTCGGTTGGTTATAAAGTTGCCTTGGAGCTTGGACTACAAAATCCAGCCATGGCATTTTCCTCGGTCTATAAAAAAGGAATTACTTTTGCCTGGGTGGCTAGCTACAAAAATCCGCAAGGCGAAATTTTCACAAGTGGGGCTATAACCATTAGTTCAAGCAGGATAGAGGTCGCCAGCTTGTCTAAACCCGTCGGACTTAGAACACCTCAAATGGCTGCGACTGATGCACGGAACAACATTGTCCATGAATTAGCACATGCTTTTGCCAGCTTGTGGTACAAAAATGGAAATTATGATCCACTCGGTCCTTATGGAAAATCAATCCCGGAAAAGTACTTGAATAACGAAGGATTCTATGCCAGTCCAAATGCAGCACCCCTAACTTGGAACCAGCATCCTTGCAATGCATCTGATTTCGGTTGTAAAAATGAAGTCATTGCTGATATGTTTCTTGGCTGGATCTTTGACAAATTTGCGGAGAATAAAGTGGGTGAATGGCGGAGAAACCAAATGCGAATTGATATGGTGGAATGGGTTAGCACAGCAAAAAGCAGATAATTATGGAGTGATCATGAAGAGGTTATATATAGTCAGTATTCTTACTATCTTGTTGGTGCTAGACGCTGCTTCCTGTTCAGTCTCTGACTTAACACCTGCCATTTCCACTCAAATTTCTTTTACGCCAACAAATCCTACCTCGTTACCCCATATTATCGCCATGCCAACAATTACAGTTGTTTCCAATACAGGACTTTCAACTCCTACCCAAATTGACGAATTCCCACGCCCGACCCTTTCGGCTTGGGAAGCCAAAATCTTATTATTGGGATTGGTGCGTTATCCTAAAAATTGCCGCTTACCTTGCTTATGGAATCTGGAGCCCGGTAACACGAGTATTGAGGCCGCAAATGATTTCGTATCTCAATTTGGTTATATAAAAACCGATGAAGTAGAGATAGCATCGGAGGTTTTTGAAAATAGTGGCGGGGTTGGTATATCTTACAAAAGTGGTGATATTCATATCGTATCAGATTTAAGTTATTATAAAAGCCAGGTAAGTGGGTCGATCGCCGTATTGCATTTGTATTCTTATGCATTGAAGGATTATGGTTCGGATCCCATGTCTGGTGTAACCCGATTAGCGCCAATTTGGGCAACCGAGCAGTTTAACCAGGAAATGCAAACTTACCTCCTTTCTACGATTCTGAAACTTTACGGTCCACCGGATCAGGTGCTTGTTGGCACCTGGAGTGAAGAACCGGATTATTATGGGAGAGTTACGTATAGACCATTCAGCCTGGTTCTATTATATCTACAACATGGATTTATGATCGAATATCAATCAATCCGAGGTCGTGATGGCGAGGATTTCACTGGCTGTCCAGATGAAGCACATATCAAAATAACTAGCTGGGATCCGAAGGAGAACCTATCTATAACAGAAATTGGAGAAAAAGCAAGTTTTTCGATTTCTTTTGAGGCACTCAAGCCAATTGAGGAAGTGACAGATCTTACAATCGATATTTTTTATGCACAATTTATGGAAAATAGTGCCCATCTTTGTATCCATACACCGGCAAAATTATGGCAATTGATGCCATAAATAACGATGTTTTTTGAATGATAACTAAAGGTTGGATCGCATTTGACGACCTATCGTTGACCAAAGCGAGCGAATACCAGATCACCACTCTGACATACAACGCTGAGAACCGCTTGGGGAGATGAAACAAGGCAGCAACACTATCGCAACCTTCACCTATGACGGTGATGGAAATCGTTTGAAAAGCGTGACATGCAGCGTAATGATCGTGTAAATCGGCAACTATTTCGATTGGAGCGGCAACGCCTCGACAATGAAGCACTATTACTATCTCAGAGCGCAGCGAGTGGGAATGCGCAATAGCAACATGCTCAACTGGCTGTTGGGCGACCATTTGGGTTCCGCAAGGGTAAAAACCGATGCCAAGGGGGCAATGCTCAAGTGAAACTGTCCACCGCCTGGGGAGAACTGCGCTATACTACAGGGGATACTGCCATCCGCTACCGCTTCACCGGTCAACGCGAGGAGGCCGCTTTGGGCTTGTACGACTACAACGCCCGCTGGTACGACCCGCGCCTGGCACGCTTTCTTTCGCCCGATTCGATGGTGCCTGAGAAAGGAAATCCACAAGGTCTCGACAGGTACGCGTATGTCGCCAATAGTCCAGTAAAACATGAGGACACCAGCGGCCATTGCTGGGGTGTGGCTAGCGGGATTCGCGGGTTACCTACTTATGGCACCACCTGTAACAATCTGGATATGGCTCTGGCAATCGTTCAAAGCGATCAGGCTTCTCCAGGTGAAAGAGTTGGGGCAGGAGCCTACTTAGCCGCTGAAGGGTTGGCTCATGTTGCATTAGTCACAGGTGCTACATTGGCAGCTTGTAGTGCGGTAGCTCCATGTGCTGAAGCAACAAGCTCTTTATTGGGCATTTCTGCCGGGGCTCGAGCAGTTCAAAATGGATTACAGACTATTCAGAGTAACGTTCAAAATCTTTGGAATATGAATCCCTCTACGCGAGGAAACGTTATTGAGAACCTACTGGGTAGAAGTCCAAATCTTGCTCAGAATTTCCCTGTTATTGACCGGTTTAAAAATGGGCTTGCAACAAGTATTAAGAGTCTTGATTTAGGTGCAAAAAGCTATCAGAACTTAACCACCTTAACACGAACGGTTGAGGGGTATGTGAATAAACTAGCAAATTGGCAAGGTGCCAACTGGGGAGGCGCAAGAATAGATCCACAAATAATACGGGGACGAGAGCTACTATTGGCAATACCACCGAATGCTAGTCAAGCTCAGATGGCCGCTTTACAACAACTCCAAACGTGGTCACAATCGGTTGGTATAACGATTACAATTACAATTGTGAAATAATTCTTGGAGGAAGCATGAACTTACGGTCTGCCAGCATTATTTATTATCAAGGAAAATTCTACATTCCCTCGAGTGTCGAGAGTGAGTCAGGGGTTATCATTGACGCCGAACCCGTTTATGTAACAGGTGTTGATATTGGCGAGATGGTAAAAGTGATAGAACATGTACTACTCGCACCTCGCCGTCGTGTTCCAGACTTATCTCGTGACGAGTGGAAAAAACGCAAGGATCCTGTTCTCAATGCTACTGGAGCGAAAAGCTGGAAAGAATTGGCTCGTAAAGGTTTTTCTTACAATATTGGGTGGAGTGATAAGCAAAAACGATTGGACATAGCTAGGGTAGACAAGCAGGGAAAATGGGAGTTTGATCCAGAAAAAGTACAGATATTTTCTGTCAGTACCCCTCTTGAAACAATTGTACAGATAATTCTTGATGATGTTCTTTCTAAAAATTATCCGTGCTAATCTGATTCCGTCAGTGCGGAGGATAGGGTAACGGTGGAAACCTGCCCGAGCACCGCGCTATCCCGGTGGCATGTAGCCCGGCTTCGGTTTCACCGGTCAGTGTGAGGAAGCGGCTTTGGGACTTTGTGGCTATAAGGCGAGGTTTCCGCGCAGCGCACCCGGAGCGAAGCGTAGGGGGTACGACCCGCGCCTGGGGCGTTTCGTCCAGGCGGACAGTATCGTGCCCGGGGCGGGCAACCCGCTGGCGTGGGATCGCTACGCCTACACGCTCAACAACCCGGTGCGATATATCGATCCGAGTGGGCACCGGCCGTGTAATGGAACCGGTTTCCAAGATTGTGAGCCTGAGGCACCACTCACTGCCCGCGGTTACAAAAAAGCGATCAACCACGAATTTGGTTGGACAATTGCCGGAGATTTCTCCATTGCACAACTTCAAATTATCATGAAAACCGGTATTGATATTCGCACCTTTGCTGATCTCCATACAGGTGGTAAAGGAGAACAATGGATAAAGAAAAATCTTGGCAATGCGGTATTCCATAGGGGAGGGTGGATTCAAAAGTATGCCTCATCCAAAACGGGTCAACCAACTTCGATCGTTGCACCAAACCGGCATGTCTGGTTTACGAATTCATGTGAGTTAGGGGCACATCCTCATCAGCATGTTGCCCACGAACTTACCCACGTTTTCGATAATAATTTTGTCCATAAAGGAATTCTTCCAGCCACTGTGAAAGGGGGCAGCCTGGCTGATGCTGCTGTCAGGTTTGCGGGCGGCGAGCCAGTGGGCACAAGGTACAATACACCTCCTTTGAACATGCCGGTTGATTTTCGATGGGACCCCCAACGAAGCGGTTTTAGTTATGGAAACAATTCGACGGCCGATTATTTCGCCGAGGCATTTTCCTGGAGTATCTATGACCCTGGTAGCGTGCTTGGCTCTTTATCCATTTGGATCAGCGCGATTGTCTCGCTCACTCAATAGGTGTTTTTATGAAAACACAGTATCCCCTTCTCGTGTTGGTTATCCTCTTTCTGCTTGCGAACGGTTGCGTCCCTGAGCCAACCCCAGAACCGGGCCAACTGATCCTCGACTCTCCTTGCTCACCTCCCTGCTGGTACCACATCATCCCTGGCAAAACAACCGAAGAAGAGGTTCCCGGCTTGTTGGAACAAATCCCTGCGCTGGATCAAGAACGCTCTACAAAAATCGGCCCCTGGAGTGTGTATTCCGGTATCTATGTCATAGATTTTCATGGGAATTATCAAAGTGGAGAAATCAAAATAAAAGATGGACTTGTAAATAGAATCACTCTAGTTGGTGATTTCAACCTCTCACTGGAAAAGACAATCGATGGATTTGGTCCACCCGATCAAATAGTCAGCACAATTCGAATGACCGGTGATGTCCAAACAAAAAGCCTCTATCTGCTTTACCCTGAAGCCGGATTGGTCATTCGAGTTGACCAATCCGGCTTCAAACCCATTACCGTTGAAAAAGCTGACCGGGTAGATGCGGTTTACTTTGTTAACCCGCAGACCTTCTTCGACTTGCTTACCCAATCGCCGGAGATCTTTTATCCCTCTGAACTGGCCGAGCAAAGTTCACCCTGGCCCGGGTGGGGAACTGTATTGGAGAAGTGACAACCGAAAGATGCGTTTTTTGGATAAAGAAGCACGAATGTCCATCTCTCTCGCACAACATGGCAGGGAACGCTTCCCGCAACCCGCTGGCGTGGGATCGCTACGCGTACACGCTCAACAATCCGGTGCGCTACACCGACCCGAGCGGGCATAGTCAATGTAAAATTTCGCTGGATGGATATTGTGTTAGAAATGAAACCGGAAAGCTGAATATCAGATCATCCTCAACACCTTTTACCTTCTCCCGCATTCCGGTCAGTGTTGCCAGTTTAGTTGGTATTCAATGGTTTGGTGCAACCCAACGGGCTTATGACCTGTGAAAATAAGGAGACGGAATTTACAGTTATTGCCGGGGGACGCACTGCGGTTTTGATCTGCTCGCTCCGTATGGCACCCCGGTTTTTGCCGGGGTTTACGGGGTGGTCGAGATAGTTTATGATATTGAGAAGGGTCTGCATCCATATGAAGGGCCGTATAAGGTTAGGGTCAGAGTTGGCGATTACACCATAACCTATGGCCATACCGATGGCTCTCCAAGATTGAACGGGGGTGACCCGGTTTATCCCTGGACGATCATCGGCGGGGTCGGGAACATGGGTGGGAAGCCAAATAGTGGAGAGATCGATCACATCCACCTGGAGATCCGCGGGCCAGGAAACTGGAGAGGTGATAGCCAGAACCCATTCCTGTTTTTTAATACCCGCGACCAGGTATTGCTGATTGATGTGGCAAAAAAGCAGGAGATACAAATTCAAATGGGACGTTTCTACAACGGGAGCATTTACCCTCCTCCGCCTGGAGCGCATCCCAGGTCTATCTCCAGAACATATCAATCCCACTGGAATTGACCTGGAGGAGAACGAATGAACAGAATCGGCTTCCTTTTGTTCACAAGTGTTGTCATGGTCATCCTGACAGCCTGCAAGGATCAGGTCACAACACCGGGTCTGCAACGCTCACCAACAGCAACAGCGGTAACCGCAACAGCCTCTCCAACCTTCCGGAAACAGACGCCGACCGCGGTCACCATTACCCCCACCGGCAGGATCCGCACGCCAACCATTACCCCCACCGCGACCATTACCCTCAAGCCCGACTACCCCAAATTGGTCCCGGAGGAATACAGCCACTACATCGGCCTGATCGTGCCACCGTATCCAGAGGAGGTGCTGCATAGGGGTGGATGGTTAATGGGTGGTTATACCTCTACAGCCTATGACAATCCTGAATTTGGATTCACCCCGGTGAGGATGAATGATCTTTACACCCTATGGTTTGAAATGTTCCGATATCGGGACTCTAAGGGAAAATCTTACTGGGAAGTGCTTGACATCCTCATTCTGCCCGAGCTAAGAAAGGATGAGGTGTATGTTAGTAGCGGGTGCTTATTGAATGGGGAGTACGATGGGGAAATCCTTGTAGTTGCCCTGTTGGATCGGGACGCTTTTTATAAGAGATATGTCACAAATGAGAAGGTGCGGATGGCATGGCGGGCAAACCGGGCGAAACAGGCATACGAGGTGATCTCGACGGAAGGCATCGAATGTCATACAGATGATTTATTCAGGGACAATTGATCCAGGGATCATCCTTTCCTGTCGTGAAGTTGGAACGCATGGTTGGTGGTGGTTATTATTGGCAACCGACATAGTCGTTTTACCGCCGAGCTGTCGAGTGGCGAGAAGGCGAATCGTGGGAAAAGTGTTGTGGGCGTCACAACAACCATGAACCTTTGGAATGCCTTTGAAAGGAGCGGCAGAACGGGAAGGATGAAGAAAGGTTAAAACCTTGCCATTCAGGAGTGTGGTCTCACTTATACCTGCCGCAAGTGCAGCTGTGCGGGAGTACACCGCCACGACCGCCAGCGTGTATTACCTGGTCGGCGACCACCTGGGTTCGACCAGTGTAGTCACCTCCAGTGACGGCAGCCTGCGTTCCCGTTTGCTCTACACTGCCTGGGGAGAACTGCGCTATACTACAGGGGATACTGCCATACGCTACCGCTTCACCGGTCAACGCGAGGAGGCCGCTTTGGGGCTGTACGACTACAACGCACGCTTCTACGACCCTTATCTTAACCGGTGGACCAGCCCAGACAATATTATACCTGACCCCGGAAATTCTCTTGACTGGGATCGCTATGCATATTCCCGAAATAATCCTGTCAAATATATTGATCCAACGGGCCATTGGGTTGAGACCGCCTTTGACATTGCCTTCATTGCCTATGACTTGTATCAAATAAACCAAGAAGGATGGACGTTAGTAAACACGGTTGCCCTCGTTGCCAATGTCGCTTGTGTGATCGTACCGATTGGAACTGATGGTGGTACAGCAGTTCGAGTTGCAATGGCAGGTGGGGACACTGCGATGGCCTTCACGCGGGTGGCAGTTCAAGTGCCCGATGCAATTCGAGCAGGACAAGCAGCAGAGAAGGTTTTCCAGTTTATTGAGGGATCAGATTCCAATGGACCAAACTTATCAAACACGAGTGGTACGTCTAATCTTGACACCATTAACTCTGTTGGCGATCCATATCCAGAGGTGCTTGATCCGCGAACAGGCCAGCCGATTCCTGCACCACCTAATAATCTAAAATGGGTACCAGAGGAGCAAAGAGTACCATGGGGAAATCCCGAAAGAGACAGTTTTATCCGAGATGGAATTTATATGACATTCACCACATTATTCCCAGGCAATATGGCGGAACAAATGCTTTTGAGAATTTAGTACCCGTTTTACGTGATGTCCACCAATAAAAACTCAATCCCTGGTGGTTTAACTACAGATAGCCCGGAGACGTTTGGGAATGACAATGTTGGACGCAATTAAACTACTCATGAAGCGACTATCTCAAGATAATCAACTTGAGGTAGTTCATTCAGGCCATGTCTGGCAAGCTTCTTTTCAGTGGGCTAAGCAAGCATCAAGGGAACAGGTGCAAGAAGTCCAAATCAGGTTAAAAAATAAATTGCCAAATGACTATATTGCTTTCCTAACCCAAATCTCAAATGGTGCAACCCTGTTCTACGATTCTCAATATGGCCAATGGGGTTTTAGATTATTTGGTACGGATGAACTAATTGAGAGGCAGGTTCATTGGCAAAAGAGTATCCCGGTCGATTGGGAGTCTCGGTTTATTGCTTTTTGTGAACTATATGGAGAAGCGAACGTAATGGTTTTCGATCTCAGTAAACCAACAGCGAACAATGAAAGTCTTGCAATCGTTGAAGCTAGTGCTTTGGACCCCATAAAATATTGGCCAACTGCATCAAGATCCTTCCATGAATGGTTAGATCACCTAATTACGGCTCAAGGAGATAAGTATTGGTTATGGAAATAGATTAGATGAGTTTACTGCTTTTCATACATTGCCAGGGGAAACGAAAGAGCAGAGGGAAAAACCCTCTGCCCTGGAAACGGAGCTCGTGGGCGCTCGGGTCGGTCTCCACCGTCGCCCTATCCTCCCACGAACGAGGCGATTCTAACACGTCCTGAGCGGCAACTTCATTCAGGCTTGCACCTTACAAACCGAATAATTGCATTCAGGAAACCTCTGCATCGACCGTAACCGGCGGCGGGATCCAATCCACCTGGGTAGCATGGCTCCCATCCAGCAGCCCGAACATCCGAACGGCGATCTCCAGGCGCGTCTCCAGCGTTAGCTCTGGCATGAACAACTGCTCCGCCAACGTCAAAAGTTGTCTGCGTTCACTTTCATTGACCACCTCCGCAGTAGGTCCGCTTTCTTCAACCAGCTCCAACCGCTGCTCGATGCGTCCCATGGCGGCGAAATAATCCGCTTCCACGGTTGCGTTGTAGGCTCGGGCATACACCATGGTGATGTTGA
>Ga0101944_10006706_pt1 | contig 12039 bp, 13 predicted proteins | sample DewCreD2012metaG_FD_75245 | JGI IMG/M metagenome (GOLD analysis project Ga0101944, IMG submission 75245) | Hot spring sediment bacterial and archeal communities from British Columbia, Canada, to study Microbial Dark Matter (Phase II) - Dewar... ... | reverse complement strand
CTGTTTGCGGTCATCACCTTCATATTCATGAACCGGCTTTGCGCGAGGTTCGACAAGCGCCGGGTGTATCTGTCAGGCATGCTGTCCCAGGCGCTGCTGCTGCCCCTGATCTGGGTGTTCGGGCAGCATGAAGTGGCCGTGCGCATCCCCGTGGGTCAGGGCCTGGTGTTGAGCGAGACCGCCATCGCGTTCCTTGTGTTCTCCCTCACCGGGTTTTCCATCGCCGCAATCATGGTTCTGCCCATGCCCATTCTATCGGATGTCATTGATCTGGACGAACTGCGCACCGGGGAGCGGCGCGAGGCCATGTATTTCGGGGCGCAGGGGTTTTTGCAGAAGCTCGGCGCGGGCCTGTCCGGCATCATCATGACGCAGTTGTTCTCACGCTTCGGCTATTCTCGGGAGCAGCACCTGGGGGTGGACCTGCTCGGCCCCGTGGGCGGTTTTCTTGTTCTGATCGGTTTCGCCATATTCATGTTTTATCCCCTGACCGAAGCAAAGGCCGCGGAGATCCGCGCGCAGCTCGAAGTGAAGCGCAAAGGCTGAAGCGGCGCAAATTCCAAATGATCTGTAATGGTGCGTAAAGCCGCGGTCCGTGCGGCGCGGCGGGTCAGCTTTTGTAGGAAATGATCACGCGGCGGTCCGGGCCGACACCCTCGCTGCTCGTTGAAATGTTGCGGAAATTGCTCAACGCCAGGTGGATGATGCGCCGGTCCTGGGGCGGCATGGGCGCGAGCGCGATTTTCTTCTTGGTCTTGAGCGCCTTGTAGGCCATGGCCTTGGCCATGCGCCGCAGAGACGCCTCGCGGCGGCGGCGGTAATCCCCGACCTGAATCACGACCTTGACCTTGCGGCTGGTCTTCTTGCCCACCACCACATTGGTGAGGTACTGGAGGCTGTCCAGTGTCTGGCCGAACTTGCCGATGATCATGCCCGAGTCGTCGCCTTCGAGGTAGGCGGTGACCACGCCGTCCTTGATTTCCGTGTCCACCTCGAGCTGCACGCCCATGCTGGCGAGCACGCCGGAGAGGAACTCGCTCGCGCACGCGGCGGCCTGTTCGGCTTCCTCGGCTGTGGGCGCGTTTTTGGCTGCGGCACGCGCGGGCGCCGCAGCGGCTTGATCTGCGCCATCGTCTTCGTAGTCTTCGTCGTCGTATCCGGAATAATCTTCATCCTCGGGCGGCGCGGGCGAGGGATTGGCTTGGGGCCGCACGGTCACGCGCAGCTTGTAGATTTTCGTGGACAGAAGCCCGAAAAACCGGTCCCGCTGCTGGGTGTGCATTTCTTCGATGTCAACCCGGTCCTCGGTCACGCCGAGCTGGGACAGGGCCTGGGCCAGAGCTTCCTCGCGGGTTTTTCCTTCGGTGACGACTTCGTTCATAAGAGGCTCCCGGTATGAATGATTTTTCCGGATTCCCGAACGGATCGGGACGGGTCCGGAATGTCATCAAGAAAACCGCTGTGCGGGACCCGCCTGCCGGGAGAGCGCCCGCGGCCATGCCAGGCGCGCGAACGGGCGCGGTCCGCGAACGGTGTGTATTACTTTTTTCCGCGCTTTTTCTTCTTCTTGCTTTGCGCGGCAGCCTGTGTGGCCGGTACCGCCGCGGCGGATTGCGCGCCGTTTTTTCCTTTGGCGCCGGAGTTGTTCTGCTCTTTTGCCGAAACGGGTTTGCCCGCGGCCGCGGCCTGCGGGGTCAAGGGTCCGGTGAACTTCTGCTGCACGATCTGGAACAGGTTGCCCAGCACCCAGTACAGAAGCACGCCCGAGGGCATGATCGCGGCGAAGTAGATGAGCATGAGATTCATCATCATCATCATGCCCTTCTGGTTCGGATCCACGATCATCTGTTTCTGCTGAATGATGGTAGTGACGGCCATGCCCGCGGCCAGAATCAGCGTGGGCAGATACAAATACGCATTCTGGAAAAAGCCGACATTGATGACGGACAGGTCAATCATGCCCGGCATGGCCAGGGTCATGCCGCGCAGAAACGCGGGCGGAATGCGCGTGAACGCCGCGGTGGTGAGGTCCATGCCGTAAAACGACGAATTCACCAGAATGAAACCATTGAGTTCCGGGGTGTTCAGCACGCGGAACAGCAGGATGAAAATGGGAAGCTGCAGCAGCATGGGCAGGCATCCGCCCATGGGGTTGGCCCCATGCTCCTTGAACAGCTCCATCTGCTTCTTGGCCAGCGCTTCGCGGTCGTTCTTGTATTTCTCCTGCAGCTCCTTCATTTTGGGCTGCAACTCCTGCATGGCTTTCATGCTCTTGATGCTCTTGAAGGTGAGCGGCAGGATGAGGATGCGGAAAATGAGGGTGAGCAGGATGATGCTCCACCCATAGTTGTGCGTCACATTTTCGTTGAGGAAAATGAGGGAATTGACAATGAAGCTGGTCGCGCCATGAACGATGTTTTGCCACATAAGATTACAAATCCGGTTCGGGCCGCGAGCGGCCGGGAGAGACAGAGATTACGGGACCGGGTCGAAGCCGCCCTTGTTGAAAGGGTTGCATCGAAGAACGCGCCATACGGACAGGCCCGTGCCGCGCACGAAGCCGTGCTTGCGGTAGGCTTCCAGGGCATACTGCGAGCACGAAGGGGTGAAGCGGCAGGCGCTCGGCAGGATGCGCGACAGGGTCAACTGGTAGAGCCTGATGGCTGCGATGGCGGCTTTGGCGAGCATTGTGAACCGTCGGCGAACTTTCGCAGGAGCGAAGCGGCTTCGCGGTGCGCGTGCCGGGCGGCCTCCTCGGTGATCGGGCCTTTCCAGCACAGGGCCATGTCGTAGGGCATGGCCCTGACATTTGGCGCGAGGCGGGCTTCCTCCTTGAGAATTCTTCTGATGCGGTTGCGTTTGACCGCATTCCCGCAGCGGCGCGGCACCACAAGAGCCAGGCGCGCGCCGCCCGGCGCCCCCGTGGCCTCGTACACCAGTGTCAGGTGCCTGTCGCGCATGCGGCGTCCTGTGCGCAGCAATTGCCCGATGGCCCGGCTGCTGGTGATGGCCGGCAGGGGCGTGCGCCGCTCACACTGTGGTGAGCCGTTTGCGTCCCTTGGCCCGGCGGTTGTTGATGACACGCCTTCCGCCCTTGCTGGACATGCGCTTGCGGAATCCATGCTCCCGGACCCGCCTGCGGTTTCTCGGTCGGTAACTCGGTTTCATTGTCTCTATTCTCCCGGCACACGGCTGCGTAGTGATCTGGTCCCAAAACTTCGGCCAACACAAAATCCGGCGCTCTGGCGCCAAATAAAAACATAACAGATCATCCCGCGCTTTTCAAGAAAATACACAATTTGTTCCATTTCCTTTCAGATATCAAATCCGGGCAATCCCGCATTTTCGAGAGGATTTTACATGTTGTCAGGTATTTCTTGAGCATGTAACCGCCGGATCGCTTCACGCAACAAAGCGCATTAACCACTGAAAAATTTCACGAATGCAGCTTTTTCCGCTCGGGTCAGACGACGATTGTGCGGTTCTGGTTCGAGCTGAACAGCGTTGCGTCTTCGAGGGCGCGCAGCGCCAGATCCCGAACCATGTCGTAGGGGATGCCGCGCACAAAGCCCACGCGCTCCCGCTCCTGCTGGCTCATGCGCTCCCAGCCCTCGGGCGGGTTCTTCATCACGGTGACGGATGTGCTGCTCAAGGGCCTCCAGATGGAGTCCCCGGCGGCCCAGAGGCCGATCACGGGCGTGGCCACGGATTCGGCGATGTGCGTCAGCCCGGTGGAGCCGCCCACGAGCGCATGGCACCGCTTCACCACGCCCGCAACCTGCAGCAGCGGCATGTTCACTTCCCAGCGCGCGCCGGGCAGGGCCTCGATTTCTTTGTGATACTGCTCCCAGGCGTCTGTTTCATACGGGCCGGTGGCGATGAAAATGTTGTGTCCCGCATCGGAGAGGTCGCGCGCCAGGCGCATGAAATTGTCGGCGCCCCAGCGCCACATGGGGATGGAGCCGCCGATGCACAGGGCCGCGGTTTTTGCGCGGCCGCCGAAGCGCCGCAGGGCGTACTGCTCGCCGAAGGATTCGGCCTCGGGCGGCAGGGCGATGATCTGGCGGGACACAAGCTCGGCCTGGTCAGCCGTGATGCCGAGCGGCGCGGCCAGGCTCATGTACGCGTTCATGATGTGGTCGTAGCCGTCCCGGAGCCAGTGCGTTTCCGCGCCGGTGTAATCCAGGGACGAGCGCACGGGGATGCCCGCAAGTTTGGCCCAGTAGCCGTAGCTCTTCTTGGGCCTGAAGATCAAAGCGGCGTCCGCGCGCGCGGCCGCGGTCACGGCGAAGGCGCGCAGGTTGGTCCACACGCGCCCCGGCTTGAGCCGGTTCTGCAGCTTGTCTTTTTTGGTGTCTATGAAAACGATCTCGCCCAGCTCGGGCAGCACGGGCAGCAGGTTCAGGTACCGGGTGTCTCTTTTCACCAGGGTGATGATGCGCCCCGGAAATTTCTCGCGCAGCACCCGCACCGCGGGCACGGCCTTGAGGAAATCTCCGATGCCCGGACAGGTCAGAAACAATACGATGGTTCCGCGCGCGTCCGCCATGACAGGTTCCCATTATACAGCAATAACGGAAAACAGAGCGGGTTTTCCCCGCGCGAGCCGCCAGAGCGCAGGGCCGCGCATTATGAACTTTGAGCGGAAAATTGCTTTTCGGAGATTTTGAACAGCAGCGCGGCGAACAGGAACGCGAACCCCGCGGCCGGGGCGCTCGCGGCATATCCCAGAAACACGACGAGCCACTGGAACAGGTACATGCCGGCCAGTGCGCCGAACAGCATGAGGCCCAGCGCGCGGGGCCGTGCGCGCGCGCTCACGCGCTCGAGCGCGCCCATCCAGAACACCGCGGCGAGAAACATCACGGCCCATGCGAGCAGGCTCGTCAATTCCAGGGACAACGCGCCGGATTCCAGGGCCATGAGCGCGGGGATCATCAGAAGCGCGGCCAGCGCCGTGCGCTTCGTGCGCCTGGGCATGGCGGCGCGCGGAACCGCCAGGAACGCGGCGAACCCGAGCGCGCAGATTACGCCCAGCCACACCATGCCGTACGCCGGGCCGCCGGGATACAGCCGCGCAATGCGCGAGTGCAGATAGGTCTCGGCCAGGCCCGCGCCCAGCCCCGCGAACCAGCAGCAGGTGGCGATGCGTCCTTTTCCGGCAACAAACGCCGCGCCCCATTTCCCTATCGAGCGGATCAGGTGCTGCGCGAGAAAGCCCGCCAGGGCGAGGACAAGGAAGGCGCACAGCGCGCGCGTGCCGTGCGTCATGGGGACCTTGTGAACCAGGACCTCGCCCATGTTGCCGGAAAAGAAGATCAGATAAAGCAGGAGCAGCACGGCGGAGTACCACGCGGCGTATGCGGGCCGCAAGGGCATGCGCCACGGCTCGCGGAACCCGGCGTGCGCCGTGGCCGCAACGAGCACGATGAAGAACGGGAGCATGAGCACGAGCAGGCCCGGGGCCAGGGGCTTGTGGTGGATGGGCCGGTTTTCTCCGAACCGCGCGGCCGCGGCCTGGCGCGCGTCAATTTTCACCTCGCGCACCGTGGGCATCTGCAGCATGCGCTCCGCGATGCGGTCGAGTTGCGCTTTGTCCCGCGACGCCATCACATAGAACAGCGGCAGGCCGCTAAGCGGAAACTCGCCGATCCAGATGTGGAACGCGCGCACATTCACGCCCTCGGGGATGTTCGCCAGCATGGGATACACTTCGTCCTCCATGCTGGAGCCCCAGTCTATGACATAGACCCCGCCGGGCGCCAAAAGTTTGTTGAAGATGTCGTTGTAATTCTCTCTGGCGGTGAGGTAATCCTCCTGCAGGAACACGCTGCGGGGCATGTTGAACAGGCGGATGCCGATGCCGTTCTGGAAGATGAGGTCGTACTGTTTGCCCGCGTCCGCGCGCGCGCGGATGGCCTGGCGCAGGTCCGCGGTTTCCACGCTCATGCCGGGGCGCTGGAACACGCGGCCGTTGTATTCCGCGTAGCGGCCCGCCATGAGCCGCGGAACCACGGGGTCGAATTCCACGGATTCGAATGTGCGGAACCGCGGGTTGGCGTCCAGGAGCATGCCCGCGTACAGGCCGTCCGTGCGCCCGGCCAGAAGCGCTCGCTCCCTGCCCCGCGCCAGCTCGGCCATCAGGCGCCGCATCTCCGTGGGGTAATGCTCCACGCTGTCGCACGCGTACCAGATCATGATGGTGTTGTACACGCCGCCCACGCACCGGCCGTCCTTGAACGAGATGAAATCCAGCCGGTAGTACGGCGTCCAGCGCGTGGACATGTTGGTGTATTCGTCAATGCGCCACACATAAAAGGATTCGTTTTTGTTGTGGGCCGAGGTCCAGGCCGCGGCGCCGCACAGGAGCAGCCCGATGAGGGCCGCGCGCCGGTGCGGAAGCAGGAACGCCACCACCGCGCACACGGCGATCGCGGGCGCGTACACCCCGAGCCACAGCACGGAAAAGTGCGCGGCCGGCACAGCCGCGGCCAGGCCCAGGGCGAACAGCGCATACGCCCCGGCCCCCGATGGCGCGCGCCGCAGCGCGTCCCCGAACGCATGCCCCGCGGCATACAGCGGCGCCGGACTCAACCCCACGGCCAGCAGCAGCCCCGTCACGCGCAGATACGCCTGCGGCGGCAGCGGGTACGGGTAATAAACCGACCCGAGCAGATAGTGCGTGGTCACATTCTCGTTCGCCAGCAGGCCAAACAGCCACGCGCCGATCAGAACCGCAAGCAGCGGCGCGCGCCGCTCGAGTGCCCCGCGGCCCAGCCACGCCGCGCTCACGCCCCACGCCAGACCCAGGCCCGCATAGATCAACAGGCCCACCAGCAGCAGGTTCAGCGGAAATTTCACCAGCGCCCAGCGGTTGAACAGGAACATGAGCGCGCCCGCCGCAAACCCCAGCGCAAACACCCGCGCCGCGCCGCGCAACCGTTCCGCTCCACCGGAATTGCTCATGCTTTCAATGTGTCTCTTTTCAGCCAAATCCGCCTGTATGCGTCCCTGCGATGTTTCACGCCATACAGCGTTATGACCCGCTTCTCATGGTCAATCCACAAAAACACGCGCCATGCGCCAATCCTGTACTTGTGCAGATTTTCGAGATCTTCCGGCATGGGCTCGAGGGGAACCGGACAGCGCCGGGGTTGGCCGCAAGCCATTCGATTTTCTCGATAATCCGCAAAGCCTCGGACCGGTCTAACCGGCAGATATCCTTTTCAAATCCCGGGGTGTATTCTACTCGGCACATAACCGGTCTTTCAGGACGGAAAGAGGTTTGGCACGGCCCCCGGCATGGCTGGCGCGCGCAGAGCGCATCTGCTCCAGAAACTCCGGATCCTGGGCCAGAAAACAATCCTCGACTACATCCTGAAGCTGTTCCAGCGCGCAGGACAGATCCCGGATTTTCTCCAGCAGTTCCGCCGGGATTTGCACGGTTTTTCCCATGATGGTTCTCCTGAATGCAATGTACCATGAACAGCGGCGAGCGTCAACCGGAGCGCTGCGCGCAGACTTGTTTTGCGGCCCCGCTCCGCGCGGCGCAGGTTCATAATACAATAGTATCAATGGACAACCGCGATTCCCAACTCCGCGTGCTGCATGTCGTGAGTTCCGCGGAACTGGCCGGAACCGAGCGCGCCCTGCTCATGCTTCTGCGCGCCGCGGACCGCGCCGCTTTCTCTCACTCCGTGTTTCTGCCGAAAGACGGGCCACTGGGCCGCGAGCTTCAAGAACTGGGAGTGCGCGCGATCACGGCCTCCAGCCCGCGCCGCAGCCCCGCGTATTACCTCGAGTTCGCGCGCGTCCTGCAACGCGAAAAACCTGCGCTCCTGCACTTGCACGCCGAGCGCTTGCACGCAATCCCCGCGCGCATGCTCCGCATCCCCGTGCTCGAACGCAAGAACCTCACCCGCGACCCCGATCACCGCACCGCAAGCCGCAGCCCCGCGCTCGACAAATTCGCGAACCGCTTCGTGGACATGACCATCGTCCCCTCGGAGTTTCTGCGCCGCTACTATCTGGAGCGCGGCCTCACGGACCCGGACCGCATCGCCACGGTGTACAACGGAGTGGATCTGGCGCCGTTCGACGCGCCCCATGACACGGACGCGGCGCGCGCGGACCTGGGCGCGGCGCAAGGGGACATCCTCCTCCTGGCCGTGGGCCGCCTGGAGCCGCTCAAGGGCCTGGACACGGTGATCGGCGCCCTGCCCGCCATCCTGGCCGCGGAGCCGCGCGCGCGCCTCGCGCTCGCGGGCCAGGGTCCGGCCCGCGCGGACCTCGAACGCCTGGCCGCGGACCTGGGCGTGAGCGAGCGCGTGCGCTTCACGGGCGCGCGCAACGATGTGCCCCGGCTCCTGCGCGCCGCCGCCGTGTTCATCCACGCCTCGCACACAGAGGCCTTGAGCAACGCCGTGCTCGAGGCCATGGCCGCGCGCGCGCCCGTGGCCGCAAGCGGCATCCCCGGCAACGCCGAAGTCGTGGAGCACGAGCGCACCGGCCTGCTCTTCGCCCCGCGCGACCCCGCGGCGCTCGCCGCAGCCGCCCTGCGCCTCATCCGCGAGCCGGACCTCGTCCGGCGCTGCACCCGCAACGCCCGCGCGCTCATAGAACAAAACTTCACCCCCGCGGCCATGGCCGCCGGCACCGAACGCATCTACCGCATTCTCCTCGGCCTCAACCCCTGATCCGCGCGCGCAACCGCGCGCTCTCTTTCCCGTGTGTATTTCCCGCGGCTTTATGGATATAATCTTCATTATTCACGCGCAGGGCCGGCAGGGGTTTCAGCATGATCAGAAAAGCCATCAAGCGGGCGGCCGCTCCCATCATTGACACGCTGGCGTTCCGCAAAGCGCAGCGCCTGCTCACCGGCGACCGCATCTTCTTCAACAGGTTCCAATACGCGGGCGCCGCCAGAACCCTCGCCCGCCTCATCACCCGCGAGAACATGGCCCCCATGATCATTGACCCCAGCGGCGACTGCTTCGTGATCACGCACGACGGCTTTTACCTTTATTTCAATCCGCATTTCGACAACGGGATGACATACGGAGACGGCCAGTCGTTCGACGCGCGCCACAAACAGTACGGCGTGGAATTCCCCGAGCGGTTTCTGCTTGAAAACCTCGCGGACGGCATGACCTACTGCGACATCGGCGCGAACAACGGATACTACTACGCGCTCAAGGCCGCGCGGCTCCGCCCGGGCTGCCGCGTGGTAGCCGTGGAGCCGGACCGCAAAATTCTGCCCCACCTGAACAAGAACGCGGAGCGCAACGGCGTGCGGAGCAATCTGGAAATCGCGGCCACGGCCCTGGGCCACACCACCGGAACCGCGCACATGACCGCGGACCTTGGCGCAAGCGGCTTCGTGGTGCCCGAGGGCGGCGCGCGCGCGGGCCTCACGCAGACGCCCATTGACACCTTCGACAATTTCGCGCGCGCCCGAGGCCTGGATCGCGTGGACTTCATCAAGGTGGACATCGAAGGGTTCGAGTACAATTTCCTGCTCGGCGCGCAGCAGGCCCTGGAGCGGTTCCGCCCGGTTCTGATCATGGAATGGGAAGACAGCCACCTGCGCCGCGCCGGGGCGTCCGCGGACAGCGTGCTCCAACTCCTCAAGTCCCGGAATTATTGCGTTTACGCCGCGGCCGCAACTTCCGACATCATCGCCGCGCCGCCGGAAAAACAGGACGCGCTCAAGCTCCTGGACGCGGGCGATCTCAAACGCATCTGAACCGCGCCGGACCGCGATTCCGGCGCCGCACGGCAACACGGAACACCAGCATGAGCGAACACCGTAAAACAAACATCCGCGACGCCAGGCACCGGCCCATCGTCGAAACCTTCGACCGCCTGGCCTCCCAATACGGCGGACCCGTGGGCCTCGAGGAAGTCAACCGCATCCGCCTGGCCCCGCTCGTGCGCGAGCAGCACGGCCTCATCCTCGATGTGGGCTGCGGCGCCGGAACCTTCATCGAAAAATACCTGGACCCGCGCCGCCACACCGTGCACAGCGTGGACTTCTCCACGGAAATGCTCGCCATCACCCGCAAGCGCATGCGCCGCCGCTTCGGCGCCAGCGTGTTCCTCATCCAGGCCATGGCCCAGGACCTGCCCTTCCCCGGCGCGACCTTCGACGCCTGCGTGTGCGTGAACACCCTGCACAACATGCCCTGCTGGGACGATGTGGCCGCGGCCGTGTCCGAAATGGCGCGCGTGCTGCGGCCCGGCGGCGTCATGCTCATCGAGTTCCGCAACAGCCGCAACCCCGGCCGCCGCAAAATCTCAAGCCTCTACGACCACGACCACCTGCCCCAGAAATCCTTCAAGGCCGAGGACATGACCCGCCTCCTGCTCAACGGCGGCCTCGAGGTGGAGCAGCGCATCGCCCTTTATGGCGAAAACCCGAACCGCCCCGGCTTCGCAGACACCGCCATGTCCAGCCTCGTGGGCGCGCGCGCCCCGCGCATCGCCCTGCTCGCAAGAAAAGCCGCCCCTTTCTCCGATTTGCTCAAAAGCGAATAACAGACACGGCGCACCGTCGCGCCCGAGTTTCCCCGATGTGAACAGAACTCTTGTGCGCAAGAGATGCGCGGCGCAACCATGTTTTTGGCAGGACAGGCAGGACAGGCAGGACAGGCAGGATAAGCAGGATAAGCAGGGTTATTGTCTTTTTCACAACGTCACCGCCTTGCCGCTTCAACAAGCCCGAACATTTCAACGGTTGGATTTTCATTCAAACACGCGGGGCATACAGGCATTTTCTTTTTGACTTCGCCGTCATCCATGAAAAGCGGGACTCTTTTCCACCCGTCGGCTTCCGCAGTTTTGGCAAGTATGTTTTTGTCGTTTGAAGTCTTCATCCTGCCACACATCGCACAACGCAAAGCATAGTTTCTTTTGCTCATGGTTCGTTATCCTTCGGTCTGTATTCGGGAGCGTGCGGGTTACAAATAGGGCAGTACCGCGCCGTGTTTTTGCAGCGCTTCAGCCTGCGTTCAAAGCCGCGCTCCGCGCCGTCCCACGTCCGCGCCAGGTCGTAGCCGATTCCGTGTTCGTTGCACACCGCCAGCAGCCGCGCTCCTGTGCCGTTCCTGTGATGTTCGAGCCGCCGCGCTACGTCTGCGGCGTATCCCACATAATGCCGCGCATGGTGTAAGTTGCTTTCAAAATGGATTAGATACACGGTCATTTTTTCCGTCCTTTTGTCGTAAAATAGGCGTGTCGCTCCCTCGCAGTTGCGACACGCCGCCGATTTGTTGAACAAGTCGGCGGCTTCTTGTCAGGGGATTTTCTATCGTCCAAGCCGCGAAAATCGCTTGTAGGGCTTCCTGGCGGCTTTTTTGGGCGCGTTTTGGGCAAGCGAGGATTCCTTGTGCTTCGTTTTTTTTCAACTTCCGCGCCGCTTCCCCCTGGCGCATCCCCTCATCCGCGCAAACATCGCCGCGCTACTCGCACGCGGTTAGCGTTTGACGGTTATTCGGTTGGTAAGGTGCTGATACCTTGAAGGTATCAGTATTTTTTAAAAAATAAGCCCTTTGTTGGGCTGCTTACTGATACTCTTACGGTATCAGTATAAATCTAAAAAAAACATTCGTCAAGCGACAAATGCTTTTTATTTCAGGCTTCGTCTAGGGTCGTTTTTGCTCATACCTTTTGTTTTTTCAAGATACTCTTTTACTGCCTTTTTAGGTATCAGCAATGAGCGCCCGAACTTTACGCTTTCAATTTTTTTCTTGTAAATTAAATGACGAACAGAGGTGACAGTAAAGCCTAATTCTTCAGCGGCTTCTTTCGTTGTCATAAACTCTGCAAGGTCGGGCATGGGATTTGTGGCGGGGGAGGGGAAAAGAGGGTTGCGAAGGTTCATCATAAATCAACTCCAAGAGAGCGAAAGAGCCTTCGCAAACACGCTGTGAGACTGGCGGTCCCGACGGGATTCGAACCCGCGATCTCGGCCTTGACAGGGCCGCATGTTAGGCCGCTACACCACGGGACCAACTTTTTAAGCGCGCGCTAGTTTACCAT
>Ga0101944_10006705_pt1 | contig 12041 bp, 7 predicted proteins | sample DewCreD2012metaG_FD_75245 | JGI IMG/M metagenome (GOLD analysis project Ga0101944, IMG submission 75245) | Hot spring sediment bacterial and archeal communities from British Columbia, Canada, to study Microbial Dark Matter (Phase II) - Dewar... ... | reverse complement strand
ACCGAGGGGCATCGCCTCTGGCCGACCGCTCGCTCGACCAACTCAAGGCGCAACTCGTCGCCGACCCGGAAAATGAAGCCCTCAAGACGCAGATCCGCGAACTGGACGGTCGCATCCGCCTCGACCACGAACGCCGGACGCGCTTCTATCAGGTAGGCGGGCTGATGCTCGTGGCGGGGATGATCGCCTTCGCGGCCGCCGCCAAGACCGCATGGCGGCTTGGGCTCACGCCCTTCCTGCCCACGTCCGAGCCGCCGCGGACACGCCCCCTGCCGTCGCTGACGGCGATCAGCATCGCCGGGCTGGCGCTGGCCGCGGGGCTCATCGCCCTCTCATCGTCTCCCGCCGACTATCTCATTTCTGAGAAGCCGTTGAAAACCATTCCCGGCCGCTGGGCGATGTTCCGCGGGCCGGCGGCGGGCGTCGCCCTTGACGGCGGCTATCCCGACGGATGGGACTCCGCCACCGCCCGAAACATCCTATGGAAGACTCACCTTGACGCGCCGGGATTCAACAGCGCGGTCGTCTGGGACGGGCTGGTCTTCATCGCCGCGGCCGACGAGAAGTCGAGAGAGGTCTTGTGCTTCGCCGCGGCTGACGGCGAACTTCGATGGCGGAGGAACGTCGCCGTCTCCAACGCCCGTGTTCCCGAAGTCTTCGCCGAGACAGGCTTTGCGGCATCCACCTGCGCCACCGACGGCCAGCGGGTCTATGCCATCTTCGCCACCGGCGACCTGGCGGCGTTCGACTTCGCAGGCCATCGAGTCTGGGAGAAGTCGCTGGGGACGCCCGACAGCGTCTATGGCTACTCCTCATCGCTTCTGACCTGGAACCAGATGCTGGTCGTCCAGTTCGACGTGGGCTCCGACCCAAAGAAGCCTGCGTCGTACCTGCTGGCTTTGGACGGAGCCACCGGCAACGAGCTCTGGCGGACGCCCAGGCCGGTGATCAACTCGTGGACCAGCCCCATTCTTGTCGGCGACACGGTCATCACTGCGTCCAATCCCTATGTCATCGCCTATGACGTGCGCAGCGGCTCGGAGAAGTGGCGGGAGAAGGGCCTGAGCGGGGACGTGGCCCCTTCGCCGGCCTATGCGGACGGCATGGTGTTCGTCTGCAACGACGGAGCGGAGTTGCTGGGAATCCGTTTGGAATCGCGCGAGGGCCAGAGCCGCGTCGTCTGGAAGTCTTCGGAGGATCTGCCCGACGTGGCTAGCCCGGTGGCCTTTGACGGGCTGGTTTACATGCTCACGACCGGCGGGACGCTTTCGGCGGTCGATGCGGCCACGGGCGAGCAGGTCTGGGCCGAAAAACTTGATGGGCACTTTCATGCCTCTCCAGTTATCGCCGATGGACGGCTGTACGTCATCAATCGAGAAGGCGTGACGCGGGTCATCCGGCCGGGCCGCCGGTATGAACTGCTCGCCGAGGCCACGATCGAGGACGAGATCGACGCCACGCCTGCCTTCGCGGGCGGCCGTATTTACATTCGCGGGCGAACTTACCTCTGGTGCCTCGGACAGACGCCATGAACCTCGACGTGCTCCCAGGATCGGGCAACGGGCTTGACCTTTCCGAGGTCGATCGGATCGTCGCCAGCCGAGGCGACGGGCCGGAGGCGATTCTGCCCATTCTGCAGGCCATCCAGTCGCACTACCACTACCTTCCCGAGCCGGCGCTTCGGCAGGTGGCGCGAATCACCGGGCTTTCGCCCGCGGCGCTGGTCGGCGTGGCGACGTTCTACTCCCGTTTTCGCCATAAGCCCACCGGCCAGCACATTTTCCGCGTTTGCCACGGCACGGCCTGCCACGTGAAAGGCGCCCAGCTGGTCGAGGATTCGATCCGCCGACACCTGAAGATGTCCGCGACCGACGAAACCGACTCAGAGGGTCGATTCACCATCGAGCGGGTCGGGTGCATCGGCTGCTGCACGCTGGCGCCGGTAACGCAGATCGACCAGATAACCTATGGCCACCAGGCGTCGGATACGGTGGGCGACGCGATCCGCGACTTCCTTTCGCGAAACGGCAAGGCAGCGGCAAGGCCGACCATCATCGCGCCGACCGGACCCGCGATCGAAGTGAGGGTGGGCTGCGGTTCATGCTGCCTGGCGGGCGGCAGCGGCCAGCTCCGCGACGCGTTGGAGGCGGAGATCGCCCGACGCGGGGCGCGGGCGGTGGTCAAGCCGGTGGGCTGCGTAGGGATGTGCCATCAGACGCCGATGGTCGAGATGGTCGGGTCGGGAGGAGCCGGTCCGCTCTACACCCGCGTCGGCGCGGATGACGCCGCGGCCATCGTTCGCCGCCACCTCAGGCCCGCCGGGTTCTTTGCACGGCTGAGATCGACCTTCAGCGGCTGGCTCGATTCGTGGATCGAGGCCGATCAGCGGGAGGAACTCGACAGGCACCTCACGCCGCCGCGCGACCAGGCGGTGTGCGAGTTCCTGGGCCCGCAGGTGCGAATCGCCACGGAACATGCCGGCCGGCTTTCGCCCCTCGACCTTGACGAGTACGTGCGCCTGGACGGGTTTGCCGCGGTGCGACGGGCCCTCAAGGAGATGACCCCGAATGCCATCGTGGACGAAGTGGAGAAGTCCGGCCTGCGGGGCCGGGGCGGCGCGGGCTTCCCCACCGGACGCAAGTGGCGGCTGGTGTCCGAAGGGCCGCCGGGCCCGCGTTACGTCGTCTGCAACGGGGACGAGGGCGACCCCGGCGCGTTCATGGACCGCATGATCCTCGAGTCGTTCCCGTACCGGGTCATCGAGGGCATGACGATCGCCGCGGCCGCCGTGGGCGCTGAGGAAGGCATCTTCTACATCCGCGCCGAGTATCCGCTGGCGCTGGAGCGGGTTTCAGCCGCTTTGGACCAGGCCAGGCAACGCGGCTTTCTGGGCGATAACATCCTTGGCTCGGGTCGGCGGTTCGACATCCGCATCGTCGAGGGCGGCGGCGCGTTCGTGTGCGGCGAGGAGACGGCGCTCATCGCCAGCATCGAAGGCCGACGGGGCGCGCCTCGGCTGCGGCCGCCCTACCCGGCGGTCAGCGGACTGCACGGCCGGCCCACGCTCATCAACAACGTCGAGTCGCTGGCGATGGTCCCCTGGATCATCCGACACGGCGCCGAGCCGTTCGCCGCCATCGGCACGGCCACCAGCAAAGGGACCAAGGTCTTCGCGCTCACAGGAAAGATCCGCCGCGGTGGACTGGTCGAGGTGCCGATGGGCCTGACCATCCGACGCATCGTCGAGGAGGTGGGCGGGGGCATCGCCGACGGCCGGCGCTTCAAGGCAGTCCAGATCGGCGGACCCTCCGGCGGGTGTATCCCCGAGTCGATGGCCGACCTGCCCATCGACTACGAATCGCTCTCGGCCGCCGGCGCGATCATGGGCTCGGGCGGGCTGGTCGTCCTGGACGACCGCGACTGCATGGTCGATATCGCCCGGTTCTTCCTTCAGTTCACCCAGGCCGAGTCCTGCGGCAAGTGCACCTTCTGCCGCGTGGGCACGAAGGTCATGCTCGACATCCTCACACGGCTCTGCGAAGGAACCGCCGACAAGAACGACCTGGCCAAGCTCGAGGACCTCGCGTTCCAGGTCAAGCGGGCGAGTCTCTGCGGCCTGGGCCAGACCGCGCCCAATCCTGTCCTGACCACGCTCAAGTACTTCCGGGAGGAGTACGAAGCCCACCTGAGGGGCCGCTGTCCGGCGGGCAAGTGCCAGAAACTGATTCACTACCGCGTCCATGAAGGCTGCATCGGCTGCACCCTCTGCGCCCAGCATTGCCCCTCGGACGCGATACCGATGCTGCCCTATCAGAAACACGCGTTCGACGATGCTGGGTGCACACGGTGCGACGTGTGCCGCAAGGTCTGTCCGGTCAAGGCCATCACGGTGGAGTGAGGATGCCCACGCTGACGATCGACAACCAGGCCGTGAGCGTGCGCGAAGGGGCGACGGTGCTGGAGGCGGCGCGCGCCCTGGGGATCGAGATCCCGACGCTGTGCTGGAGGGAGGGTTGCGAGCCCAGCACGTCATGTCTGGTGTGTGTGGTCCGGGTGAACGGGGCGCAGCGGCTGGTGCCGTCCTGCGCGACCGTCGCGGCCGAGGGCATGGTTGTCGAAAGCGAGTCGGCGGAGGTCCGCGCGGCCCGGCGAACGGCGCTCGAACTGCTGCTGGCCGACCACGCCGGAGACTGCTTCGCGCCGTGTGAACTGGTCTGCCCGGCCCACCTGGACATCCCCCGGATGATGGACGAGGTGCAGCAGAACCGCCTGGAGGACGCGATCGTCAGCGTGAAGAAGTACCTGCCGTTCCCAGGGGTCCTTGGCTACGTCTGCCCGGAGCTCTGCGAGAAGGGCTGCCGCCGTCGCGACATCGACGGCTCGTTGACGATCTGCCGGATGCACGGGTTCGTCGCCGAACAGGATCTCAAGCGTCCTACGCCATACTTGCCGGAAAAGAAGCCTCCCAGCGGCAAGCGGGTCGCCATCGTCGGGTCGGGCCCGGCGGGGCTGTCCGCGGCCTGGTTCCTTCTCCAGGAAGGCCACGGCGTCTGCCTCTTCGACGACCGCCCCGAGCCTGGCGGCATGCTCCGCTACGGGATTCCCGAGTCGCGGCTGCCGCGCTATATCCTCGACGGCGAAATCGAGATCATCCGCCGGCTGGGGGCCGAGTTCCGAATGGGGGTCAAGATCGGTCGGGACCGTTCTGTGGATGACCTTTTGAGCGAGTTCGACGCGGTGCTGCTGGCGTTCGGGCAGGACGGCGCCGCCGCCCACGGCGGGGCCGCGGGCCTCAAAGCCGACCGCAACACGCTCCAGACCGAGCGGCCTGGCGTCTTCGCGGCCGGCGCGGCGGTAACCCCCTACCGACACGCGGTCCGCGCCGTCGCCGACGGCAAACAGGCCGCCGTCTCCATCGACCAGCACCTCCGAGGCAAAACGGTGGAGGTCAGGCGACGCTTCGCGGTCAAGCTCGGCGTGCTCGACCAGGTGGAATGGGCCACGCTCAACCGCGAGGCGCGGCAGGCTCCCCGCATCGAACCCCGCGCCGCTGCGCAGTATTCGCACTCGGAACTGGCCCAGGAGGCGGACCGCTGCGTTCGCTGCGGCTGCGACAGCCTCGCCTGGTGCGCCCTGCACCGATTCTCCCACCAACTGGGCGCCAACCCGATGCGGTTTCGCATGAACCGCAAGCCGATGGCGATCATCGATTCGCACCCATACGTGCTCTACGAGCCGGGCAAGTGCATCGCGTGCGGTCTGTGCGTCCAGATCACCGAGCGGGCGAGGGAGCCTCTGGGACTGACCTGGGTCGGCCGAGGTTTCGACATCCGGGTTGACGTGCCTTTTGGCGGCACGCTGGCCGAAGCGCTGAGGACCGTGGCCGACGAGGTCTGCCTCGCATGCCCGACCGGGGCGCTTCGGATCAAGCCCGGCATGGAGCCGGCCGCAGCCGCCGCGGACACGTAGCCTTGCCGGTCCGCGCGAGACTTCGATATAGTCAGGATATGGGTCAGGACACGGTGGAATCGGCAAAGCCGGTCCGGGGCGGCATTTTGCGCGCTTTCGGGCGCGCTGCGTCGTGGGGGGCCTGGGGGATCGCCGGACTGTTCCTGCTGGTCAGCTTCAGTTTCGGGTATGCGCTTTCGACCGATGCCGTGAGGCACTATGAGGCTTTTGACGAGGCCGTAAGCCGTTGGCAGAGCAACGCCGACTTCAGGCAGATCTGTCGCGAGTACTCAATCCTTTCCAATCGGGCCCTGACCAGCCCATTCCTCTACGGCTGGAAGCCATCCGACGCGGTGATGTTCCTGCGGTCGCTGCCGGGACTTCCGCCGCACCTGCGCGTGAATCCAGGCTCGCGGCATCACTACGACGAGTTCGACCGCGGGGCCCTCAGCGCCTATCTGCACTTGTGCAGCGAACAGGGCGTGGAAACGTTCCTCGACTCCTTCGAGTCGCTTGGCCGGGGCGAGGGGCCGACGGACGAGCGTATCCTGGCTTTCATGCGGGGCTTCGGCATGAGAAAGCCGGTGAGAGTGGACGCGGTCGCGGTGGAGAATGTGCGGAGGATGGTGCTTGAGGTCGCCGCCGACCGGCCGCTATCCGTTCGGACAAGCGTCGGTGCCCGGCTGAGTCCGTCCATCGGATCCATCGCACGGAGGCTGGGCGTGCCCGCGGATCCCCACGAGATGACCCTGGCGCAGCAGGAGGAGGTGTTCGTGCTGCTCGACGACGAGGTGAAAGCCCAGGACTATGAGTTGTGGAGGGCCAAGCAGTTCAGCGACTTTCTGGGGGGGATCTGGGCACAGAGTTACGGGCGGCAGTATCAGGACGTCATCGGCCCGGTGGTTGTGTTGCACAAGGTGGGCCGGGTGGCGTTTCCGGTACTGCTGGCCGTGATCGTCTGGAGGGCGGTGGTGGCCTGGCGGGCGCGACATGGCGCCGGCGAACGGCAACCAGTCGCTTCGGGCGGCGTGCCGGTCGAGGAGTCATGAGCGAGAAGAGCGTTTTACAGGCCGGCGTGGAGCATCTCCGCGCTGCGCGGTTCTCCGAGGCCGAGCCGCTCCTGCGGCAGGCGCTGGCCCGGCGACCGGGCGACGCCGAGTCGATGTTCTACCTCGGCGTCTGCAGGTTCATGCAGGATGATCCGGCGGAGGCGGAGCGGTTGCTTACGAGCGCTCGCGACCTGGCCCCCACCGCCCCCCAGCCCCCTTACTATCTCGGTCTGGTCTGCCAGCGACAGCAGCGCTGGGCCGAAGCCGCGGCGCACTGGCAACGAGGAGTCGGGCTGGACCCGACGAACATGAAGCAGTTCAACGAACTGGGCAATGCGCTGCGGCGCCTTGGTCGGTTCGCCGAAGCCGCCGAGGCCTATCGACGGGCGGCCGAGCTGACGCCGGATCATCCCGGGCCGTTGGTGAACCTTTCGCAGGCGTTGCTGCGGACGGGCGATCCGTCCGGCGCGGTCGCCGCGGCACAGAAGGCCGCCGCGCTCTCGCCCGCCGACCCGGCAACCCATATGGCGCTGGCCGAGGCGCTTTCCTACGATGAGCAGCCGTCGGAGGCGGTGTCGGCTTACCGCAGGGCCATCGAACTCAAACCCACGGCCGACATGTACAACAACATGGCGGTCATGCTGCACCGCGTCCGCCGTTACGGTGAGTCGGTCGACGCCGCACGAGAGGCCCTGCGACTCGCCCCGGACCATGCCGAGTCGGCCTACAACCTGGCGAACGCCCTCTCCGAACAGGGCCGCATGGGCGAGGCCCTGCCGCTGTTTCGCCGGGCCCTCGAACAGCGTCCCGACAACTACCGCTGGCACTGCGCGCTGATTTTCAATCTCCAGCACGATCCACAGGTCGGGGCCGGCGAGGTGTTCGCGGAACTGCGTCGGTTCGCCGAACGTCACGCCGCGCCGTTCGCGGCCGCACATCGGCCCCACACGCCAGACCGACGCCCGAACAGGCCTCTGCGGATCGGCTACGTCTCGCCGGACCTGCGCGACCATGCGGTGGCCTACTACCTCGAACCGGTCCTCGCCAACCACGACCGACGCGCTTTCCACGTCATCTGCTACGACGACGGCGCCAAGCGAGACGACGTCAACCGCAGGCTGCGCGGCCATGCCGCCGAATGGCGCGAAATCGACCGCATGGAGGACGATCAGCTCGACCAACTCATCCGGGCCGACCGGGTGGACATCCTCATCGACCTGGCTTCACACACGGCCAAGAACCGCCTGCTGATGTTCGCACGCCGCCCGGCGCCGATTCAGATGACCTGGCTGGCCTACGCCTCCTCGACCGGCCTGGACGCCATCGATTACCGCATCACCGACGGGTTCGTCGATCCGCCGGGCCTGACCGATCCCCATCACAGCGAGAAACTTCTGCGACTGCCGAACACCCACTGGGTCTTCCGGCCTTCCGCCAGCACGCCGCCGATAACGGTCCTGCCCGCCATCCGCAACAGGCGGATTACGTTCCTCTCGGCCAATCGCCTGTGCAAGATATCCCCCTGGCTCGTTGGACTCTGGGCGAAGGTGCTGGCGGCGACGCCGGGCTCAACGATGCAGATGCTGGCCCCCGGGCTGGGCGAGCCGCAGACCCAGGACTACGTCCTGGGGCTTTTCGCGGCCGCCGGCGTGGACCGCAAACGCGTTCGCCTTCGTGAGGCCCTGCCCATCGGCCAGTTCCTCTCGGCGGTCCAGGACTGCGACATCGCCCTGGACACGTTTCCCTACAACGGCGGCACGGTGAGCACGCACTGCCTCTGGATGGGCGTTCCGGTGGTCACGCTTGCGGGCGACCGGCCTGTGAGCCGGGTCGGCTCAAGCCTGCTGCATAATGTGGGCCTGCGCGACCTGGTCGCCTATTCCCCGGAGCAGTTCGTTCGGATCGCGACCGAACTGGCCGCCGACACCCGACGCCTGGCCGACATCCGCGGCTCCTTGCGCGAGAGGATGCTGGCCAGCCCGCTGACCGACGCGGCCGGCTTCACCCGCGACATCGAATCGGCCTTCCGACAGGCCTGGCAGGAGTGGCTGCGCAGCTCGGGCGGGTAAGCATCCCCGCCCTTGGGAGATCGGCCCCAACGGACGCGGTTGGGGTCGGGCCGCTCGTCGTCTTCGGCGGCCGTCATTCTCTGTGGCTTTCAGTAGACGACCGCCATCGATTCCTCGATGGCTTCGATGACCTGACGCACGTGAAAAGGCTTTCTCAGGAAGCCATCGAAACCCTGGGCCAAGAGGCCGCGTGCGTCTTCGTCGCCGAGCCTGCCGCTCATGGCGATGATCTTGGTGAGCTGTAGGTCGGGGTTGCCCTTGACCTGGCGGGCCACCTCTCGGCCGTCGATCTCGGCTTGGTCCACGTCGAGCAGAATGATGTGCGGGCGAAACCGTTCGGCGGCCAGACCTGCCGCAAAACCGCCTCGGGCCACCTCGACCTCGTAGCGGGCCTCGTCTTCGAGGATCTTCTCCAGAACCTCGACGATGTCCTGCTCGTTATCCACGATCAGGACGCGGGTCGCCCCGGTAACCAGTCCGTTGAGCGGCATCCCGTGCTGCTTCATGAAACGGATCAACTGGCTGACCGGGATCCGGCGGTCCTTGCTGCCGGGGATGCGATAGCCGCGCAGCGCGCCCGAATCGAACCACTTGCTCACGGTCCGCGGCGCGACGTTGCAGATCCGCGCGACCTCGCCCGTCGTCAGTACATCTCGCGACTTGGAACTCATGTTGGAACTCTCCCACTCGTCTCGGACTCGATCCGCCGCCGTCGGCGGCGTCAGCCCAGTCCTCTGGGCGTCGGCTCCCTCCACGAAGCCCAACTCGCCGCGCCGGCCTTCCTGCTGCCGGCCCCTGTTGTATATCGGCGTGCGGGCTGGCCGCTTTAGAACGCCTGTGCGTTGCTTGCCATGCGCATCGGATGGGCTGACAATGACGACGTTATGAGACTCGCCAGCGCCGCCCGCGCCGTCTCGCGCCTGACGTTCGACGTCGCTATCCGATCCGCCGCCCCGTCATGAACATCCTGTTCGTTCACCAGAACTTCCCAGCGCAGTTCGGACACATCGCCCGCCATCTGGCCGCCCGGCCGGGTTACAAGTGCGCCTTCGTGAGTCAGACTCCCGAGGGCGTCGTCGATGGGGTCGAGAAAATCCGCTACGAGGTTCGCGGCGGAGCGACCGACCGGAACCACTACTGCTCCAGGACGTTCGAGAACGCCGTCTGGCACTCCGAGGCGGTGCTGGAAGCCCTGCGCAAACGCTCCGACCTGCGCCCGGATCTGGTCGTCGCCCACAGCGGGTTCGGCTCCTCCCTCTTCCTCCGCGAGATCTACGGCGACACTCCGATCATCAACCTTTTCGAGTACTTCTACCGCGCACACGATCCCGATTCCGACATGGATTTCCGCTCTGACCTGGGATGGCCCACCCCGCCGGTCAACTACCTCCGCGCCCGCTGCCGCAACGCGATGATCCTGCTGGACCTCGACAACTGCGACGCGGGCTACTGCCCCACCGACTTTCAGAGGACTCGGTTCCCGGACTTCTGCCAGCCCAAACTCCGAACGTTGTTCGACGGAATCGACCGCTCTGTTTACCACGGCCATCACGAAACCCTCCGCCCCCCGCCCGCGCAGCGGTCAACGCGACAGGTGCTCGGCGTCGAAGTTCCGCCCGAGAAGCGGGTCGTTACTTACGTCAGCCGGGGCTTCGAGGCCCTGCGCGGGTTCGACATCTTCATGCGCACGGCCCGGCTCATCGCACGCGAGGATCCCAACGTGATCTTCTTCGTCGTCGGCGATGACCGGATCGCCTATGGCGGAGACACCGAGTACATCAAGCCCGCCAGGACCTTCAAGGAATGGGTCTTGTCCCGCGACGACTACGACCTCTCGCGTTTCGTCTTCACCGGCCGCATCCCCCCCGCCCACCTGGCGCGACTCCTGGCGCTCACGGACCTGCACATCTACCTCACCGCCCCGTTCGTGCTGAGCTGGAGCATGATGAACGCGATGAGCTGCGGCGCGGTGGTCCTGGGCTCGGACACTTCCCCCGTTCGGGAGATGATCCGCGACGGACACAACGGCCTGCTCCACGACTTTTTCGACGTGGAGGGAATGGCGAAAAAGGCCTTGGCGGTCCTCAGAGATCCCGCGGGCCACCGGCCGCTTGGCCGGGCCGCCGAGGCCATGATCGAGCGTCAGTACGCCCTGCGGGTCATTCTGCCGCGGATGCTCCGGATGTTCGAACAGGTCCGCGCGGGTGGATCGAACCGCGCCAGGCACTCGATCGCCGACGCCGAACGCCCTGCGTCCACCAACCAAGCCGGTCCATCGGGCGATTCCCCGCTAGTCATGCAGGTCAAGTTCCAACATGGCTCGCCTTTCCGCGGATAGGTCAAAAAGCGGCCCGTGGCTTCGTAGTTCATCGCTTCAAACCGATGGCGCTTTTTATAAGTGGATACAATTGCCTCGGGTCCATCTAACGGCCTAGACTCGGTGGAAATGAACGATTGCCAGAGGCCGCAGCAGGTCGGCGGCGGCTCAAGCGGCGGGCATTGGAGCCACGGGGAATCGAACCCCGATTTGCTGAATGCGATTCAGCCGTCATCCCGTTAGACCATGGCCCCGCTGCGATTGAGATGGTAACCGCAGGCACGTTCGCGTCAAGGAACCACTAAGCCCGGAGCCAAAGCGCGATCGATTCCCGGAGGCGTATCCCCCGGAGGAAAAAATGGTGCAGACAAGTGGATCGGATGTTCAAGTTACACCATCGGGCGACGAGTTGTGCTCGCTGTTTAGGCTCCTGGCCGACCGAACTCGGCTGAGCATTTTGCTGCGTCTTTCGGACGGCGAGAAGAACGTATCCACGCTTTGCGAGGAACTCGGCCTGCCTCAGCCGACCGTGAGCCACCATCTGGGCCTGTTGCGGACCAGCGCGATCGTGTCGAGCCGTCGCAGCGGCAAGCAGGTGTTCTACTCGCTTAACAACCGATCGCGGCCAGCAGACGGCACGGCGCTGCACTTTCGTCTGGGCGAGTTCGCCGTCCGTGTCGAGCGGATCGACCCGTCCACGCACATCGCGACGTAGCCTGGCAAGACACGGCTGGACGATTCCCGGTTTGCAGGCCGAAAACGCCGGAACGATTTCGTCCCGTCACACCGTCGCGGCGGACTCGAAAAGCGCACTCGAAGCGAAGCGCATTTCGAGCCGCCCTTCGTCGGCGGGAACGAACTCTTTTCGCCGCCGGTCGGTATGGGTAAGATGATCTTGTGGGTTTCGTTCCCGTAGCTCAATTGGATAGAGCGTTGGCCTCCGGAGCCAAAGGTTACAGGTTCGACTCCTGTCGGGAACGCGTGTCGTCGGATCTCTGCGAACGTCGGTCTATGCCAGCTGGCCAGGCCGAGAAAAGGTTGGCCCCCGGCTTGTCAGACCGACTCGGCGACATATAATCTTTCTGAGATCGCGGGGTAGAGCAGCCTGGTAGCTCGTCGGGCTCATAACCCGGAGGTCGGAGGTTCAAATCCTCCCCC
>Ga0101944_10006704_pt1 | contig 12041 bp, 12 predicted proteins | sample DewCreD2012metaG_FD_75245 | JGI IMG/M metagenome (GOLD analysis project Ga0101944, IMG submission 75245) | Hot spring sediment bacterial and archeal communities from British Columbia, Canada, to study Microbial Dark Matter (Phase II) - Dewar... ... | reverse complement strand
CAAAGCGAAAAATCTTTTTTATAGCGAAATAAATTGGCGTTCTATTTTTTCTAGTATAATATCAGGTTTAAAATATGCGATCATTAGACGAAAAAACTCAAAGAGATCATACAAAGCTTGGATTATTAATCCCAGGGGAAATTATCAAGGTAGGACAGGGAGAATTCTATCTTATCCGTCCAGATTTTGCCAAATTATGTAACAACGCTGATATACTGAATCAACGTTATATAAGCACATTTGACTTTATTGGTCGTAGCAAAAACAGATCAATCAATGAGCTAACAAATCTCTTGAATACAGACCCAAATGATATTGTCTATCTTGATATAGAAACGACAGGCTTTTCAAATACGCCTCTTTTTTTAGTCGGATTATTATATTTTGATAGCGATAAACTCGTTATTGATCAGTTATTTGCCAGAGATTATTCTGAGGAAGTTCATTTATTGCAATATTTTACAGAATTTGTCCCAAGATTTACATCTCTTGTTACCTTTAATGGAAAATCTTTTGATATACCATTCATAAGAGATAGGATGATATTTCATAGAAAGTTCCTAAAATGGTCGCATACGCATATTGATATGCTTCATCATTCCAGACGTAGATGGAAAGGTGAGTTTCCAGATTGCAAATTACAGACTTTGGAATACTTTGTTTGCAACAGACAGCGAGAAAATGACGTTCCAAGCGCGCTTGTGCCTGAAATATACCACGATTACGTTAGAAGTGGTAATCCCGAATATATTTCAGGGGTATTATATCATAATGCAATTGATCTTATTACACTCATGGAATTAACTCTTGTGATTTTGTCTCATGAGTTATAAATATCAGGAGAAAAGCTATGTATCTAAGTTGTGCATCTGTTTGTTATAGAGGCTATGCGGATGACGAAGTGTCTGTAATGCTTAATCATGCCCCAAAGGCGGGATTTGAATATGTTGATATACATGGACCGATGACATGGAGTCCACAAGCCATTGATGCGCTTGATGCTTTTTCTTTAAGGAAACGCATTGAAGACAAAGGGCTAAAATGTATGGGATTGTATCCTCCGGGATATGGCGGCGCAACGCCCTTACAAATTGAGGAACATGCAAAGGCAATAGCTAAAGCCACAAAGCTATGTGATATTCTAGGTGGGATTCATGTTGTATCTACTGGTGCTGTCAGCCGAAAAGATCATGATATTTCGAGTGTTATAGCTTGTGTTAAGCGAATAATTGAGCTAACACCTGACAACAGTAATATCAAAATTGCGCTTGAGCCTCATTATGGCAATGTTATAGAACAAATGGAAGATTATGACGCAATCTTTGCAGAGATCGACCATCCCCTAATAGGGATTTGTGTTGATACTGGGCATTTTCATTCAGCAAAAGTTAACACAATAGACTTGATTAAAAAATATAGCAACAAAATTTTTGATGTTCATTTGAAAGACCATATCGGAACGCAATCTGTAGCTATTGGACATGGTGAAGTTGATCTTCCTGCCATTTTTGATACACTAAAAGAGATCGGCTATAAAAGCACAATAACTCTCGAATTAGAGGTTCAGGATGTTGAAAACGCACCAAAATACGTTGAAGAAGCCTATAAATTGATGAAAAAATTATCAAATCCTTGACCGAATTAAATATCTAGTTTATGATCCTTAGAGTCTCCCTTTCCAAAAGGGAGACTTATAGGGATTTTCAAAATTTAAATACTTTTTTTATCTCTTGGCTGAATTTATAGTCCAATTTATCGATAAATTCCATATAAAGATTCAAATCTATTCTTAATTGCTTTATTTTTCGTCTTAAAATTACCAACCTTATATAACAAGAAGCTTTTCCTATAAAAAAAACAGGCACAACAAGAATTGATCCGAATAACATTAGCCATCGTTGATGAAGCAATGCGAAAGCCAGAAATCCCAACCCCATAGAGTATGCACAAGTAGAAAAAACAATTCGATCAACTTGGCATTGATTAATGATTTTTATTGTCATTTTTATCGATTCTTTTATTTCTTTGGGAACCTTGCCCGCTAATTCTCTTTCTGGTAGCGTTTTTAATAGGCTTTGTAAAGTCTCTTTTGGTAACATGCGAACTTGCGATACTGTGTCAATAAACAACCCAATATCAAGCTCATCATATATCCACAAATTCAAAACAATATTTTGCCATTTATAGATCAACATCAAATCGCTAGAAAGGTATATTCCACAAAGTGAGATCGGAATAATTAGACATAGAAAAGGCGACCATGATTTCCACACTATCGCCCATATCACAGAGCCAAAAACAACAATAGCAATGCCTATAATCAAAGCTTTATATCTCTTTATACGAGTATTAAACAGCCTTATTGTTGCGTTATATGCTTCCTGCATCCATGATTTAGACTCTTCCATTTATAGAACCTATTCTTTAGTCGTATTATTTTTTACGCTTCGCACATCACGCATTATCCCTTACATATTCATATATCGTATCATACGCAAATTTCAATTCCTCAATAGTGCAGTGATTCTGTATAAAATGCGTTGTGCAATATAAAAGATTACCATCCTTAAAAAGACCAAGGACTCTTTCGATCTCTTTTTTCAAGAAATCCAACTTTCCGAATCCAATTGTTGACTGAACATCAAGCCCACCCATAATAACGAAAGTATCTTTATACTTTTCCAAATATTCATAAAGATTCATACCAGCAGATTCCTGATATGGATGCACGACATCATATCCCAACTTAATAACACCGTCAATTACAGATGTAAAATTACCATCACAATGAAGGCTTAAAAAAGCCTCCCTTCTCTTAACTTCGTCGCATGTTATCTTATGATAAGGATATATAAGATTCCACCAGACTTTTGGGCTAAACATCAAGCCTTTTTGTGAACCCCAATCATCTGATATATGAACCATGTCAACACCAAGATCAATGCAGTTATTGGCAAATGCCTTATTCCATTGTGCTTGGCGTTCGTATACTTTATGTAGATCATCTTCATACATGAGCAAATAACTCAGGTGATTTTCAATGCCAAAAACACCATTAAGGCACTCAAATATGCCTGGAGTTTGAACATATACAAATCTTCCTCTATCCTCTTTATGATGTTTTATCTGATCACTAATTGACTTATAATCATCAATTTTATTGGGGTCTAAGATCGGTATTTCCATTAAATCCGCAGGTTCAATAGGTCTGCCTTTATTGATCCGTAGTTCGTTGAGCATTTCACCAGAATAAGGTCCCGGGCCTCCGAAGATATGAGCAAAATCAAACTCATAGTGATCTTCAAAATTTGCCACTGAGCCGAATTCCTTATTTATTATATCTCCCAAATTTGCACTAACCCATCCATATATGGGTATGCGATCAGGTTTTTCGTGGTTTATAACTTTTATAACTCTTTCTCTTGGTGACATTTAGTTCTCCTAAGTTTTTAATTATAATCTGCGAAGATTATTCACTTCTTGTTGGCTTAGATATCTAAATTTTCCGGGTTTAAGATCGCCCAAAACTATTGAACCTATTTGTATGCGTCTTAGCCTCAAAACGTTATACCCTATTGCATTGATCATTCTTTTGATTTGGCGTTTTCTGCCTTCATGTATAGTAATTCTTAGACAAGTTATGTCTTTATTATCTTGAATAATACTATATTTCGAGTTATTTTCCATTTCAACAATAGCAGGTGCAGTCATACCATCATCAAGCTCAATCCCATTTCTGAGTTTATCAAGTAATTCATTAGAAGGCTTGCCATCTATCCATACAAGATAAACTTTGTCAACGTGATGTTTTGGATGCGTTAGACGATATGTCAGTTCACCATCATTAGTAACAATAATAAGCCCTTCTGTATCCTTATCAAGCCGTCCTACTGGAAAAAGTCTTTTACCTGTATCTGGCAATAACTCCATAATAGTCGGTTCTCCGCTAGGAGATGAAGATGCAGAAATATAGCCCGGAAGTTTATTTAGAAGAATATAAATCTTTTCTTCAATATTATAAGAGACAGATTTACCACTAACTTTAATAATGTCAATATCAGGATTTATCTGTATTCCCGGGCTTTCGGGTATTTTATCATTGACGGTAACAGCACCAGACATAACTAAATCTTTGCAATAACGCCTTGAACCTATTCCAATGTCTGCCAGAAACTTACCTAGTTTCAGTTTGTAAATTCACCTTACTTTCCAATAGACTTTGGTTGAACAGGTTTGCCTGTCTGAACACTCTCCCAGATGGCTTCTGCAATAGCAAGCGATGCGGCGCCATCATAAAGAGATGATCTTGGTGTTTCACCTGTCCTTATACATTGCGCAAAATGACGTAACTCACCTTCGTAGCCTAGATATTGCCCTCCCTGTCCATAGGCAACAGCATGTGGCAGAGCATACATCCCTTGTCGCCAAGGATGGCTGACCACTGCTGATTTGGACGATAATCAAGATATATCATATCCTCAACATCTACACTACATAAAAGCCCTGAGACATTAAGCATTTCACGAATATTCCACGCTGGATCATCAGTAGCGTTGCTGTTTAGCAGACCAACCGCGCCATTTTCAAATCCTAATGTTACCGCAAAGGCGAATCGTCCTTGACCATGATCGCATAATTTTGCATATAACTCAACAACATCACCGCCGTAGTATCTTGCAAGATCAAAGGCATGACATTGATTTCCGACCAAACAACATAAAGGCTGAGGCTCTAAACCCCATATCAACGGATATGCACCATGCGTATATCTTATACTCACCATTGAAACAGGACCAAACTCAGGACTAATTGTGATTGCCTTTGCTTCTTCATAGGCAGTTGCAAACCTTTTCATAAAGGCAGTCATGCCAAATGTTCCAGCTTTTTTAGCAGTATCAGCGAGTTTATAGGCATGTTCAAAATCAATACTTGATGGTTTCTCAACAAATATGGGTATTCCTCTCTCAAGTATGTGCATCCCGACTTCGTAGTGCATCTGCGGAGGACCGATAACGCATACACCCTCGGGCTTTTCTTTATCTAGCATTTCGTCCACATCAGCATAAACCCTTAATGCACCGAATAATCTTTGGACACGTAGTCTTTTCTCCTCTACCTGATCCACAACAGCGACCAAATCTATCTCATTTATTCGATGAATAACGGGATATAGCGAATGATTCGCATGTCCGCCACAACCGACAAAAGCAATTCGAACTTTATCTTCTGGCATGTTTTTATCTCCCTCAAATGTTCTTGACAGCACAATATCATTATGCAATAATTGACACTGTTTCAATACGATTAAGATTATACCATTTTGGCAAATTAGTTTCAATAACAGGTCATAATAGAAAGGTGAGTGTGATGATTATGCTAATTATGTTACCAATGATGATATTTCCATTTAGTTTAGCAGAAGCGGATGATGTTTGCAATATCGGTTCAAGGCTTGAGCTATTTGTAGATGATTATTTGATTGATAAAATGGACGGAGTATCTCTAAAACTCCATAATCCTATACCTCGTGAAGTGGCAATAGTATTTGATTCCCCTCATGACGGCAACACAAGTGCTTATGTAACAGTTTTTCAGGATGATGATATTTATCGAATGTATTATCGAGGTTCAGCTTATGATTTTGCAAATAAGAAAGATTTGCATGAATTGACCTGCTATGCTGAAAGCAAAGATGGCATTAATTGGTATAAGCCAGAACTCGATCTATATGAATTTGATGGCTCAACGAAAAATAATATTATATGGAGAGGGATCGGCATACATAACTTTACACCATTCAAAGATACAAACCCAAATGTAGATTCAGATGCAAAATATAAGGCATTAGGCGGATTAGGTAGTGAGGGATTAATTGCGTTTAAGTCTTCTGATGGTATACATTGGGTAAAAATACAAGATAAGCCTGTTATTACAAAAGGGGCTTTTGATTCGCAAAATCTTGCTTTTTGGAATCCTGTTACAGAATGTTACATGGATTTTCATCGTGATTTTAAGGATGGTATAAGACAAATAATGACCTGCACATCAAAAGATTTCATTAATTGGACAGAACCTCAATGGATTGATTTTGGTGATGCACCGCTTGAGCATTTATATACCAATGCAGTTACTCCATATTATCGCGCGCCACATATATTAATGGGATTTCCCAAGAGATTTGCTGAAAGCCGAAAGAAACTCTCGCAAGAGCTATGGACAGGTGTTTCAGATGGCGTTTACATGACAAGCAGAGATGGTTTACACTGGCATAGATGGCTTGAGGCATTTATACGTCCCGGGCTTCAGATGGAGAGATGGGGACAAAGAAACAACATGACCGCCTATGGGATACTCGTTACAGAATCGGGAATATCCAATGCCCCAAAAGAGCTTTCCATATATTCAAGTGAAGCCTATTGTATGGGAAACAACCGTTTAAGAAGATATACATTAAGGATAGATGGCTTTGTTTCTGTCAATGCTTCTTATAAAGGCGGAGAGTTATTGACAAAGCCGTTTATATTTGATGGGAAAGAGCTTGTTATAAATTACTCAACATCAGCAGTTGGAAGTGTTCGTGTTGAGATAACTGATAAAGATGGAAATGCGATCTCTGGATTCAATCTTAATGATTGCCCAGAAATATATGGTGATGAGATTGAAAAAATTGTTCAGTGGAAAACAAGTTCAGATGTGAGTTTACTTGCAGGTCAGGTTGTCAGATTACGCTTTATTCTTAAAGATGCTGATCTTTATTCGATAAGATTTAGATAATTTCCTGATTTTATCTTGTAAGAGATTTATAATACCTAGCCATAGAATTTCACTGATGTAAAGGTAAATATCTATGGCTAGATATTCTTAAATTCGCTTTTTTTCACCTAAAAAGCCTTTAAGGATGCCCAAGTTGTTGCTGTTTTTCCTGATGAATCGACAGAAGCATAAGGAGTGATAAGGTCTTCAAAATACTCAAATTGTGCTGTCATTGTGCCTCCGCCTTCACAGTTTCCAGCGAAGATACCGACTTCAAGAGGTGCTTTTAAGGCTTTATTTGCATGAGGAGTAATTTCTATCCAATCATCTTTTGCGTTTTTCTTCCAATATCCAGTATATTCATTTCCATTTTTTGCAATTCTAATAAATACCTCTACTCTTCCAGCGGGTTGGCTCGAACCCGGGACATTTCCGACAACCTCTGCTTGCTTATGTTGCCATTGAAGGATTGCATCTCCCGCTCTTCCCCAGAATTTCATAGTTGTCCAATTAGCATCAGAAGGGCTTTTGATCACAAGTCCAGAAACACAAGAGCCTGTTCCCTTATAATCCATGACAAGATGAGTTGCAATGTCTATTTTATCAGCCTCAACTAATTGATATAATTTGGCAACAGTATCAACATCCCAAAGGTTTTGGTTATTTGCAGTATTGATATGTAACCAACCGTTATTTGTTTTGCCAAGGTCCCAATTTGGTTCATTTTGCCATTTCCAATTAGGATTTTTTAGTGTGTTACCATCAAAAGGGTCACCTAGCGATCCTGCAAAAGCATAGCTCTGCAAAATAATTAAGGTTAATAAAGCAAGAATAAGTGTTAGCTTTTTCATAAAATTCACCTCTCCTAAAATTGCTTAATGACTTTTGATATTTAAATTGCCTAATAGAAATTATAAGTTGCTATGTCAAAAAAATCAACAAAAAATAATATTTATAGAACACTGATTGAACGGATTTGGCGGATTAGCCCGGATATAAAATCCTGAAACATAATTGCTTATTAATCATTTGATTTATTTATTGCAAATTAAATCAGCGTCCATCCGCTTAATCTGTTTCATCAGCGTTCTATTCCTAAAAAATATATAGTTTATTAGATAATAAAAAAGGTCGCATTTGAAAATGCGACCTTGTGAGTTTTATATCTTTCTTCCGCCAACACCCTTCATTGACGAAATATCACCTTTGGCTGGTTCTTTTGGTCTCAGATCACGTGTTGCCTGTCCAGCGCGCCACATCTCTGAGTTGTGGATTTCTTGTAATTCTTTATGTAATTGTTCTTGATAATCAGGTTGGCTTCCTGTTGCGATAACTCTGGCTGTTTCTGCTCCTGACTTTACTTTCTCATATAGTTCATTGAAAACAGGTAGAACCGCTTCTTTGAACTTTGGCTTCCAATCTAATGCTCCTCGTTGTGCTGTTGCAGAGCAATTGGCATACATCCAGTCCATTCCATTTTCACCAACAAGCTTGATCAAGCTTTCGGTTAATTCTTCAACAGTTTCATTGAAAGCTTCACTTGGTGAATGACCGTTCTTTCGCAGAACCTCATATTGAGCTTCCATCATACCAGCAAGCGCACCCATAAGGACACCACGTTCACCCGTCAAGTCACTATAGACTTCCCCTTCAAAAGTAGTAGGAAATAGATAGCCAGAACCAACTGCAATTCCAAGAGCAATACAACGTTCTCTTGCCCTTCCTGTATAATCTTGTGCTATAGCAAAGCTTGAATTAATACCTGCTCCTGATAGAAAGTTACGTCTGACAGATGTTCCAGAACCTTTTGGCGCAACCATTATAACATCGACAAAATCAGGTGGAATAACACCAGTTTGATCTTTATAAACGATTGAAAATCCATGTGAAAAATAAAGGGCATCACCTTTGTTTAATTTTGCTTTTATAGAAGGCCAAATAGCCTTTTGAGCAGCATCAGAAACGAGCATTTGAACAATAGTTCCTTTTTCAGCTGCTTCTTCCATATCAAATAGGTCTTTTCCAGGAACCCATCCATCTTCAACAGCACGATCCCAGTCTTTTTGAAATTTTTTAGATTGACCAACGATAACATTAAAGCCGTTATCTTTCATGTTTAGTCCTTGTGCCGGACCTTGAACACCGTATCCGATAACTGCGATTGTTTCGTCTTTTAGAATCTCACGAGCCTTTTCCATAGGAAATTCTTCACGAGTTATGACTTCCTCTTTCACTCCGCCAAAATCAATAATAGCCATTACATTTCCTCCTTCTTATTTTGTTTTAGATTAACGTCCTCTGGATATGGCAACCTTTCCAGAACGGGATATTTCCCTTATTCCGTATGGACGCAACATATCAATCATAGCATTAATCTTGTCTTCGTCGCCGATAGCAGATATAATCAGAGTCTCATGGCTGACATCTACAATTGACGATCGAAATATATCAGCTAGCTGTATTATTTCCGATCTAGCCTTTGATGTAGCAGAAACCTTAATTAAGACTAATTCCCTCTCAACATGGGCTTCATCGGTTAGATCAGTAACTTTGATAACATCAATAAGTTTATTCAATTGCTTATTAATTTGCTCTATGATGCGGTCATCGCCTCTTGCGACAATAGTCATTCTTGAAACAGTAGGGTCTTCTGTTTCGCCGACATTAAGGCTATCAATATTATAGCCTCTACCACTGAACAAACCAGCAACTCGTGCAAGCACGCCAAATTTATTTTCAACTAGAACAGATATTGTATGCCTCATAATCAATTAGAAGATTGTAAGATTAGAAAATGCGCTCTTTCAATCTTAGAATCTTGATCCCTCCTATGCCATTCCTTGAGTTATACCAATCATTTCATCTAAACCTGCGCCTGCTGGGATCATTGGAAATACGTTTTCATCTCTATCGACAATGAAGTTCAGAAATACGGGTCCTGGTGTTTCGATAGCTTTTATAATTGCAGGTTTCACTTCTTCAGGTTTTTCAACAAGGATACCTGTAGCTCCAAAAGCCTCTGCAATCTTTACAAAATCAGGGTCTCTTTCCAGATCAGTTCCAAATCGCCTCTTGTTGTAAAAAAGATCTTGCCATTGTCGAACCATACCTAAGAACCTATTATTAAGGATTGCAACCTTGACAGGCAATTTATAAGCAACTACTGTTGTAAGTTCTTGAATATTCATTTGAATACTGCCATCGCCAGCTATGTCGAAAACTACTTTATCTGGACATCCGACTTGCGCACCAATCGCAGCAGGGAAACCATATCCCATCGTTCCCAATCCACCAGAAGATAAGAATGTATGCGGTTTGGTAAATTTATAAAACTGCGCCGCCCACATCTGATTTTGACCAACTTCTGTAGTAATGATGGCTTCGCCTTTTGTTACTTCATATATCTGTTCAACGACATATTGCGGCTTGATCGTATCACTTTCACGATCATATGCTAGTGGATACATTTTTTTCCATTCAAAGATTTTTTTAAGCCATTCCTCATTATTCGATTTTTGAATCAGCTTGTTGAGTTCGATAAGAACTTGCTTACAATCACCGACTATTGGAACGTCAACCTTAATGTTCTTGCTTATGGCAGTAGGATCAATATCTATATGAATGATCTTTGCGTCTGGGGCAAATTTGTCAGTTCGTCCTGTAATTCTGTCATCAAACCTTGCTCCAATAGCAATTAACAGATCGCAGCTAGTTACTGCCTTGTTTGCATATGCAGTTCCGTGCATACCAAGCATGTCAAGAGAAAGCTCATTTGTTTGAGGAAATCCACCCATACCCATTAGTGTCGTTGTTACAGGAATTCTAGCTTTTTCTGCTAATTCAAGGACTTCCTGATGAGCACCTGATAAAATAACTCCCCCTCCAGAATATATTAAAGGTCTTTTTGAATTATTAATCATTTCTGCTGCTTTTGCGATCTGTCTTGGATGTCCTTCATAGTTGGGTTTATAGCTTCTGATATTTGCCTCTTTTGGATAAACAAACTCGGCCTCTTTTTGTTGAGCATCTTTCGCTATATCAACAAGCACAGGACCCGGTCTTCCAGTCTTTGCGATATAAAATGCTTCTTTGATAGTTGTTGCTAATTCTTCAACATTTTTTACCAGAAAGTTATGCTTGGTAATGGGACGAGTAATACCAGTCACATCTGCTTCCTGAAAAGCATCATTTCCAATTAAATGTGAATAAACTTGTCCTGTAATTGCAACAATAGGTATAGAATCCATATGAGCAGTGGCTATTCCAGTTACAAGGTTTGTAGCACCTGGTCCTGATGTTGCAATACAAACACCTACTTTTCCAGTTGCACGTGCATATCCATCAGCGGCATGGGCAGCTGCTTGTTCGTGGCAGGTCAAATAATAGTTTATTTCTTTTTCGTCATAGAGGGCATCAAAAATATCTATTACAGATCCACCAGAGATGCCAAAAATTACCTCTACGCCTTCTTGTTTTAGGCTTTCAAGAAGGATTTTTGCACCTCTCATTTTCAAGATAAAAACACCTCATTTCTAATGATAATAATACTAAAAAACCTATATATCCTTATATCTAACTCACTACTGCTCCAGTTCCCGCAGATTTTACCAGCTTTGCATATCTTGAAAGATAGCCTGTCTTAATCTTTGGTTCAGGAGGCGACCATTTTGCTAATCTATCTTTTATTTCGTCTTCTGATATAAGAAGGTCAAGTTTTCTATTTGGTATATCTATGCTGATCATATCCCCATCTTTTACAATAGCGATAAGTCCGCCTTCCATAGCTTCCGGCGAAACATGACCAATACAAGGTCCTCTTGTCCCGCCTGAGAATCGACCATCAGTTATAAGTGCAACGCTATCAGAAAGTCCTTTTCCAACAATGGTTGCTGTCGGCAATAACATCTCTCTCATTCCGGGTCCGCCTTTGGGACCTTCATAACGTATTACAACTATATCACCGGGCTTTACATCATCATTTAGTATAGCTCTCATAGCTATTTCTTCACCATCATAAACTTTGGCAGGACCAGTATATTTCATCATATTCTCTTTTACTGCGCCTTGTTTGACTACTGATCCGTCAGGTGCTAATGAGCCTCTAAGAATTGCCAATCCGCCTTGTTTGCTATAAGCAGTATCAAAATTTCTAATAACGTCTGTATCTTCAACAAATCCCTTTTCGGCAATTTGCTTTATTGTCATTCCACTAACTGTAATATTGTCATTAAGTTTATCTTTTAGGACATTCATAACAGCTGGTATACCACCAGCATACTCAAGGTCTT
>Ga0101944_10006702_pt1 | contig 12042 bp, 11 predicted proteins | sample DewCreD2012metaG_FD_75245 | JGI IMG/M metagenome (GOLD analysis project Ga0101944, IMG submission 75245) | Hot spring sediment bacterial and archeal communities from British Columbia, Canada, to study Microbial Dark Matter (Phase II) - Dewar... ... | reverse complement strand
ATATATTTTGCGAACCCATATAGTTCCTGGCAAAGAGGAACAAATGAAAATACAAACGGTTTGTTCCGTCAGTATTTTCCAAAGGGATCTGATTTTGACACATATTCCGAAATAGATGTTATCTATGCCATGGAGAGTTTAAACAATAGACCACGAAAAAGATTGGGTTTTTTTACTCCCAATGAATTATTTTTTACAGAAAAGGGTTGCACTTAATTGTTGAATCTAGCACGTATAATAAGGTCATTTATTTCATGTATTAAACGGTATGACCTGGTTACATGGTCAAGTTCTTTCTTTGATTCTAAAAGCTTTTTATCTTTCATAAAAAAATATGCGTAAAGAATTAATGCCAGATCAAGAAAAACAATTTTACTATATGACTTGATTATTGGGACAACTAATGAATCATCCCTGATACTATTTTTTATGTATTCCAAAAGGTATGAATATAAATTACCATAGGTTGTTGAAAAAAGAATTGGGTCCACATCATACTTTTCAAGTTGTATGCCAATCTTGAATCTATTTAATAAATAATCATTGTCAATTTTACCCGATGCAAACCGTTTAAAATAATCATTAATTGCCTGTGTGTGATTTTTTATAAACGAATGGTGATCAAAAAATTTTTTGAAACTGTCAATCCCCATTAAGTAAGAATGAAAACCTTCCCAAAGATTATCGGGAGCGTCATTAATTAATTGATTAATATGGCTAATGATTTTCTTATCGTGTGTATTAATCGACAGGGACTGCTGTAATTTTTCAATGAATGTTTCATCCAGATTCAGGTTCTGGCTGATACTAGTAATTAATCGATTAAGATTTTTCATTTAAAATATATGCCGTCCAGACTTATTATTCAATAATATCAAAAAACAATTAACGCGTCAATAAAAAAATGTAATTATTTGCAAAAAAGGGTCAGAGCATTACCAAAAGTTCATTATGGTATAAACAAACATCATTTTATTCTGAAACGGTATAATGTTTTTCTTTCCCAAGAAGGTACACTATAACTGCAAAACTTACCGCAAAAATAGCAATGCAGGTATACGCGTAATCTTTTTGTAATATAACTGCACCAATGCCAAACAGCAGGGAATACGTTGCAATGATGCCCAATAGTGTTTGTACTATACGAAACCAAAGAAGCGTGTAGCTTACTGGGTGGCCTAAAACCTTTCTTAACGGTGTAAAACCAAATTCAGGTGTAACTGTTGTGTAAAATGATTTAAGTTTGTCATTATCCACGGGCCTTGTTAAAAATGTTACTGCCAGCCAGCATAAGGTTGTAAAAGGCACAATGATTAAAAGATTGTAAGGGAATGTGATTCCCAGAACAAACCGTGAAACAATGACTGCAGGTATGGGAGCAACCATAGCAGCAATTTCAGACCATGCGTTGATGCGCCACCAGTACCATCGCAACATAAGTACAGGCCCAATGCCGGCACCACACTCTATGATGAAAGCCCATGCCCCGGATATGGAATTAATGACAAAGATAAGCGCGCTTGAGATAATCACAAGAGCCAGGGTGCAACCTTGAGCAATAACAACATAATGCCGTTCACTTTTTTGTGGTGCAATAAAACGCCGGTACAGGTCATTGACCAGGTATGAACTCCCCCAGTTTAGGTGTGTGGAGATAGTTGACATATAGGCTGCCAGAAATGCTGCAACAAGCAACCCCTTTAACCCATGGGGCAGGAAATCACGGATGGCAAATATATACGTTGCTTTTGATTGGTCGGCTGGTACTGCGGGGTACAACACAATAGTTGCAAGGGCAACAATAATCCATGGCCAGGGACGTAATGTAAAATGAGCTATCGTAAACCATAATGTTGCTTTGAGTGAGTGAGTTTCGTCCTTTGAGGACATCATTCGCTGCGCTACGTATCCGCCGCCGCCAGGTTCTGCCCCTGGATACCATGATGCCCACCATTGAACTCCTATGTACAGTAGGAAAGCGGCCAGTGGAATCGAAGCGCTGTCGCCAAAAGGAATAAATGCAAGTGCCTGTGGCGATAGTTTTTGTATAAGACCTTCAATGCCGTTAATGGATGGGTGGGCAATGACAACAAAAGCCAGAACAATGCATCCGCCCATGGCAATAATGAATTGCACAAAATCGGTGACAGCTACTGCCCACAGGCCACCTACTGCTGAGTATATACCAACAAAAAACATTGTTAAAATAACGATAACGATAATTAATGAGCGGTCGATGTTAAAGATATACATTAAAATTTGAGCAAGAGCAACGTTGACCCATCCCATAATGATGCAGTTGGCAAAAAGCCCTAAATATAAGGCTTTAAAGCCGCGTAAAAACGATGCTTCCTTGCCGCTGTAGCGCAATTCAATGAACTCAATATCAGTTGTTACACCGGCGCGGCGCCATAGCTTTGCAAAGAAGAACACCGTGACGATATTTGCGGCAACCATATTCCACCACAGCCAGTTGCCAGCTATGCCTCCACTTCTGACAAGCTCGGTGACTGCCAGTGGGGTGTCGGCTGCAAAGGTTGTTGCCACCATAGCAGTACCGGCTATCCACCAGGGGAGCTTCCGGCCGGAAAGGAAAAACTGCTGTGTGCTGGTGCGTGCCCGTTTTGCGTAAACGACCGCAATAATCATGCTAAATAGCAGATAGGCAGCAATGATAATGTAATCAATTGTAGACATTATCGGTGCAAGAAATCCTTGTAATAAAAGTCTATGTCAAAGCCGCCGAAGCGCGATTCAAATGACAGGTTTATGTTTTCGTACAATGTTTTCAATGGTATCTGCTCTTCATTATATTCAGGTGGTGAGGGTTTGAGGTTATGCTTAATAAACTGAAGTTGATTTATGAAAGTGCCGGTGATAAGGTTGGCTATCTCCCCGGCTACGTCAGGATAGTATTTTTTCAGGTTAGTCTTGGTGTTGCCAAAGAAGTTTTTAGTAAGTTGTTGTAAGGTAGATTCAGGGAAATTAATGATAAGCTCGCCTTTTAGGGTGCCATCAAGTTCAATAGTAACTTTTGGGTCATGTTGGTTTGACTGGCTTGTAAATACTTCTCTGATATCCGGGTCTTGAAGAAAGTTTTTAAATATATGATCAACCGAACGGGCTAATATTCGGGTATAGCGTTCGTAATTGTTCATGCAATGCCTCTCCATCTGAAGTATATTGGCTTAGAGAATATTCCTCATCTTTATAGTAATAAAGTAGAGTTAGCGTTCATCTCCTAAAATAATTAAGAGTGTTTTATAATTCATGAAGTTATTTATGTTCATCACTATGTAATACTTCATGCCTTACGGTTATGTGGCAGTAAAATTCAACGATAATATATCATTATTGGCATTAAGCAATAAAAAAGTGGATTATCTATTATTTGTCAAGAAATGTTTGATTATACGGTTGCTTTTCGTAGTATGTCGGGGTGGGGCCCCCAGTATAATTTGCAATAAAATATATCTTCCTCTCTGGAAATCTCAAAACTATAACCACTGTACCGATAGTTATCGGCATAGTAATCATCTTTTTCTTCTTCCTTACTTAAAAATCGCAAAAATTCCTCTAATACATTGTCAATGCAAAACGCAATAACCCGCGCAAGCGACATCTTCCACAGCTTCTTCACATCCATAAAAAACTCATACTCATCATCATACAGTACCAGGTGTAGCCTTTTCCATCTACCGCTTTTACGTGGTCGGTAGCGAACTTGTTTGAAATACTGTATTTCTTCTTTTTCGCAATGAGCTGCAAATTGTATTAAACAGGATATAAACGTGCGCAATGACATGTTGTGGTGTTGAGCATGGTATTTGAGTACGTCTAAATGCTCATACGAAATACAGGTGGTTGTTTCTATATTCATCATTATCCTCCCAAAGTGTTATACTATATATATAAATACATACATATTAATAAAAAATGAATTTCAACAATTATTTTATAAAAAATAAGTACAAAACCTATTGCAACTTAACTATTTCAGCTTATAGGGCTACGTATCATAGATTTTTAGCCTTGAAATGTAATTATTTCATAATGAAACTGGATTGATTTCCTGATGTTTTGTTCGTAGTAAATCTACATATTGTATTAATGTATAGTCATTCGCATTATTTGTAAATACAACATATTTTTTAATATGATAATTCAATTTTTATTCAAGATATTATCCACATTATGAAGAATTTTAACAGAAATTAATTTTTGAACACCCGCTATGGTTTTCTTTGATGAAGAAAAATTTATTATGAAGAAAAAATTTTTTAAAAAATCTGTTGATGTAAAAACGCTGATATTTTCAGCATTTAGCTTAACTTTATTCAATAAATTTACTGCATTGCATACACTTCAATGCGACATAGTAACATATTAAAAATCGATAGCCAATTAATTTCGTAAATTAATGTCATTGCCTGTTGCGTTTGTGGATAATGTGGATAACTTTGTGAATATTAATATAAATAGACTGTTTTATGGCTTATTCAACATTTTACCTGTTGATGTCATACATGTAATATAAGCCTCTCATGGTAAGCATTGTATCTATTTTTGCGGGGATTGAAAGATGAGGATGTATTAAATCCGCCATTCCACCGGTAAGAATCACTGTGTAATGAGCATTAGCTCCTGACATTTTTTGTATAATTCCTTCAATAAGAGAGACCCAACCATAAAAAAAACCTGAAATAAGAGCATCTTTTGTATTATGTGCCATTATGGAAGCTGGTTTTTCAAAGGGAACCTCAAAAAGCTGTGCTGTGCTTTGGGCCAGGCCTTTCATTGCTGCCTTTACCCCAGGTGCTATAAGCCCTCCTTTAAGTACTCCATGTTCAAGTAGGCAGAATGTTATAGCTGTGCCAATATCAACAATAATGCAGTCGGTGTGATAATCGCTGTAAGCAGCAACTGCATTGACAATCCTATCAACGCCCAATTGTGCAGGGTTATCATACTCTATTGTTATTGGCATACGTGAACGGTAGGTTATCCTGTGCGCAGTTACTGTAAAAAGGTTTTTACAAGCCTTATCATAGGCATCGTTACATTGTGGTACTACGCTTGAGTATATTGCACCTTTAATGCCAAATGACGTACTATTGTATTGTTCTAAGGCATTTTTAATTGTGTCCGATAGTTCCTGTTGAGTTACCGCATGATTAGTAGGGTATTTATATGTGTATACTGGCTCTGGGCTTCCGTCATTATAAAGCCCCATGACGGTATGCGTATTACCAATATTGAAACCAAGTATCATGGCATCTAATCGGTTTCCTGGGCTCTCTCTAATCGGGATTTAAGCGAATAGTAAGCCACACGGGCTTCATCCCGTACATTTTTGTTGGAATCACTCATGGCTTTTTCTATGGCTTTAAGTGCTTGCGGGTCAAATATCTTTTCTAATGCACGTACAGCTTCTAAGCGAACATCATAATAGGGGTCATCTAACAGTTTGACCAGTGCATTAACAGCACTTTTTTCACGTAATATGCCTATGGAGCGTGCAGCAGCCATACGTACAGATTTGAATTCATCATTGCATGCCTTGATGAGCAATGGTGCCGCTTCTTTAATTTTAAACTGGCCAATCTGTTTAACTGTTTCCTCACGCTGGGCACCTCCTTCGGTCATACGCTTTACCAGAAGCATAAATGGTGCATCGGTGATGGCTTTAAGTGCCCTATCAGTACCAATCTTTTTTAAGGCATCGTGAGCAGTTTTCCTTACTTCAGCATTATTATCCACAAGGCAGCCAATTAATGGACTGACAGCCTGATCGCCACCAATCATGCCTAAAGCACGGGTTGCTTCCACACGTATCTGGTAATGTTTGCTGTCTAGTGCCTCAACTAAATGAGGTATGGCATATTTATCTTTTAGGTATCCCATGGTGCGTATGGCTTCAATTGAAACCATCATCTTTTTGTCTTTAAATGCCAGATACAATATTTTTGAAATCTCAATATCGTCGGTGGGGCCAATTTCACTCAGAACCCTCAGCGCTTCAATCTTATCACGCTGTGAGCCTGATATGATGATCTGGCGCAGGTTTTCAATGATAACAGGGTCCTTTATGTTGCCAAATTTGATTGTTGCTATTGTCCTTACCCGTGGGTCAGGGTCGTGGATAAGCTTTTTTAAATCTTCAATGACGGACTGGTCGCGGATTTTTACCAGAGCTAGCAATGCATTGAGTCGTACCTCGGCTTTGCGGTGTTTTGTTAATTGTAATAATCCTTTAACATCATTATTTTCTCTTAGTTTGTCCACGTTTGGGGTAAAAAGTGCCATAGCAATCCCTTTTTTAGTATGTATATTTATTGCAAGTGTACTCTATATGCATAAAAAAAGTCAACTAATAATGTGCAATTTTATTATATTATGCAAATCAATATATATTACTAAACTTTAATACGTACATCACCATACCGCTTTATAAGATTTTTTTGTTCCATGGCATTTAGCAGGGGTATAATATATTTCCGTGAAAGCCCGGTGCGTTCTTTTGCCTGCTGTACGGTTAACTCTTTGTTGCTTTCAAAATGTGCCATAATAAATTGACTGTATTGTGAAAACACATCAGCATGCCATATCAGTTCCTTATCAATCACCACTAAATGTTCTGTTTTGATGAGTTTATCAATAAGGTTACGGTGGCGAGGGAAATCTTTTGGGTTGATGCCTTCCGTGCCTTTTTGTAAAGCCTGCTGCAAAAATACCCTTTCACTATCGCCAATTTCCTCTTTTTCCTTTTTTATTAATTCATGCTGTGTTACAATATGGTGTACAACATCATAGGGAAGTGAAAACTTTTGTGCCAATTCCTGTTCAGTTGTGCTGGATTGCGATGCCTGCCGTAACATAGCTACCGTATCGTCGTGGTGTACTGTTGTGCATATATAATCGCCAATAACAGTGACTTTTGCATTATGTTTAAGTTGCTCCAGTGCTTTCACACAATTGGTTTCATCAGGGAATAGTTTTTTTAGATTGGCAATTGGTAAATATGGATTGTTTACAATTGTACACAGTGCAGCATTGGCTATTATATCTTTACCTTGTGCTATTTCCTGAAGCAACGGGTTCTTTTTTATTGAACCTGAATAGCTTGTGCTGAGAATATATCCTCCAGCTATGATGGTATATCCTCCGGGAAACGTTGCAACAAAATGCTCAGTGGGGTAACAGTATAGCGGTTCTTTGAATTTAAGGCGCACTATATTTTTTAAATCCCCTACAACACTATATTGAGCATCACACGAAGCAGTCCCAATCAACACCTCAATCCACTGATTGTTCTTAATCTGTGAAAATGCATGCGTGATATAGGCAGTACAGCTTTTAGTTTCAGTGAAAAAGTTTTCTTTGACTATGATGTCGCCACGCTGCAATGATGTTTTTTCCACACCTGAAAGAGCAAGCGCTGTCCGCTGTGAAACATCCGATTGTTGTTGCTGAGTATTATGGCTTTGTATCTGGCGTATGCGTGTTTTAATGTTGTGCGGCAAGATTGTTATTGAATCATTTACTAAAAATCTTCCGTTTTTGCTGGTTCCAGTAACAACGGTTCCAGCGCCTTTAACAGTAAATGCCCTGTCAATATGCAGATATGGCTTGTTCCCAACTGCTGGTTGTGGCAGCTTGTGAATAGTATTTTCCAATGCTTGCTTTAGTGCATCTATACCTTCCCCTGTCACCGATGAACATGGAACAACTGGTGCATGAGCATACGGCGTTGTTACCAACATGTTTTGTATGTGCGATAGTACCTGTGTAATGTCCTCAGGTGATACTCTGTCAATCTTGGTTAATGCCACAACAATAGAAGGAATCCCCAGTATTGAAAGCACTTTCACGTGGTCATCGGTTTGCTTCATCCATCCGTCATCGGCAGCAATAACCAGAAGGCCAATATCAATGCCCCATGCACCGGTTACCATGTTGCGGATAAACCGTTCATGACCCGGGACATCAACAATGCTGACAGTACCAACCGTGGGAAGCTTAATGTAGGCAAACCCAATGTCAATGGTCATTTGGCGCTGTTTTTCTTCAGGCAGCCTGTCGGCATCAATGCCGGTAAGAGCTTTGATAAGCGATGTCTTGCCGTGGTCAACGTGACCTGCAGTGCCAATTACGTACATGGTTATGCCCTATAAAACCAGAGAGTTGATAGCATCGGCAACATTGCCTATATCATCATCCTGTATGGTTCTGAAATTTATAGTGAACATGTCATTCTGTATATAGCCAATGATGGGGACTGGCTGAGATACCATATGTGTTGCAATGTCAGTGGCTTTTTTTCCATCAATAGCAATGGCTATGCCATAATCAGGCAAAACCTTGTCAGGCATAGCGCCGCCGCCAAACGCAGTTTTTGAGTTGATACGGTGTATATGGGGTTTAACCTCATTTTTCAGCTTTTTGAAAAGTTTTTTTATTTTTTTATCTATTGCTTGTAGATCCTGTTTCATAAAAGACCATGCCGTAAGTGCGCCATGCTGATTATTGGCATATTTCAATAATACCTCTTGTATAATAAAGTAAGTGATTTTATCAACACGCACAATACGCATTAGAGGGTTTTTTTTCAATTTTGCAATTAATTCTTTTTTCCCAGCAATGATTCCAGCCTGGCAGGCGCCTAAGAGCTTATCGCCACTGAAACACACTAAGTCAGCAAATTTAAGTGCTTGTGCCACATTATCTTCATTGTTAAATATCAGGTTGCCGCTTCCTAAATCCTTCACTAGCATTATTGTATCATTTTTCAGTGACGATAGTTGCTGCAAGCCAGGGCTTTGGGTAAACCCGCGCATATAGAAATTAGAACGATGGGCAGAAAGGATAAGTGCTGTGTTTTCGGTAATTGCATTTCTATAGTCAGCTAATTCGGTAATATTAGTTGTGCCAACCTCAACAAGGTGGCATCCAGCCTGCTTCATAATATCAGGAATTCGGAAACCTCCACCTATCTGAATGAGTTCCCCACGCGATATCAAAACCTCTTTGCCTTTAGCAAAATGGTGCAATATTAAAAACACGCTGGCTGCATTATTGTTAACAATAAGCGCATCCTCAGCCCCAGTAATAAGGCATATAAGCTTTTCAGCAAAACCACCACGCTTACCGCGTTTTTGAGTTGGTATGTAATATTCTAAGTTGCAATAACCGTCAAGGGTAGATGCCACCTGCGATAAAATTTCGCTGCCAAGCGGTGCACGCCCTAAGTTTGTGTGGAGCAGGATGCCGGTGCCATTAATTACACGCTGCAGCTTTTCCAAACGTATAGACTGACATTTAGTAACTATCGCCCTAACACATTCAGGGTAGTCAAATGCTTTTCCCTGTGCAATATTTTTGCGCTCCTGTTCAAGTGTTTCCCTGATACTTGCAACAACAAACGGGTGCCCAATCTCATTAATGTATGCTTTAATTGCGTCTTCTTCCAGTAATTTTTGTACCTGTGGGATCTGCTCAAACATTAAAGCTTCCTTGCTTTTAAAATGCGGAAGGGGCAGGAATCGAACCTGCCACTGCCTTTACAGGCAGACAACGGTTTTGAAGACCGCAGAGACCACCAGATCTCATCCGCTTCCCGTTTATAAAGTGTATTAATATTATAGCAAAGCATATGCAAAAATTGTAAAGGATTTTTTATGTATAAAGTGAGTTATCAGCGCCTTTTAGTAAATCCATAATAATTACTTCCATATCATTTGTAAAGGCTTCAAATGTATAATCTGTGATCCACTTAATTGTTGTATATGCTTCAAAAGGTATTGTTTTCATCATTTGTACGCAAAGTAGTGGATCAAGCCCAACTTCTTTTTCCCGTGCTTTTGAAATTATATCATCCCAGTTAAATGGTTTATGTTTTGCAATAATCCATATATCAACATAGTCCTTTATTTCCAAACGTAACAGCGCTGTTACTTTGTTAATGAGGATGTTATACCAGTCATCAGTTTGATAATATACAGGAGTTGCTTTTATGGTACCAAAATGAGGAGCAATATCATTTACTAAATCAACTTTAAGGTTAACATCATTAAAGTTAGAATGAGTCACATAAAATGAAATATAATCCTGTGATATGATTATTGTTACACTATCAATGATAAAATTGTAGGCTTTAAGATTTTGCAAAATAGTTTCCGCATTTTTTTTAAAGTCAGGATTATTATTGGTGAACAAATCAATATCATCTGAATAACGATGATTGAAATACCCTCTACTTAAAGCGGTACCACCGGTAAGATAAAACGGTAGATTTAAGCTTTTGACGCAGTTCAGAACTCCATTCTGGAGCGGATACAGGTTCATTTCGTAATATTCTTTTAAGGATTGCAAAATGCTGCCTCCTTTCTTTGGGCCACAATTTTTGTATAACGCTATCGCTTAGCAGTTGTTGTGCTGTTTCAAAACCCCATAAGCCAACAACATTATGCCAGGGAAGCTTTTCTATGCTTTTTACAAATAGCCTTTCTTTTTCGGTGTGCGATAGTGTATCGTTGTCAATGGCATACAGTAATGTTTCTACATCAACAGCATAATCCCAGCATATCATTGAAAGCAATTTTTTTCGTTTATCATCAGAATATTTCATGGGCGATAGTTCCTGATACTATTACTCAATGTAAATATGGCCTGCATCTGAAAACAAGGAGGTTGCAATAGTTGCAGTGCATAGCGCTTTTGCCCTGATAAACTCTATTACTTGATTTGCCGAATGCTTTGATGTTGCAATAAGAAGCCCACCGGATGTTTGCGGGTCAAACAAAAGATCAGCAACATCCCGCTTAACGCTGGAAGCCACAGTGCACCGTGAACCTACAAAATCCCTGTTTCGGTATAAACCGGCAGGAAGTAACCCCATGGCAGCATAGTCAGTAGCACCCGGAATAAGCGGCACAGCGTTGGCACTCACATGGACTGCAATAGTACTATTGCCAACCATTTCAGACAAATGGCCAATAAGCCCAAAGCCGGTGACATCGGTAACTGCGTGAATGTGGTCAGGATTAGGATAACCTGCCAAACAATCATTAATTGTAGTCATGGATTTAATACTTGCTTCTATGTGGTCATTATTGGCTATTCCGGCCTTTATTGCTGTGTTAATAGTGCCGGTGCCGATTGGCTTGGTAAGTATAATCACATCATCAGGCTGCAATCCAACATTGGTAAAAATTTTGTTGGGATGAATAATGCCTGTTACCGATAAGCCATATTTAAGTTCAACGTCATCAATGCTATGCCCGCCAATAAGCTGCACGCCGGTTTTGTTCATAACTTCAAGGCCACCCTGCAAAATCTTTTCCAGTATATCCATATCAAATGTATCTATTGGAAAACAAACAATATTTAAGGCGGTAATAGGTGTGCCGCCCATAGCGTAAATATCTGAAATACTGTTTGTGGCAGCAATTTTTCCAAAGGCAAAAGGATCATCTACTATGGGTGTTATAAAGTCCACAGTTTGTACCAGTGCAATATCGTCAATGATTCTGTACACGCCTGCATCGTCGCTTGTTTGCATGCCAATAAGCACATTGCTGTTATAAACAACGGGCAGCTTTTTTACAATTGCATCAAGGTCCGCCGGACCTATCTTAGCCGCTCACCCCGAACCGCGTACAGATTCAGTAAGACGCAGGTTTTTCTTTGGTTTATTAATATCGCACCCTGACATTGTACATATCCTTTACATAATAGGAATACATAAAAGAATATATACGTCAACTGAATTTTTCAACAGTTACTATCGCACCAAATTTTTTTATGCTTTGTTGACGTTTATACAATTTTTTGGTATATTACAGTAATTTAGATAATTCTAATGTTAGGAGAAAAACTATGAAACGATATACATTACCACAATTACCATATGAATACAATGCATTAGAACCATATATTGATGCAAAAACCATGGAAATTCATCACACCAAACATCATGCAGCGTATATTGAAAAGCTTAATGGTGCTCTTGATAAGTATCCGCATCTATATGAACTGTCACTT
>Ga0101944_10006701_pt1 | contig 12043 bp, 11 predicted proteins | sample DewCreD2012metaG_FD_75245 | JGI IMG/M metagenome (GOLD analysis project Ga0101944, IMG submission 75245) | Hot spring sediment bacterial and archeal communities from British Columbia, Canada, to study Microbial Dark Matter (Phase II) - Dewar... ... | reverse complement strand
TCGCTCCCTACGCCATTGGGATTGAACTCGCCCTCGCGGCTGTTCTTGCCCTCTTTTTCTTCTTCCTCCTTGACGGCGTTTGGACGGCTCTGATTGCCCTGCCGCTCGCCGTCCTTGCGGGCTTGCTCCTTCTGCGTCCCGATATGCCCGGCGTCAAGCGCGTCGTCCTGCTGATGATTGGCACAGGGCTTGCCTTGACCCTCGCGGTGGAGGTTATCGCCCTGCGCGGCGACATTGGGCGCATGAACACCATCTTCAAACTCTACATGCAGACTTGGATGTTGTTTGCGGTCAGCGCGGCGGCGGCTTTCGGCTGGCTGCTGGATGAATTCCCCCTCTGGCGGATGCGCTGGCGCGTAATCTATCAGGCGGGCTTGTATATCCTGCTGGCGGGCGCGTTCATGTTCACCGTCACCGCCGCGACGGATAAAATCAGCGACCGCATGAACCCCGAAGCGCCGCGCACGCTCGACAGCATGACCTTCATGAATTATTCCCAGCATTTCGACGGCGGGATGATGGACCTGAGCCAGGATTACCGCGCTATCCGCTGGATGCAGGATAACGTACAAGGTTCGCCCGTCATCGTCGAAGCCAACTGCACGGAATACCGCTGGTGTACGCGTTTCACCGTCTACACGGGACTGCCCGGCGTTATCGGCTGGAACTGGCATCAGCGCCAGCAGCGGGCGTCCGCTTCGACTAATGTCATCTTCAACCGCGTATCCGAAGTCGGCATGTTTTACGTCAACCCGGATATTGACGCCGCGCTTGCGTTTCTCAAAAAATATCAGGTCAAATACATTATCGTCGGTCAATTGGAGCGCAACGTTTACTCCGCTCTCGCGCCCGGCGCGGAGGGGTTTGCCAAGTTTGAAGAATACGAAGGCAAATACTGGAAAGCGGCGTATCATGATAAAGACACGACGATTTACGAAGTCCTCCCATAAAAACAACGTTTGTAAACCGTTTTCCTGTATACTTGTCTTATGTTCATCACGCTTGAAGGTCCAGAAGGCTCCGGTAAGACTTCGCACATTCCTCCTCTCGTGGAATTTTTACGCGGGAAAGGGTACGCCGTTTTTCCCACCCGCGAACCGGGCGGAACGTCCATCGGCGAGCAAATCCGCGATATTTTGCATGACCTGAAGAATGTCGAAATGCACCCCCGCGCGGAGACCCTGCTTTATCAAGCCGCGCGCGCGCAAATCGTGGAGCAGGTCATCAAGCCGAGACTCGCGGCGGGAGAAATTGTCGTCTCCGACCGTTATTTCGATTCGACGATTGCCTATCAGGGCTACGGACATCGGCAGGACCTGGAGCAGGTGCGCGGACTGGCGCGCTATGCCACCGGCGGCTTGACCCCCGACCTGACGATTTTGCTCGACCTCGATGTGGAAGTCGGCTTACGGCGCAAGAAGCAGAATCAATCCGAGTGGAACCGCATGGACGACCGCGAACTCGAATTCTACAAGCGGGTGCGCGCCGGGTATTTGGAGATGGTCAACGCCGAGCCGCAGCGCTGGGTTGTGGTTGACGCCGGGCGGAAGTGGGAGGATGTGCAGGCGGAGTTGAAGAAGGTGATTGTGGAAAAGTTACCAGTCCAAAGTTGAAGGTCAAAAGTGATTGTCGAACGCGAAGAAGACATCGCAGGTTTGAAAGCCGTTGGACGCGTTTGCGCGGCGGCGCTGCGGGCGATGATGGAAGCTGTCCAGCCCGGCATGACCACTGCGGAACTGGATAACATTGGCAGGGCGGTTTTGGAAAAGGCGGGAGCCAAGTCCGCGCCCGTGAGTTTGTACCGCTTTCCCGGCGCCGCTTGTATCAGCGTTTCGCCGGTTATCGCGCACGGCATCCCCGGCGGACATGTTTTGCGCGAAGGCGAGTTAATCAACATTGACGTTTCCGCCGAGATGGACGGCTATTTCGGCGACACGGGCGCTTCGATGGTCGTCGCGGCGCAGGTTCCTGAATATGAAAAAATCGTCGCGGCGGCAAAGTCCGCGCTGGACAAGGCTTTGCAGGCGGCGCGCGCCGGGCAGACCATCAACAACATCGGCAAGGCGGTGCAAACTGAGGCAAAGCGCCGCGGCTATGGCGTCATCTATAACCTGACCGGTCACGGCATCGGGCGTCATCTGCACGAGGAGCCGATTCAAGTGTTCAATTACTTCAAGCCGCGAGACCGATACGTTTTGAAAGAGGGGTTGGTCTTGGCAGTTGAGCCGTTCCTCACCGCCGGCAAAGGGCGCGTCCTCGAAGAAGCCGACGGCTGGTCGCTGCGGACGACGGACCGCGCCATCGCCGCGCAGTTCGAGCATACAATCATCGTCACGAAGGACGAGCCGATAATCCTCACCGCGTAACCGCCCTTGTTTGTCTTACAGGTTAGAGTTCCGTTAGTGAGCCTTTTGGGCGCTTGACTTCGGACTTGCGCGGTGATAACAATAGCGTCATGGAATACAAAGATTACTACAAAATTCTCGGCGTGGACAGGCAAGCCAGCGTGGGCGATATTCGCAAGGCGTACCGCAAACTTGCCATGCAATATCACCCGGATAAGAACCCAGGCGATAAGAAGGCTGAAGAAAAGTTCAAGGAAATCAACGAAGCCTACCAGGTCTTAAGCGACGAGACCAAGCGCGCCCGTTATGACCAGTTGGGCAGCGCCTATTCCGACTTCCGCACGCGCGGCGGAAGCCCCGGCGATTTCCGTTGGGAAGATTGGATGGGCGGGGGCGGCTCCTCGGTCAATATGGACGATATGTTTGGCGGCGCCGGCGGTTTTTCGGATTTTTTCCGCGCGATTTTCGGCGAAGCCATGCGCTCTTCCATCCGCAGCCAGGCGGCGCAGCGGCAAGAGCCGGCTTATCAGCAGGAGGCGCTCATTACCTTCAAGGAAGCCTACGAAGGGACGACCCGTCAACTGCAGAGCGGCGGGCGCAAATTGCAAGTGCGAATTCCAGCGGGGGTTAAGACCGGCTCCAAAGTCCGCGTAGCGGGGGCGGGACCCGAAGGGCTCGATTTATATCTCATCGTCAAAATCACCGACGAAGACCGCTTCGAGCGCGACGGTTACGATTTATATACCGCCTCCACCGTCGGCGTATTTACCTTGATTCTCGGCGGCGAAGCCGAGGTGGATACGCCCGCCGGCAAGGTCAAACTGAATATCCCCGCCGGCACCCAGCCTGAACAGGTTTTTCGCCTTGCCGGGCGCGGTATGCCTCATTTGAAAAATCCGTCTCAAAAGGGCGACCTGTACGTCAGGCTAAAGGTACAAATTCCCAAATATCTCTCGTCCAAACAGAGGGAACTTCTCGAAGAAGCCGCCCGCATCAAGTTTTAAAAGCGAAGAGGAGTATTTATGAGAACACGAAAAGCCATACTGGCTTTGACCGCATTGGCGCTCGCCATGCTTTCATGCCAGGCGGCGGGACTGCCTTCCTTGTCCTCGCCGCCTACGCCTGTCGTACAAGCGATTCCTGTCGCCCCCATCCAGTCGAACGCGGTAAATCCCGCGTCCGAACAGGAGGGGTTGGTCGCCTTGTATGAAAACGTCAGCCGCGGCGCAGTCGCCATCATCACCGATGGGGGACAGGGATCCGGCTTCGTTTACGACGGGCAGGGACATATCGTCACGAATTATCATGTGATTGAAGGGGCGAAGACGGTCGAAGTTCGTTTTCTTTCCGGTTATATGGCGTATGGGAAAGTTATCGGCACGGACCTCGATTCGGATATCGCCGTCGTCAAGGTGGATGCGCCCGCCGGCGAATTGTATCCGCTGCCCCTGGGCGATTCGTCCACGCTTAAGGTCGGTCAGACCGTCGTGGCGATTGGCAATCCCTTTGGCTTGAACAGCACGATGACGGTGGGCGTTATTTCCGCTTTGGGGCGCACGCTTGATTCAATCCATCAAACCGCAGACGGAAACTTTTTCACCGCCGGCGACATTATCCAGACCGACGCGGCAATCAACCCCGGCAATTCCGGCGGACCGCTTTTCAACATCAACGGGGAAGTTATCGGCGTTAACCGCGCTATTCGCACCTCGAATTTCACCGGCAGCGGCGAGCCGCTTAATTCGGGGATTGGCTTTGCGATTTCCATTAACATGGTCAAGCGCGTCGCGCCGGTGTTGATTCAAACCGGCAAATACGCTTATCCCTACCTCGGCATTTCCGCCCTGCCGAGCGAGAGCATGACCCTGCAGGTGGCGGAAGCGCTGGGTTTGAAATCTTACACTGGAGCCTATGTCACCAACGTGGTTTCCGGCGGACCCGCCGACAAGGCTGGAATCATCGCCGGCAGTAAGCCGACCAGCATTCAAAACCTGTACGGCGGCGGCGACTTAATTGTCGGCATAGATGGGCGCGAAGTCCGCACTTTCGACGAGATGCTCGCTTATCTCATCACTAATAAAAGTCCCGGCGATTCTGTCGTCTTGCAAGTCTTGCGCGGCGACGAGCGCTTGGACGTAACCGTCGTCCTCGGCAAAAGACCGTAGACTTCGCGCCGCTTTGAGAACGAGCCGCGCTTCAAGCGCGGCTCGTTCTTTTTCTTCCAACCGATTGCACTTTATTTTTATGATATTTCTCACTGCCATAGGCTTTGGGTTTTGTGCTAAAGTAACGCCGCTGCGCTGGTCGAAGTTTACGAAGCGAGCCGTTTAGACACATGACGAAATCCGCGCCAATCGTTCAAACTGGGAACAATTTCCGCCGCGCTGCGCGCATGTTTTTGTTCGCGCTGGGAGGAACGCTCTTTGTCGTTGTGAATGCGCTCTTAACCGTCAGGGTCAACGCCGCGCAGACGCAGAAATCCGCAACGCCAACGCTCCTTCCCAGCCCAACGCCAACTTTCGACGTGGCGCGTCTTGCAAAACCGCTTACGGCTGATGTTCCCTCTCAGTCTGACAAAGGCGCAGTCATTTTTTGGGGCGTGTGCATCGCCTGTCACGGCGACCGCGGGCAGGGACTGACCGACGAGTGGCGTTTTGGGGCTTATGACGCCGACAATAATTGTTGGGAATCGGGATGCCATGGAAAAGACCATCCCCCGCACGGCTTTGAACTCCCTAAAGAGTTAATGCCTTTTCCGCCGGTAGGTACGGCAAGCGCGCTGGGGCGTTTTGAAAACGCGCAGCAGCTGTTCGACTATATCGTGGCGATGATGCCGTGGTGGAAACCGCATTCCCTTACGCGCGAAGAAGCCTGGCAGCTTACCGCCTATGTCTTGAAACTCAAAGGCAGCCTGCCCGATGGACTGGAATTGAATCAAACCAACGCGTCCGCCGCGCCTGTCCATCGTTATATTGCGCCGCCGGGGAATCCCAGCCTTGCCGTTTTTATTTTTGTCGCGCTTCTTGCCTTGTCGGGGATGATGATGGTTTTCCGCGATTTGCAGCCTGCGGCGAATTCCTCTCCCAAGCCCGCTGCCGTTTCCCGTCCGAGTTTTATTGCCCACCTGCATCCTCCGACCATTCCCGCCGAACAAGCGCGCTGGCGATACACGCTGGGCGCTGGCGGAATGGCTGTTTTCTTATGTCTTGTCTTGTTGATTACAGGGCTGTTGGAAATGTTTTACTACATCCCGACGCCGGAAAAAGCCGCCATTTCGGTAGAGACGATTGTGACTTTTGTGCCGTTTGGCGCTTTTGTTCGCAGCCTGCATTATTGGGCGGCGCAGATTCTAGCGGCGGTCGCGGCGCTTCACCTTGCGCGTGTGATTTTCACCGGCGCCTACGCCCGAAAAAGAAAATTCAACTTTCTATTGGGGCTGTTCCTGTTTGTCCTTATCGTCCTGCTTGATTTTACGGGTTATGTGCTGCGTTGGGACGAAGGCATCCGCTGGGCGTTAACCGCCGGCGCCAACCTGCTTAAGTCCATCCCTTTCTTTGGCGAAGAACTTTATATCTTCGTTGTCGGCGGCAGGGAGCCGGGTCCCGCCGCGCTGGTTCGCTTCTATTCTTGGCATATTTACGTTCTCTCGCTGCTCGCCGGTTTTTTCATGGTTTGGCATTTGTTTCGAGTGCGGCGCGACGGCGGAATCGCCGCCCCTTCCGTCCGCGGCAACGCAAACAGAATTTCCCGCGCCGAACTGCTCAAACGCGAAGCGCAGGGAATGCTCGTTGGGGGGCTTATCCTAATTCTTATAGCGCTCCGTTTTCCCGCGCCCATTTCGCCTCCCATCCGCATTGATTCGATTCTCGAAGCCGATTCGCGCGCGCCTTGGTTCTTTCTTTGGGTGCAGCAATCGCTTAAGTACGGCGACCCGTTTTTGCTTGGCGTTCTTTTACCTTTGACGATTGTCTTCCTGCTTGGGGCGCTTCCGTATCTTTTTGACGGCGTTCGGGAAGATGAAATTGGGCGCTGGTTTCCCCGCAGCGGACGAAACGCGCAGTTGGCGTTTCTTATCGTTGGCGCTATCATCGCGGCATTGACCATCCTTGCGGTATTGAACTCATCATGAAAAAGCCATCTCGAAGAGACTTCCTCAAACTTGGCGCGAATTTTCTGCTGGGGCTGGGCGGCGCGCTCGGCTTGGGCGGTTTGATTCGATTTCTATCCTACGAAATGGACCCCGCGCCGCCTTCCGAATACGACTTGGGCTTGGCGGCGGATTACAGCCGCGGCGCAAACGTTGTCTTTTTGCAAATCCCCGCCGCGCTGACGCGAAACGACGAAGGCTTCAACGCGTTGAGTATGGTTTGCACCCATCTCGGCTGCACGGTGGAAAAAACGGAAGGCGGTTTCGAGTGCCCATGTCACGGCTCGCGGTATGACGCGGAAGGGCGGGTCACACGCGGACCTTCCGCCGCGCCGCTGAAAAAACTGCGGGTTGAGGTCAACGAAGCGGGACATGTCATCCTGCACATGGAAGAGATATAGCGAGGAGGAACGATGCACGCTCGACGCGCCTTGCTTTACATGCCTGGCGACAACTGGAAGATGATTGCCAAGTCCATCACCCTCGGCGTGGACTGCGTCTGTATGGATATGGAAGACGGCGCAGCCGTCAATAAAAAAGCCGAAGCGCGCGCCACAATCGCAAAGGCTTTGCAAGAACTGGATTTTGGCGCGAGCGAAAAACTGGCTCGCATCAATGCGGTAGGTTCGGGCTTGGAAACCGAAGACATCGAAGCCGTCCTGCCGAATCGCCCCGACGGAATTGTCATCCCCAAAGTCGAATCTTTCGAGCAGGTGGAGTGGGCAAGCCGTATTATCGAAGCGGCGGAATTGAAATATGGCTGGCGGGTCAATTCCATCCGCGTTTTAATTGGCGTCGAAACCGCCAAGGGGGTTTTGAATCTCAAAGAAATTGCGGCGCATCCCCGTTTGGACGCCGTCATCTTCGGCGGCGAAGATTTTGCCGCCTCGATTGGCGCAACCCGCACGAAGGAAGCGGTTGAACTGCTTTACGCCCGTCAGGCGGTGGTCGTGGCTTGCGCCGCCTACGGTTTACAGGCGATTGACATTGTGACCATTGACTACAGGGACATCGAATCTCTTCGCGCCGAGGCGGAGTTTGGCGCGCGGCTCGGCTACAGCGGAAAGCAAATCATCCACCCCGCGCAGGTCGAGCCGGTGCAAACCGCTTTTACGCCGAGCGACGAAGCGGTCGCTTACGCGCGGCGGATTGTAGAAACCTTTGAAGCGAGTCAAAAGGAAGGAAAGGGCGCGTATTCGCTGGACGGCAAGATGATTGATATGCCCCTGTTCAAGAGCGCCCAAAGGGTATTGGAAAGAGCCGCGCGTTCGCGTTAAAGGAGGGGCGTTTTGTTATCCATTCTATTTGGGCTTGGGGCGGCGCTTGGCTGGGGGGCGGGCGATTTTACGGGCGGAATCGCATCCCGCAAGGTGGGCGCGCATCGCGCCGTGTTTTACAGCGAAATCGCCGGCGTTTTTTTATTGCTGGCGATGCAGGCGGTTGTCCGCGAGGCGTTTCCAACTTTTCAAAATTGGCTCTTTGCCATGTTCGCCGGCGCCGTTGGCACGCTCGGCTTGATGCTTTTGTATCACTCCATGACTTTGGGCTTGATGAGCGTCTCCGCGCCGGTTTCGGGGCTGCTTGCCGCCTTGCTGCCGGTCATTGTCGGCATGGCGCGGGAAGGCTTGCCTCAAACGCCGACCGTTATCGGGTTTATCTTTGCCCTTGCCGCAGTCTGGCTCATTTCGCAAAGCGAAGCGGGCTTCCGCGATATTCTCGCTCATCTGTCAGACTTGAAACTGCCCATGCTTGCGGGACTTACCTTTGGGTTGTATTTTATCCTTATGCACGAATCCACCAGCGACGGCGGGCGGGTTTTGCCCATGATTGCCTCCCGCGCGGGCGGCTCCATCATGATTGCTTCGTACATGCTTTTTAGCCGCGCTTCATTGAGAGTATCGGACAAGTCCGCTTGGTTTGTTCTCCTTCTCAATGGGGTTTTCGACGTCGGCGGGAATGTCTTTTTTGTGCTGGCGGGGCAGGCGGGACGCTTGGATGTCGCTTCCGTCTTGAGTTCCCTCTTCTCCGGCGTGACCGTCCTGCTGGCGTGGATTTTTCTCCGCGAGCGCCTGTCTCGCGGACAGTGGCTTGGAGTCGCCTTTGCGCTGGCAGCCATTGTTTTAATGACCTTGTAACGCGGATTCTGTGGTAAACTTCTCCCGCTCTCGTTGGAGAGTAAATTCTCTGGGAAGTTGTTTTGAGCGCTCTGAAAGACAAGCCCGATGTAATTTCAATCGGGCTTTTTTGTTGGGCGGGTTGACCTGAAAAGGCGAACCCGATTGGCAGGAAGAAAGTTAAACGGAGTCATCGAAACGTTCCCTTTAGTTCCTAGTCGTTGGTCGCATGGTCGCTAGTCAACATCTTGATTGCGGCAATCAGCCAGCCGGCTAGCGACTACCAGACTAAAGGACTAAAAAATGACAACCGATTTTTCTTCTCTCAACCTGCGCGATGAAATCATGCAGGCCATCAACGAACTGGGCTACGCCGAGCCGACCCCCATCCAATCAGGCATGATTCCGCTCATGCTCACCGGCGCGGACGTGATTGGACAAGCCCAGACCGGCACCGGCAAAACCGCCGCCTTCGCCCTTCCCATTCTTCAAAATTTCAAACCGCAGCAATGTCCGCAGGCTTTGGCGCTTGCGCCCACCCGCGAACTTGCCTTGCAGGTTGCCGACTCGATGACAGAGTACGGCAAATACCTGCGGACGCGCGTTCTCGCCGTCTATGGCGGACAGCCCTACGGTCCGCAAATCAACAGCCTCAAACGCGGCGTGGATATTATCGTCGGAACGCCGGGGCGTTTGAACGACCTGTTGGAACGAGGCGTCTTGGACTTGAGCGGCGTCAAAACCGTTGTCCTCGACGAAGCCGACGAAATGCTCAATATGGGCTTCATTGAGGACGTGGAGAAGATTCTCGCCGAAACCCCCGCCAGCCGTCAGACCGCTTTGTTTAGCGCCACCATGCCCGCGCGGATTCGCGCTCTGGCGGAAAAGTTCATGCGCGAGCCGCAATCGGTCGTCATCAAGAAGAACACGCTGACTGTCGCCGCCACCGAACAGCGCTACTACCTTGTTCACGAAAACGATAAGACCAACGCGCTGACCCGCCTTTTTGAAGTCGAACCCATTCGCAGCGCGTTGATTTTCACCCGCACCCGCGCCGAGACGGCTTCGCTTGCCAATGAGTTGGTTGTGCGCGGAATCCCCGCCGAAGCCATTCATGGCGACCTTGACCAGAACGCCCGCGAAGCCGTGCTGGGACGTTTTCGCGCCAACCAGTTGAAGGTGTTGGTCGCTACCGATGTCGCCGCGCGCGGTTTGGACATCGAGGATATTTCGCACGTTTTCAATTATCACCTGCCCGACGACGCCGAGGTGTACGTCCACCGCATTGGACGCACCGGGCGCGCCGGTAAGACGGGCGTCGCCATCACCCTGCTTTCGCCGCGTGAAAAGCGCCGCCTGCGCGAGGTGGAGGCGTTGACCAAACAGACCGTCTCCAAAATGGAACTGCCCACCAAAGAGGACATCGTCAAACACCGCGAATCGAAAGTGGCGGAGAATTTGAAAATTTGGCTGGGGCGCGGGCGTTTCAAGCGCGAACTGGAGATGGCGCAGGAACTGATTGAAGCGGGTCACGACCCGCTCAATATCGCCGCCGCCGCCATCAAGATTGCCCGCGCCGACGAGAAGCAGCGCCCGATAGCCGAGGTCGCCGAAGTGAAAGCGGAATTTCCCCGCAATTCGGAGCGCGGTTTCGGACGAGGCGGGAAGGACGGTAAACCCGCCGTCAGGCGCGATTTCACCCAGAAGCCCAGCCGCCGCGGCTCGCATGAAGAGGGTATGGCGCGCTTGAAAATCAACAAAGGCAAGGCGCACAATATCCGTCCCAACGACATCGTAGGGCAAATCGCCTTCCACGCCGACATCCCCGGCTATGTCATCGGCAAGATTCGCATCGAAGAGAAATTCAGTTTTGTGGATGTGCCTGAAGAATTCGTGGAGCGGGTTCTAAAACAGAGCGGGAATTACAAAGCCGGCAAAGAGAAATTCAGCGTAGCGAAGGGATAATTGGCGGCGCGATTTCATTGACATATTCCCCTTCGTGTGATAAAGTGATTTCATTGTACGGATACCAGTAGTTCGCTTTGGAAGTCAACCATCGGCTCATGGGTAAATGTCCATGAGCCGCTTTGTTTTACCCATTCTGGCGGAGTCACCGGGTCCTTCAAAAAATTTTTACCTTGCCTAAGGAGGCAAACAATGTCAGAACGTATTATCGGAACGGTCAAATGGTTCAACGGAAGCAAAGGCTACGGCTTTCTCGCCCGCGAAAGCGGCGCGGATGTCTTTGTCCACTTTTCCGCAATCCAGGGCGACGGTTTCAAAAACCTTGAAGAAGGTCAGAAAGTCGAATTCACGGTTGAAAAAGGACCGAAGGGACCGCAGGCAGCCAACGTCGTTCTTGTCGGTTAGTTGACGCTGAACGTAAAAAAACTCCCTCAGGCGAAAGCCTTGGGGAGTTTTTGATTCGCGGATTGACGAGCCGAACCGAAGGTTAACGCTCTGCCGCGCGGGGCTTTTTGTGAAACTTTGGGGCGTTTTTGTTACCCGCTTTTTCTCGCCGCCAGCGCCGCGCCGACGATGCCCGCTTGGTTGAGCATTTGCGCGGGGACGGCGGGGGTGTCAATCGTCAGCAGGGGCAGGAATTTTTGATGTTCCTTGCTGATTCCGCCGCCGACGATGAACAAGTCGGGCCAGAAGAGTTTTTCCATGCGCTTCATGAATTTATTCAGGCGTTTGGCGTACTTCTTCCACGATAAGTCTTCGCGCTGCCGGGCGGCGTCCGAAGCGCGGAATTCGGCGTCTTCGCCGTCAACTTCGAGATGCCCAAATTCGGCGTTGGGGAGCAGTTGTCCGCGATGGAAGATGGCGGTGCCAATTCCCGTTCCCAGCGTGAGCATGATGACTGTGCCGGGCTGCCCGCGCCCCGCGCCGAAGGACATTTCAGCCAGCCCCGCCGCGTCCGCGTCGTTGACGAGAACGCACTCGCAGCCGGTGATTTTGGTGAAGAGCGCATCCGCGTTGACGCCGACCCATTTTTCCGAAATATTCGCCGCCATCATCGCTACGCCGCCTTTGATGGGGGCGGGGAAGCCGATGCCAATGGGACCTTCCCAATGGAAGGATTGGGCGATATGTCTTACCGCTTCGGCGACAGGTTCGGGTTCGGCTTTTTTAGGGGTCTTGACGCGAATCCGTTCCGCGAGGAGTTCGCCGCTTTCGATGTCCACCGGCGCGCCTTTAATGCCCGATCCGCCTACGTCAATTCCGAGAATATGCATGAGCGTTTTCCTTAATCTGGTTTTCTGAAATTTAACCACAAATATTCCCCGGCGCAATCCCCAGACTTGGGGAAAAACTGATTTTTTGAAATTGCTGTAAAATCAAAGGCGCCGCCGTTGACCGCAAGGATGGAAAAATGAAAAAACTCTCCCGCATGTCGCGCCGTGATTTCTTGAAAATGTCCGTCAACGCCTTGT
>Ga0101944_10006699_pt1 | contig 12043 bp, 21 predicted proteins | sample DewCreD2012metaG_FD_75245 | JGI IMG/M metagenome (GOLD analysis project Ga0101944, IMG submission 75245) | Hot spring sediment bacterial and archeal communities from British Columbia, Canada, to study Microbial Dark Matter (Phase II) - Dewar... ... | reverse complement strand
AGGTCGGCTGTCTCACATGCCTGAGCCGGCAAGAATGACTTTCCAGTGTCTGTGGATGCATGGGGTTATAGCGTCTTTTCCAGCGGTAGAAGGTCTGCGGACTAATATCGAAATGACGACAGGTCAGACGGGCATTCTGCTCATGGGCAGCATAGTATTCAAACCACTCCAGCCTTCTCCTTGCTTCCCGAGACAGATTAAAATTCAATTTGGCTAATTTTAAAGCTCCAGGGACTAATCCACTTATTATTTTCATAACACTATTATAGTGTCACCATTCTATCTGAACTAGATCAGCCTGGCTACCACATCCTGATACGTCTCATATTCCCATAGGTATACCTCCTCATGTTTCAATGTTTTAAAGAAGCTCTCCATCATGGCGTTTTCATAGGGATTGCCAGTACGCGCCATGCTGATGAGAAAGCCATGCTTCTTAAGCTCATCAACGTATTCACTTGCAGCATACTGCACCCCCCTGGTCGGAGTGATGGATGACACCCGGAGCCGGCATCCTTCTTGATATCGCCATCCTTAACGCCTCGAGCGTCAGGGCGGTATCCAGGCTCAGCGAGATGGCATAGCCGATTACCTTCCGGGAGCAGGCATCCAGTATGGCGGCAAGATATACAAAGCCCATCCGGATGCGAATGTAGGTGATGTCAGACACATGGCGTAGATGACCTTAAAGTAGTGGGCCTCCTGCTCGACTTGGCCGAGTTCCTCAAGTCGGTGCCGGCAAATCTAACGAGCGGGGGTGAGCTATGAGCAGAACAAGTTGATAACAGGAAAACAAGCAATACTTTTTGAAGGGAGGACTTTGATGAAGAAAAAGCACAATAACGGTACCAATTCCGAAGAAGAAGAGACCGTGGCTGAAACAAACCAGGAAGTGGAACAGCCCGCGCCTGAGGAGGAGCCCATTGACGAGGGAGCCGAGATAAACCGGCTACTTGATGGGGGCTACAGCGTCAAGCAGATTGTGGCCCTGGGCTTCAAGAGGCGCACGGCCTACCACTATGCCAGGCTGAGGACCAAACCGGAAACCCACCCGCTGGCGATGATGGCACAGCCGCTACCACTGCCCCCGTCACCGCCGGCAAACACGAGCTGATGAAGCTCGGCTCCAAGGACACGATTCCGCCGGAAGCCATCGTAGATGCCCTTATCTTCCCACGGGACGGCCAGACCATCGCCGTCTGGAAAGACGGCTATGCCAGTTGCCTGTGGCAGGTCATCGGCATCGCCAGGCTGTTACAGGTGCTCTCGGCGGGTCAGGCGGATATCGTCACCAGCCAGCTTCAGCTCTGGCGGGAGGCCAAGGAGGGCAGCCGTGACCTTGCCCAGGAGGCCGCCCACCAGGCAGCCCTGGAGGTGGCGCAGCATATCGAGCAGAGACTGCCCAAGACGCAGGCCACTTCCGGTGAGACCACCATTGCCGACAGGATGCTGGGGCCAACGGCCGACATGGCGGGGAAGTATCTTGCCAGCTTCTTCGAGAGGATGTTCGGCATGGGCATGCCCGGCCAGCCGGGGCAGGGGACATCGTATAGCGTCCCATCAGGCTGGGAGTATCAGGATGAAGGAGGTCAGAGAAATGATTAACCCGGGGATGTTCGGGGTTAACCCGGAGCAGCTCAAGGCAGCCCAGGAGGTGGGCAGACACCTCAAACTTGAGGTCAGGAAGTGCCCGCGCGAGGGACGGGTGGAAATCAGGTATGTCGCCATTGACCCGAATGACGCCCAGGCGGCGCAGGTCATCGGCGGCTGCGTGGAAGGCATGGCGGCGCAGCTTGCCCAGCTCCACGACATCATGTTCGGGATGAAGGGCAAGATTATCAACCAGCCATGAAAAGAGAGCGAAGGAGGGAACCATAATGAATGAGATGACGGAAGACTTCGAGGCGTTTATGCAGGCATGTGTCCTCAAGGCGATTATCGCTACGGCGGCGGCAATCATGGTGCAGACGCTGCAAGGCGTGGTGAGCGAGGCGAGGCAAAGGCTGAAGGAGGTGCTGGGGCATGAGCCGACCCAGGCGGACTGGGACGACCTTGTCGGCTTTGTCAGCCAGCTTTCCTCTGGCAATCTAGCCATCAGCAGGGACGAGGACAGGGAGAAGATTCGCCAGCTGGTAATGGGGGGATAACGATGCTGCCAATCAGACCAAGTAGGGGCGGTTTCCTGAGACCCTTTGGTTGCGGGTGGTTTATTCGGGAGTTCTTATTGGGGCATGCCCCTGAAGGCTCAATCAAGATAGACCCCGAGGTGGGCGCCTGCCAGGAAGACATTTTCTACCATTACAAACTGGCGCTCCACCGTGCCTATGCCGAGGATGCCGTCGCCTAGGAGAACGACGACCGGGTCAGGGCGGGCAAAGAGCCGTACACCGAGACGGAATATGCCGAGCGGGTTGACTGGCACTTAAGACGTATCCCTTACAAGCTGGTAAAGGCTCGTTATCACTCATTTCAGCGCTATTTTCACTGGCTTAAGCAACTCGGATGGGTAGAGCCGACCGGCCGTGAGGAAAAGAGCTCGGTACAGGAGGTCATGCCCGACTATCCCGATGCTCCGCCCAGAAGGTATTACCGCCTGACGAAGAAGGGCAAAGAGGCCCCCGATTACCAGTGGTCAAATCCCCAGCTTACCCTCTACCCGGAGCGGGGGCTGGAATACTTCCGGGAAAAGAGAAAAGAGCGCCGGTATGTGAAGAAATCTCCCACCAGAAGCCGCCGGTCACGGGTAGCTGCCCAGGGAGGATGAGGGTAAGAAGGTAAAAAAAGAGGGCTGGCGTGAAGGAAATAAAAAAGGGGAGTCAGGCGCAAACCCTGACTCCCCTTGAGATGGGCACAAAAAAGGCAAAGGTATCTCCATATCATCAGGACACCTTTGCCTGTAACTGTGTTGAGCTACTATCTGAAAAAGGCAAGACCTACCCTATATCAACCGAGGCATTTTCTATCCTTTAAGACCGCCCCGCTCTCTGAAAAAAGGTAAGACTTGCCCTATATCAAACCGAGCAATTATCGCCCCGCTCTTATCCTCTACCCCGCCAGTGTGCTTATCAATAGCCCGCAACTCGCTGGCACTATTGATATTGTGGACTGGCTCACCTTGTGCCCGTGAGCCAGTCCACCAGCCACTTTTTAGGGTATCCCCAGAGCAGGGTAAACCTTGCCCGTGAGTAGTAGCCTTCATATTCAATTGTCCAGAGCCTTGCCTAACCCGCACCCCGCTGGCATTAGCCAAAACCCTAGAAGAGGATTTTAGTCCTCTCACTATATATATCGGTAAAATGCCGTAAAACTTGCCGCTTAAATTAGCTGTTTTTGAGTCCTTCTCTTAAAGCGGCTCAAATACTCCAATTCCCCTTTGTCTAACGGGTAACCCGCATATCGCTTATAGGCTAGTTTAACCGCTTTATGCGGGTAACCCTTTAGAATATGCCTTGCGTTCAGCATAGCCACCACGTCAACGGCGCTATCGTCGGCTATCAGCTCACAAACTGGAGTGCTATCGCCGTTACCGTCCTCAACAAGGGTATCAAGGCTCTCAAGCTGGATTGCCTTTGGGCACTTGCTACCATAAGAATTATCATCACCGCACTTTTGTCTTTGCCTTTGCGAGCATCGCCCGCAATCGTGGTTCTGGTTGCGGTGATACCACTTGCGCCAGTAATCGGCTACCCCGTATTGAGCTATCCTGACCAGTCCGCCCTCGGTCAACTCTTTACCTTTGGCATCGTAAGTAGCCTTGACCCTAGCCATCGCCAGTATCAGGTCGTGTAAGATGTCCTCTCTATCCTCTCTCTTGACCCTGTGAGTAAAGCCTTTGGCTACCTTGTAGAATACGGCATAATCGCCGTCCAGCTTATCGTAGCCGTTGCCGTGATGACCGTTGCCGTTGCCTTGATAGCCATTATCGCCTATGGTATAGTCAACATAGTCTAGCATTGTGAGAGCACCTCCATTGTTAGACTTGCTCTGGTCTAGGTTTCCTCTAGCCAGAGCGTTTTATTTAGCCACAAGGCAAGGCTCTGGACTTCCGATATTCAGCTCTTAAGGTGCTTTTTTGTTTTACAGCTTCATTATTGAACAAAAGACTCTTAAGTTATATCTGATAACCTAGCTAATATATGGTTAATCCGAGGAGGGGGCTATACTAAGATGAAACATAAAAAGAGGAGGGAGGTGTAGTGAACATGGCATTGACACTTACTTAGTTCGTGGGCGGATTGACCGGATGCGAGAATCTGACTGCGCGCAACAAATAATCGAGAAAGGAGAAAATCTAATGAGAGATACACAAAAAGCCGATTACGATGACTGGACGTTGGAGCATTGTGACGATTTGACTCTCGACCTGCTTGAAGAACAACAGACAGAGGAATTGGTGAAGGCACTCGTGGATTACTGCCAAGGATTGGAAAAACAGGTGGTTGATCTGCGTTGCCGGGTCAACGGGTTAACCCCTTCTGATCAACCCCTACCTTTCCCTGGGCCGCACAGCGACCTTTACGAATGTTTTTGTGATTATGCCGCTTATCCCAAATTTAAGCACATTTTAAACGCCTTGGGTAGCGAAGAGGAAGAAGGAGGGAAATGCCATCATGGATTATAAGGTTCACCATGAGGTCAAAGATGGTAGGCTTGTTCGCCTTTATCTGGGAATTCCCGAAGTGGATGCCTACCTGGACTTCTTTAAGCACCGCAGCCGGGCAAATACCTGGATAAACTACGCCCATGACCTTCAAATCTTTGTCAACGTTATCGGCAAGCCTTTAGCCCTGATCAAGCCAAGGGATATCTTTTCTTTTATTCAGCAGCAGCGCGAGACGCCTTCGCACAGAGGACGTGGTGGGGAACTGGTTCCGCTATCTCCGGGACTTTCGCCACGCACTGTCAAGCGCCGACTGGCCACCATATCTGGCTTCTACAACTACCTGATGGTCCTTGGGGATAGTCCTGTGAAAGCCAACCCTGTTCCCCATGGCCTGGTTACCAGAGGCGCATTCCCGGGTAGTCTAATGCGGGATGGAACCGGTGGTAGGGCTACTCCTCTGGTCAGAGTTCCTCACACGCTTCCTCAACCGCTTGAGGTGGAGACAATCAAGCGGTTTCTGGGATCTCTACATACCCATCGGGACCGGGCTATGCTGCTCCTCATGCTTCTCGGCGGTCTGAGGAAGTCGGAGGTTATCGGTCTGAATCTGGGAGACCTTGATTTTGGCCAGTGCACTGTTCTGATAAGGGAGGGAAAGGCGGACATCAGCGGGTCGCACCGGTCGCCCCCATGCTCAAGACATCGACGCCGACACCGCCTAAAAAGGCGTAGAACAGGTCCAGCAATGTCATAAAATCGGAGAGTTGGTAGCTGACGGCGAAGATAATACCTGCCACCAGAGCGCGAATCCCCGAGCCGCCGAACTTGCGTGGGTCAAACTGCTCACCGCTCTCCAGCCATCCCAGGAAAGCGGCCACCAGCCCGCCTACTAAAGCCTCCAGTGCGTTATAAAACCTGTCCATACCTTACTCCTTTACATCCATACGACCATACTGCTCATCATGACCATCATCATTATCATCGGGAATGTCTCTATCATCTGTTGAGTCTCCCCATGGCCGGCAGCCCGAAGCCGTAGCTGTTATCCTTGTTTAGCGCGGCGGCAGCGGGCTTGGTGATGTCGCTGTTGTCGAGGTTTTTTATCTTGTTATAAAGCCAGACTGGCAAGAAATTTAATTAATTTTCATGGATTTTTAAGAAATTGTTCATGGCGGTTTCATCTCTTTGTACCAGAATAAAAGAGCCTAAGGAAATCCTATGGAAATACTTACTCCGCATAGACATTAGGGAGGTTGCCATGACACTGCATAAGCTGCTTGGTGTATGGCAGGTGGAGAGTAGCATTCCCTGTCTAACTTACATATCAGGGCAGGGATGAAACATAGTCAAAAAACAAATAAATAGGAGATATTCTGTGAAAAACAAAATAACAAAATTTTCGCTGCAACTGATCTTAATCTGCGCGATAATAGCTGGTAGTTTGGTAGGTAGTACAGGGGCCTTTGCAGATTTTAAGGGTCCCTTCAACCTACCTTCTGGATGGAGTAATGTAGGACCATTGTTACATTACTCTTCTGGTTGCTACTATTTTTACCAAGATGCTTACCTTTGGAGTGACAATGATGACCTAATATGGGTGGATTGGGTACGCCAGTGGGGTGGATGGGCTTCTAGCCCCGACAGTATCTGGTGTTTGGCATATCTGTGGACATCAGATGATCCGTATAACTATGATATCGTGTATGGATTTGGTGCTGTCCCCATCGATGAAGGCAGAGATATAACAGTGCAAGTAGACACATATTATAACGTGCCATCTGGTGAGTATTTATGGTACGAACAATATAGTTACGTATACTGCCCGTATTTTTGGAATCCGACGGACGGGTGGATTGTAACTCCATAATGAGGCATAAAATAGGTGCGAAGGAGCAAAAATAAAATGCGTATCAACAAAAAACTAATAGTCGGAATTGCTGCATTTATTGTTACAGCAGCTGTTACTTTTACAATGTTCAGCCTAAATCCGATAACTAATGTTAATGCAGATGACACAAAACAACTTAAAGATAAAATTGTGTCAACTGCTGAAGAAGCTTCAGAAATAGCTGGTTTTAAAGCAGCTCTGGTGTCAAAGGTTCCAGATGCCCTCGAACGATTGCCTAATTACTATATACATGAAGTGAAAAAAGGCGTATGGGAGATCATGCAACTTTGGAAAATGAAGGGGCATAAGGCCATAGCTATAGGTCTTGTGCAAACTCGATACGGTAATCTAGTAGGAGCAGAATTGGTGCCTTATACTTATAAAAACATCAGCGGGGTACGATATTTTGCTTCTGCAACAGATGGAAAACCTGGCAGGATAGATCTTTTTTGGCGAGATGGCGAAATTGGTTACTACCTTTTTGGTAATCTTGAAGGAAACTTGGACGAGTTCGCAGTAATGGAAATGGCAAATTCTGTCGCTACGAACAACTGACATCGTCAAATAGTAGGTACCTGCACAATATTAATTTTAATTTGTGCAGGTACCTACTATCATGGAGGCGACAATATTTTATCATCTTTGACAAACTTCAACCGAGATTATGTGATAAAATGAAAAAATATCGGAGGTATATAATATGCAAATAAAAGTCCTAATCTTACTATTTTTTCTAGTTCTCGTGCTTTCTACAGGATGTGATTCGATTCCCGAAGAAACGACCATAAATGAAACAACGGTGACGCAAACGACATCATCCAATTCAAGCGTATCTCTTGAAGAATTAAAAACCCAGCTATTAAAAACCGGATCTGTGTTTGTACCCGACGTAAAGATGGCGTCTGCACTTACAGGCTATTCCGTAGCGACCCCCTCTTTTATTCCGGAGGGGTTCATGCTTATTGGACCCCCGGGGGCCGGTGGAGTATTCAGAGTATTCAAACTCGGCGATCCTGCGCAAATCGAGGGCGTTAAATATCCTTACAGTGTTGAACAAGAATATATACAAGGAACCGATTATTTCACAAAGGGGCCACGTTTTCATATAAGCCAGAGCCGGAATAGAATCAGCGGTGCGAAAGGTGAACCTGTAAAAATAGGAAAGTATGAGGGAGAAAAAGCGATTCTATCTAACCAAGATCCCCCCCGACTTGTTTTAACGTGGAATGACGGAATAATGTATTACGTAATGTCTGGCCTACTTTTAAATCCACTAAATGAAGACACTCTTATAAAAATTGCCGCTTCGATGAAGTATTAAAGTTGTTGAACCGATTTAATCTTTAAAAGATAACTTAGCATCCGGGATGGTTACTATGTTTAAAAAGATAACGGCTGGTTGCTATATTCCTTTAATTTCAAGATTTTGCTTGGGAGTAGTTTTTGTTATATCCGGTATCGCAAAATTAGGGAATGGAATTGTAACAGCCAATTATCTTGGTAATATATCAGGGCTACCTGACAAAATCGTTCAATTGGCAGAGAGTATTCTCCCAGGTGTTGAAATCATTGTTGGATGTTTTTTTATTGGCGGGCTTGTGATTAAATCTGCTGCCTTTTTGAGTCTAATTATGTCTATTGTTTTTATTATAATTAATATATTTAATATAACTTCTGGTATTAACGATTGCGGTTGTTTTGGTGCCTTGCAAATAAGTCCTCTAGTATCGTTATATGTCGATTTCATATTATTAGCCATGTCAACAATTTTGTTATTTTTAAATACAAATAAATTCAGTTTAGACTCATGGCTTAATTTAAAAAAATAGCCAAGCTTCATTCGAACTACATTTCTTTATAATCATCAAATTCCCCCTTCATTTCATACTTTTTTAATCCTTTATTCATGGCGGTTTCATCTCCGTGTAATAAAGTGCATGTGATATGAGACTTCATGGTCTGCTTGGAGTATGGCAGGTAGACAAGTTCCTGCCCTGCAGCGAGGTAGGGCTAACCGCACAGTTATAAAAACAAAAAGGAGAATAAAAGTGAATAAAAAATTATTATTAAACCTGGGGCTGGCGATGTTGCTGACCCTGCTTCTATTCCCCGCTGCTGTTCTGGCTTCTTCAGATAAGGACGTGGATGCGGCCCAGAAATCGGCACAGAGCTGGCTGGAAGCGACAGCCGCCGGAAACCCAGAACTGCCTCAATGGATAGGTGCTGTCGCGGTTTCCCCGCAGCCTTACGAAAGCGTGGAAGGTGAAGTTAACGCTTACATGTTCGCGATAGCCGGCGAGAAAGGAGTCGTCGGCCATATCTTAGTCGGCGGTTCTCAATACAGCTACGATGTACTAGAAGCTGGCACCTCCGCCCCGTTTGCTCTTCCATCACAGAGCGAAGTACAGAAAGCCATTGAGTCCCTTGGCCTTCAGATAGACTCTGCTGCAATAGGTAAACCGGTCAAATTGCTTTACACCGGAGTTGATGGTTACTGGGCACTATACGAGGTTCAAAATCAGAAAGTGGCGATCAATCTCATCTTCAAGAAAGCTGTTCCGCTCTCCGACCTGAAGCCAACCATCCCGTCCCCCGATGAATACCAGGCGGGCAAGAAAGAAACCGAAGCATCGAAATCAGGCTCGGGTATCTTGGACTCCGGCTACAATTACCTGTCGATGTACTACTGGAGCGGTGCCGGCCGGACTTGCTGCGGGCCCTGCTCCGGGGTATCTATCGGTGCCTACTACAGGGATTACCGGGGTTACAGCAGTCTATATGGTACGAACTCGGCAATGTATGACTCCCTATACTACTATATGCTTACGTACCTCAACGGCGGCGCGACCTTGCCGCAGGATTACGGCCCGGGATTTATTACCATGACCCAGGCCTGCGGATACTATAACTTCAGCTACGCTAACGACTGGTATGTCACGGGTTCCGATTACTGGACGGTCGTTAACGGCATTGACTCTGGTTATCCGACGGCCCTGCTAATAACCAGCCAGATGCACTGGAGGGCGATAAAAGGGTACTACTGGTATGATCCCAGCTATCACTATATTTATTGCACGAACTCGGCCACTTCGGATAGCTGGGAATACCTGAACTGGGATTCGCTGGGGCTGGGTCTCTTTACGAGCCGTATTATGAACTAAAGATTCTAAGGAATACATTGAAAATCATGAAATCAGTGCCGGGTAATTTACACGACTTCAGAAGAATACCCGGCACTGATCTTTTTAATCTTGATTCATTCTTTTTTAATCTCCTTTTCATACCTATGTGCTAATCTATAAACAGTTCTTTACAGATTAGTTTAAAGGTTATAGTATTGCGTTGGGAACATTCAAGAGCGGAGCCGATAATGAGGATTCTGGTTATAGAGGATGAAAAGCAACTGGCCGACATCATTAAGAGAGCGCTCGAGCAGGAAGGCTATGCCGTGGATACCGCTTACGACGGCGACCAAGGGGAATATCTTGCCGGAAACTATGATTACGACCTGATTATCCTTGATATCATTCTCCCGAAAAAAGACGGAATAGAAGTCTGCTTGGCCTTGCGTCAGAAGAAGTTAAAAACACCCATCCTTATGCTCACTTCGAAGGGAACCGTAGCGGACAAGGTGAAAGGATTGGACAGCGGCGCCGATGATTATCTGGTCAAGCCCTTTGCTTTCGAGGAATTGGCCGCCAGGGTGCGCACCCTGTTGAGACGGGAAAGCAATATCGCCAGCTCAAAGCTGACTGTTGGAGACCTCATACTTGATACGGCCACCAGACAGGTCTGGAAAGGCGAAAAACCAATCGAGCTCTCAAGCAAAGAGTACGCAGTCCTTGAGTATTTCATGCGCCATCCGAACATGGTTATAACTAGAGCCATGCTTGAGCAGCACGTCTGGGACATGGATTTCGATAGCATGTCTAACTTGATAGATGTCTATGTCAGGAGACTGCGGAGCAAAATCGATGAAGGAGGTAAGGAAAGCCTGATCCAAACAGTCTGGGGAGCCGGCTATCGGATGAAAACACCATGAGTTTTTTTCAGAATATCAAGTTTAGGCTAACACTGTGGTACTTGCTGATAATCTTAATACTTATCTTCTTTTTCAGCGGAGTGACATACTTCATGCTCGCACGGAATATTTATCATGTCAGCCATCCGCCACAAGATGTTGTCAGGACGTTTGTTGTTGATCCGGACGGTTTAACAAATGCTACCGGAGACATTGTTAAGACCAATCCCACGGAACCAGCCGGTTACAAGCTGTTATTGAACTACCGACTTAGCGCGAACCAGCTGCGTGACACAAGATCAGGCGCCAATAGCCAGCTAAAAATCATTGCGCCGGAAGGAACATTCTCAGTCGACCAGAAACTGTTTCTAGGCGCCAACACGAGAGAAGAACAGGAGATCTCACTGTATTACCGTTCGTCCGCGGTCGAACAAGGATCTTATGAAATATTAGCAATTACTAAACCGGTTTCAACAATCAAATATACACTGGCGTCTTATCAACACACGCTCCTCTTCGCTGTACCGTCGACGCTTATCCTGGCAGCATTCTTAAGCTTTTTCCTAACGAAAAAAGCACTTAAGCCCGTGGATACCATCACCAGGACAGCCCGCGAGATTGAGGACAACGACTTAAGCCGGAGAATAAAGGTGCGGACAAAAGATGAGCTTGGCCAGCTGGCCGAAACTCTGAACCAGATGTTTGATCGCTTGCAAAAGGCCTTCGACCGCGAGCGCCAGTTCACCACCGATGCTTCACACGAAATGCGTACTCCTTTATCGATTATCAGGGGAGAGGCTACGCTCGCGCTTAGCAAGGAAAGAAGCAACGAAGAGTACCGAAAATCCCTCGAAGTAATCTCTCACGAGAGCGCTCACATGACGTCGGTCGTTGGCAAGCTCCTGGAGCTGGCACGCTATGATTCCGGCAGGGAACATCTGAACTTCGAAGTCATTAACCTCAAAGAGCTCCTAGTCGAACTCGAAACAGATACCGGCATACTCTGCGAAGAGAAGTCTTTAAAATTCCAGTTAAATATCCAAGCCGATCCGACCGTCAAGGGAGATAAAGTAAAACTAAAGGAATTGTTTCTTAATCTCCTGGACAATGCCATCCGATACACACCGCCGGGAGGAAGTATATCTGTATCCCTAACCAAGCAAGAAAATTACGCCTGCATCGCCGTGAAGGATACCGGCATCGGGATTCCCGAGGAGCACATCCCTCACTTGTTCCAACGATTTTACCGCGTGGACAAGTCGCGCTCCCACGGTGAGAAAGGCGCAGGACTGGGTTTGTCCATTTGCCAACGTATTGTCGAGCTTCACGGCGGTAAAATCGAAGTCAAAAGTAAAGTGGGAGAAGGAAGCGTATTTTCATTTCTGTTGCCGATTTCGGAAAATAGTTAGAGGGAAAGCAATATGAAGGGTATAACAACATCGATAATATTTGTTTTAATCGGCTTATTGCTGATAACTACCGGCTGCCCAGGGCCGTTGAGCTTTTCCGGCGTCAGAAGTCCGAACGTAAT
>Ga0101944_10006698_pt1 | contig 12044 bp, 13 predicted proteins | sample DewCreD2012metaG_FD_75245 | JGI IMG/M metagenome (GOLD analysis project Ga0101944, IMG submission 75245) | Hot spring sediment bacterial and archeal communities from British Columbia, Canada, to study Microbial Dark Matter (Phase II) - Dewar... ... | reverse complement strand
AACACAACCGGATGGTTCCGTGTACGTGAGCGGGGCCCGGCCGGACCGGGCCGAGCGCGTGGTGCGGGAGCACCTGCTCAACCCGCGGCGGTACTGGCCGGGGTTCGTGGTCCCGTTCAACTGCGTCGAGGAGTTGGACCGGGAGCACGTCGCGCTGGAGGACCTGGTGTTGTGGCGGGGCCATTGCATCTGGGCCAATATCAACTACCTTCTCACCGAAGGCCTGTGGCGGTACGGGTTCAAGGAGGAAGCGCGGGAACTCACCCGGCGGACGGCCCGGATGGTCCGTCACGAGGGCCTGTGGGAGTTTTACGATTACCGCAACGGGCAGGGCAAGGGCCAGCCGCACTTCAACTGGCCCGGCCTGATCCTGCCGATGATGAAGCTGACCTGGCCGGAGGCGGTCTAAAGGCAAGGCGCAGAGCCAATCACTCAAGAGTTCTCCCAACGGAAAATTTTTTCGGATTGGCTCTGACGCCTTGGGTACACTATTCCCGGATGTACTTGAAGGAGATTTTCACCCGGGCGCGGTAGGCGGTGACCTTGCCGTCGTCGATCTTCATGTCCAGTTCGGTGACCTCGGCGATGCGCAGGTCGCGCAGGCTTTCCGACGCGGTCTCGACCGCCTTCTTGGCCGCGTCTTCCCAGCTCTTCGCGCTTGTTCCCACCAACTCGATGATCTTGTAAGTGCTGTCCGGCATGTCTGGCCTCCTTGGGTTGAGAGTGTGGTTGTTGGTTGGACCCCTTGCCTGGCTTTTTAACCCCCTTTGGGCCGCGGTGTCCCGCCCCGCGGTCTTGATGCCCCGGATTCTAGAACAGGCGCAAAACCAACGCAACGGGCAAGGGGATGCCCCGGAAACGGTTTGTGTCCCGGCGGCATTGCTTTATAATGGGCCTCGGAACTGAAACCGCGGCCGTCAAATCCGGCCCGTCGGCGCCAAACCCGTCAAATGAATTCAGGACCAGACGCCAAACCCACCCGACCCCGGTCGGCGATCATCGCCATCTACGACAAGACCTGCCTGGGCGCCCGGTATGTCCACGCCTCGGTGCGGGCGGCCGGGTACCCGTGCGACTTGATCCTGTTCCGGGACCGGCGGGTGTTGGGGACCCCGCCGACCGACGAGGAATACCGGCTGCTCCGGGACCTGCTCGCCCGGCTGAAACCCGCGGTGGTGGGGGTGAGCCTGCGGAGCTTCGCCTTCGGGATCGCCGAACGGGTGACCCGGGCGGCCCGCGAGGCCGGGGTCCCGCTGGTGGTCTGGGGCGGCACCCACCCGACCCTGGACCCGGAGTCGTGCCTGGGGCCCGCCGACGCCGCAGTGGTCGGAGAGGGCGAACAGACGATGGTGGACATCATGGCGGCGGTGACCGCGGGCCTGCCCCTGACCGGAATCCGGAACGTATGGACCCGGGGGCCGGACGGGATTATCCGCGCGCCCCTGCGGCCCTTGGAGCAGGACCTGGACTCGGTCCCCTTCCCGGTGATGGGCGACGAGGGCAAATACACCATCGACAAGGGCCGGCTCCACGAGGGCGACATCTATCTGGGCAAGACCGACCAGCCGCGCTCCTACTACATCATCGCCTCGCGCGGGTGTCCTTTTAATTGCGACTTCTGCTGCAACAACGCCATCCGGAGAAGGTTTGAGGGACTGGGGACCTACGTCCGCAAGCGGAGCCCGGAGAACGTAGTCCGCGAGCTCGAGGCCGCCCGGGCGGCGATGCCGCTCAACTACGTCAGCTTCATGGACGAGCTTTTCACCCTCGACCGGGACTGGAACCGGGAAATCTGTGCGCTATATAAACCGCGGATCGGCCTGCCCTTCTGGGCCGGGGTCCACCCCAGGACCGTCACCGACGAGATGATGGCCACTATGGTGGACGCCGGACTCCACTTGGTGATGATGGGAATCCAGAGCGGGTCCGAACGCTCGCGCCGCGAGAACTTCCACCGCTCGACCACCAACGAGGAAATCCTCCGGGCCACCCGGCTGATCCATAAATACCGCCTGGTCTCATATTTCGACTTCATCGTGGACAACCCCTACGAGACCCGCGACGACCTGCGCCAGACCCTGGAGTTGATCCTGGAACTGCCCCGGCCCCACAACCTCGAGGTCTTCTCCCTCTGCTGGTTCCCCTCGACCTCCCTCACCGAGCGGGCCTTGGCCGACGGTAAGATCACCCGCGACGACCTCGAAGACCGGACCTCGAAAACCTTCGACCACTTCCTCTCCGACCCCACTCGGCCCTCCAACGCCGACAACCAGTTCGCCATCACCATCGCCTGGTTCGAGCAGCTCAAGGTCAACTGGCCCGACCTGACGGTCAAGTTCTGGCAAAACGAATTCGACGGCTCCCGCCACCTCCTGCCCCAGGGACTGCTGCGGTTCTTCGTCTCGCGGGACTTCTTCTGGGAACGGCCAGAACTGACGCGGCGTCTGCTCAACCTAGTCGTTCGTCCCATGCGCTATACCATCCATTCCCTCCGCTACGCCCGAGCCGGAGTCCGCATGGTCCAAGCAGGAAAATCTCGTGAATTGATCGGCAAGCTCCGCCAAAGGTTGAACTAGTTACCCACTCGTTTACGCCTCTTCCGCCACCTGGCGCCCGGGCGCATCGGCCAGGGCCGCGACCCGCTCGCGCAGGTCCCCATAAACCGTCACCCGGCGCCAGCCCCAACGGTCCCACGTCGTGAACAACCGCTCGAAATCACCCACCGGCTCGGCCAGCAGCTTGGCCCGGAGGGCCCGGTCATTCGGGTCGTTGCCTGTGGCCTTGGCCCGGGGGATGAGCGCCGCCCTAGCCTCCGCCCCGAATTCCACCGTGGCCGTCATGTAGCCCGCCGGCAACAACGCCCCCATGGGGGCGACACTCTTGTCGCCACCACTGACTCCCAGGTGGAGCGGCTTCAGCCGCGGTCACGGATGCCCCAGGGGGCAAACAACTTAAGCCCAGCGGAAAAGGATTCAAGGTCACACCATCATCCCAAAGCCGCGCATTGCTTTCCCTGGACTACGGTTATTCAGCCGCTCCGGGTCAAAGCAAGCGAGGGGCAACCCTCCGGTCATCCCTCGTAGAAGTGACCTCGCGATCGCGAAAAAAGTTGAAACCAAAGGCGCCATTGCGAAAAAGCTCACGCCGGGGTACCGTCTGGGTCCCCGGCGTGAACTTTTTGACTCCGATGCCGTCGGAGGTTATTTCTTCCCGACCTTGACCGAGATGCTCTTGGGTTTGGTTTCCTCCTTCTTGGGGAGGCCGATCTTGAGCACGCCGTTCTGGTAGTTGGCCTCGATTTTTTCCTGGTCCACGGTGCCGGGCAGGGTGAAGGACCGGCTGAAGGACCCGTACGAGGTCTCGACCAGGTGGTAGCTGCCCTTCTTCTCCTCGCGCTCGATTTTCTTTTCGCCCTTGATGGTCAACACGTTGTTTTCGATGTTGACGTTGATGTCCTTTTCCTCGAGGCCGGGGAGTTCGGCGGTGACCTCGATTTGATTTTCATCTTCATAGATGTTCACCGCCGGCGCCCAGCCCTGGGCACCCAGGTCGCGCTCGGTCGGTCGGCCCAGCGCCTCTTCAAACAGCCTTCCCATCCGACCCTGCAGGGTCTCCAATTCCCGGAACGGATCCCATCTTACGATTGCCATTTTTGAGCTCTCCTTTCTCGAAAAACGTCGTGTTTTTCGGTGATTATGGGTCTGAATGCCCTTTCGAAAGAAAAAATAAACACGGTCGGAAATTTGTCAAGGGCTGCCGGAGGGGGTAAGGTGTCAAAGCGAAAAACCAAACACTTTTTTCAATCGTAAAGTGTTCGGCTCCAATACGTTCGGGAGGGCGATGATGAGATGGATGATCCGGGCGATTGTGGCGGTAGTCTGGTTGCTGCCGTTCCTCGCGGCCGCGGGCGATGACCCGCTCTTCGACTGGATGGGCCTTAAAAACCCCATCCTCTCCCTTCCCGACCGCATGCTCAAGGACCAGGCGGTGGCCATTCGAGGCGGATACTTTTATCTGTTTGCGTCCACCCGGTCCGAGGGTCCGGAGCCGGCCGACGCCGCCTGTTTTTTCCGCACCCCCGACTTCAAGGAGTTCGAGCGGCTGGAAAGCCCGGGCCTGACCGTGACCTTCGGCGCCACCGTGCGCGGGCCGGCCTCGCCGGACTTGGTCCGCCGCGGCGACGACTGGTTCATCGTCTTCCAGGCCGGGCCAAAAGAGTATTTTCGCCGCCTCTACTATTCGTCCTCGGCCGACCTAGTCTCCTGGTCGCCCGCCGCGGCCATCAACCCCGGCATGAAACCCCGCCAGCGCCAGATCGACGGGGCGCTCGCCTTCGAGGCCGGTCATTGGATTTTAGGCTACAAGGGCGGCCAGAGTTTTTACGTCACCCGGTCGAAGGGACCGGAGCTGGACGGCCGGTGGGAGCGGCCGGTGCGGGCGAGCGCCGGGGGCGAGTGGGCGGAAAACTTCCAGTTCATCAAGATCGAGGGCCGGTGGCGGATGGTGGCCACCGCCCGGGGGAGCAAGAACCTGCTGGCCGGACAATACACCGGCAACCACGACCCTTTTATTTACGAGATGGACGGCGACGGGTCTGAGCTGGCCGACTGGGCGCGCTGGAAAAACCGGACCGCGCTCGAAGTCCCCGGCGAGGACTGGAACCGGGTGATGAAGGCCAACTCGGGCTATCTCTGCGACTGGCGGGAGTACGACGGTCACTTCTATCTGTTTTACGCCGGAGCCAATGACGGCGAACGGTTTGCGGGGCGGGGGCACGCGATGATCGGGGTCGCGCGGTCGCTGGACTTGGTCACCTGGCGTCTGCCGGGCCAGGCGGACTGAGATTGTCTTCGTCCGGGAAACGTTTTTCCCAGCCCGCGAGCCTCCAGCCGGCGGGATGAGATTTTTCCGTTCGGGGTGATATACTAATGGCTCCGGACCCATCGGGCCCGGGGAAGCGGAGGAAGAAAATGTCCTACAGCGGACAGAACCGCCGCCGGTTCGCGCGGCGGCCGGTGACCATGCAGGTGAAGTACCGTTCGCTTGATTCCTTCTTCAGCGACTACGCCATCAACATCAGCCACGGCGGGATCTTTATCAAGACGCGGCGTCCGCTGCCGCGAGGTTCCGAGGTGGAAATCGAGTTCGAACTGCCCGGCCTGAGCCGGGCTTTCAAGACCAGCGGCAGGGTGGTACGGGTGATCTTCCCCGGCGAGGACGAGGACGAACCCGCCGGGATGGGGATCGAGTTCAAGCCCCTGACCGACGACGACAAGGCCCTGATCGACGCCCTCTGGCAGGCGTCGAACCTGGCCCCCGAGACGGAATCAAAATGAAATGCCCCCGCTGTGGTCTGGTCCACGCGGCCTCCGACCAGGTCTGCCGGCGCTGCGAGATCGACCTCCGCACCGGCGAAGCCCGGCCCCGTGCCCAGTCTTGTCTCGCAGTCGAGGACTCGCGTAACCCGTTCGAGCGGCTCTCCGCGCTGGTCCCGCGCCGGAGCAAGCCCGCCGCCGCGGCCGAGGAGCCCGGGGCGAAACCAAAAACGGCCGAGCGTCGTCCGGTCGAGGCCGCGACTCCGACGGCGGCTTCCCCGGCGCACGCCCCCGCCGGCCGCAAGGCCGTCACCTTTTTCCGCGCCCAGAAGGAAAAGGTACGGCTCCCGGCCTTTCTGCGCGGCAAGGCCGAGTCGGACGCTCCGCCGATGTCGTGCGTGCAGTGCTCTGAGCCGATGCGGGTGGTCCATGAAAGGCCGTACCCCTTCTGGCAGGTGCTGGCTTTGTGGGTTCTGGGCGGCGGGTTGTTGATCGCGGGGATTTTCTTCCACCTGCTGATCATCACCGGGGTTTTGGCGGTGGTCGCCGGGTTCTTCTTCCACCGCCTGGGCGGGAGCCACTGGCGCTGCGCCTCCTGCGGGATGATCGTGCCTCGGGCAAGATAAGTCGTTACTCACCGCAGAGGCGCGGAGGCGCAGAGGCGAATCCTCTTCCCTCACCCGCTGCGGATTGGAAATGAATTCCCATTGCCGCCAGGCAGCCGCGAGACCCGGAGAAAAAGGCCAAAAAAATATTTCCGGCCGGATTATTTTCCTAATCCTCTTCTCTGCGCCTCTGCGCCCCCGCGGTGAAATCTTGGTTTTCGGAGAATTCGCCATGCCTGAAATCAAACGGGTCGCCATCATCGCCGCCACCGGTTACACCGGTCACGAGTTGGTCCGGCTGCTGCTTGTCCACCCCGGGGTCAAGATCGTCTGCCTGACCTCCAGGCAGAACGAGGGTCAGAGCTTCGTCAAGCTCTTCCCCCAATTCCGCGGGTTCGACCTGCCCCTCATCTCGACCTACGACCCCGACCGGCTGGCGCAAACGGCCGACCTCGCCTTCTTCTGCCTGCCCCACCATGAAAGCCAGGCCGCGGTCGGCGCCGCCGTGGACCGCGGGCTCAAGGCCATCGACCTCTCCGCCGACTTCCGGCTGAAAAAAGCGCCGGTCTACGAAAAATGGTACGGGCCCCACGAGCGCCAAGACCTGATCCCGAAAGCCGTGTACGGTCTGCCCGAGCGATACCGGCGGGAGATCAAAAAGGCCACTCTGGTGGCCAACCCCGGCTGCTACCCACAGGGGGTGATCCTGGGTGTGGCCCCCCTGATCGAGGCCGGGCTGGTCGATCCGGGCCACGTCATCGCCGACCTAAAGAGCGGGGTCTCGGGCGCCGGCCGCAAGGCCGCGGTCGATTACTCGTTCTGCGAGGTCGTCGAAGACTTCCGGCCCTACAACCTCTACGCCCACCGCCACACCCCGGAGATGGAACAGGAACTAGCGCGGGCCGCGGGCAAGGCGGTGCGGGTGACCTTCTCGCCCCACCTCACGCCCATGAGCCGGGGCATCCTCGGGACCATCTACGTCAAGCTGACGAAGAAGGCCGACACGAAAAAGCTGAACGCGGCGCTGGCCCAAGCCTATAAGGACGAACCCTTCGTCCGGGTGCTCGAGCCCGGCGAGCTGCCGGCGGTCTCGCGAGTGCGGGGCTCGAACTTCGTCGACCTGGCGGTGACCGCCGCGCCCGGCGGCCGCGAGGCGATCGTGAGTTCGGCGATCGACAACCTGGTCAAGGGCGCGTCCGGGTCCGCTGTCCAGTGCATGAACCTGATGCTCGGCCTGCCCGAGATCATGGGGCTTCTGCAGCTGCCGCTCAAGCCGTAACCCCGTCCCTCCATTCCCAAGCCCTCGAGCCCCGGGCCCCTGGCCTCGGGCTTGGCGGCCCGGGCCGTGTCGGAACCCGCCTTCCGCTCCGCCCCCTTACTTCCGGAGCGCCCCCGTGACCTGACTGAGGAGGAAGAAGCCGGAGGCGGTGAGGATGATGGTGGCGCCGGTGGCCGAGTCCCAATAGAAGGAGGCGACCAGCCCGATCACCCCGGAGGCCAGCCCGACCCCGACCGAGGCCCAGAACATCGAGCGCACCGATCGGGCCAGGTTGCGGCCCGCGGCGGCCGGGACCACCAGCATCGCGGTGACCAGCAACAGCCCGATCACCCGGATGCTGACCGTGACCACCAGGGCGAGCAACAGGGCGTAGGCGTACTCCAGGGCCTTGACCGGCGCTCCCTGGGCCTTGGCCAGGCGTTCGTTGATGCCGATCAGGAACAGGTGGTTGAACTGGAAGGTGAGGAAAACGGCGACGGCGACGAAGAGGGCGGCCATGAGGGCGATCTCTCCGTCGCCCACGGTGAGGACGTCGCCGTAGAGGTAGGAGTGGAGGTCGCGGGTCAGGCCTTTGCGGGCGCTGATCAGGACGATCCCGAGCGCGACCGCGAAACTGAAGAAGACCCCGATCACGGTGTCGACCGAGAGGGAGGACAGCCGTCGCACCGAGATGATGGCCAGCCCGACCACGATCCCGAAGGCGACCAGGGTGTAAAGCGGGTCGATGCCGAAGAGGACGCCAAGGGCCACGCCGGTGAAGGCCGAGTGGGAAATGGCGTCCGAGAAAAACGCCATGCGGAAGTTGACCACCATCACGCCCATGGCCGCGCAGACCGGCGCCACCAACAGCACGGCGAGCAGGGCGCGTTTCATGAAGAGGTCGCCGGTGAAGGCAAATGGCAGGTGGTCCATCAGGTGGTAGATCGCGTCCATCAGTGGTCCCCGTGGTCTTGGTCGGGGTGATAGGCGCAGTTGATCTCGGCGTCCTCCCCCCAGGGGTGGTCGTGGAGCAAGAGGCCCTTGTCGGCGCCGAAGCATCCGGAGAGGGTCTTTTCATTGAGGACCTCGGCGGCCTTGCCCTCGGAGAGCACTACCCGGTTGAGGCAGATGACCTGGCCGGCCAGGCGGGTGACCATGCTCAAATCGTGGCTGACCAGGAGCATGGTCAGGTTGCGCTCCTTTTTCAGCCGCTTGATGAGCGACATGAACAGCTCTTCGCCGCTCCGGTCCACCGCGCTCGAAGGCTCGTCGAGCAGGACGATGGCCGGGTCGTCAAGCAGGGCCTGGGCGAGCAACACCCGCTGGAGTTCTCCCCCCGACAGGATCCCCAACCTTCGCTTCGAAAGGTGCGCGGCCTCCACCAGTTCGAGGTTGGCCAGCGCCTTCTCCCGGGTCCGGCGGCTGTGCCGGAGCCAGACCGGCGGCCGCTGGCGGGGCAGACAGAGGAAATCGAGCGCCGTGACCGGCATGCCGCGGTCGAACTCGAGGTGCTGGGGCACATAGCCGATGCGGGGCCGGCCGGCGCCATTGGGGATTTCGATCCGGCCGCGGTAGGGGACCATGCCGAGGATGGCGAGCAGGAGCGTGGTCTTGCCCGCGCCGTTGGGCCCGATCAGGGCGGTGATTTCGCCCTTGCGGATGCGGGCGTTCACCCCGGTTAGGATCGGTACCCGACCGAGTTCGACGTGGAGGTCGTGGATCTCGATCGCCGCCGGTTTTTTCAATGGTTCCGACATGTCGTCACTGTCCCGCCGGCATCAGCGTCCGGCGCAGGGTCTCGAGGTTGTGACGCCAAATCTGGGTGTAGGCGTCGGCCCGGAATTCACCGGTGTGGCCCGGGTTAAGCTCCGCCACCGGGACCCCCGCCTCGCGGGCCAGGGTCTCGGCCAGGCGGGGAGAATACTGCGGTTCGGAATAGACGGCGGCGACCTTGAGATCCCGGGCCTGCTGGGCCAGCCGCGAGAGTTCGCCCGCGCTCGGCTCTTGGCCGGGCACGGTCTCGATCGCGCCGACGATCTCGAGGCCGGTGGCGCGGGCGAGGTAGTCGAAGGCATTGTGGAAGGTCATGATTTTTTTATTGGGGGCGGCGGAGACTACGGCCTTGATCTCTTCACCCAGGGCAAGGAGCTTTTTTACGTAGTCGTCGGCGTTCTGGCGGTAGTGGTCGGCGTGGGCCGGGTCGGCATCGGCCAAGGCCTCGGCGATGGCCCGGACCATGAGGGCGGCGTCGGCCGGGCTGACAAAGGGGTGCGGGTTGATCCCCCCGTGATGGTGGTGGCCATGATGCTCAGCCTCATGGTCATCGTGGCCGTCGTCAGGCACGGCGATGGGCGGCACGGCCTCGCCGGCGCGGACGACCTTGAGGTCGGGCCGGGCCTTTTTGATGGCGTCTTCGAGGAACTCCTCGAGGAAGTAGCCGTTGACGATAAAGAGTTCGGCCTGGTTGATGCGGCGGAGGTCGCCGGGAGTGAGCTGGTAGTCGTGGGGGCTGCGACCGGGCGGGATGAGGACCTCGATCTGGACCGCGGGGTCGTCGCCGACGATATTTTTGGTGAAGCACCAGAGGGGGAAGAAGCTGGTCAGGATGTGGAGGCGGACAGCGGGGTCTGGAGCGGGCTTTGGGTCGGGCCGGTAACACCCATCGGACGCGAGCGCGAGCAAGACCAAAATGAAAAAGGCGGCCCAGATGTTACCCGTTCGATTCATTTGTCGCTCCCGGGAGAGGTTTCCCTCGCGTTTGGACCTGTCGGCGGAAAAGCCCCCGCTTCCATCCGGTCATGGTCCGACTCGTGATGATGATGGTGGTCGCTGCTGGCCGGGGCGGCGGATGATTTCCGCCGGAGCCATCGTGGCGCCAGGGTCAGCAATGAAATCAGGGCGCTCCAGAACCCCGCGCCGGCCGCGGCGCCCGCGCACGAGGGGCTGCCACACAACGGACAGACACCCGCGCCGCCGGTGAGCGCGAACACCGAGGCGAACAGGGCCGCGAACCGGGCGACCTCTCCCGACAGCCGGGGCAGACGTTTCTTCAACCAGGACAAGGCTCACCCCTTGCACTCGGCGCAGACGCCGTAGAGAAAGACCTCGTGGCCCTCGGTCTGAAAGCCGGGAGCGGTCCGATGGTTACGCGACAGCCCGCAACCGGGCAGATCGTAGAGACGATCGCAAACGCGGCAATGGAAGTGATGATGATGTCGCTTGCCGTTGCGCTCATACAGGGCGCCCAAAGTCGGATGCTGGATTTTCACCAACCAGCCTTCTTCGAGCAGGAGTTTCAGGTTGCGATAGACGGTGGCCTGGTTGAGGGAGGCGATGATTTTTACGCCTTCGGCGAGGATTTCTTCCGTTCCGAGGGGGCGGTTATGACCGAGAAAGACCTCCATGATCGCCTGGCGCTGGTTCGTGTTCCGTTTCAACCCCTTGATCCTCCCGAAGAAGAGGATAGCAAAAACGTCATTTTATTGCAAATGCGGTTGCATTAGCGTTAAGGACAAAGGCGGGAGCGGTCCGTCATCAGTGCAGCCAGGGCGGCCGAGGGTCGTCGGGCGGCGGGACCACCCGGTAGGCCCGGGTCTGTTTGCGGGTCTTGTACCGGCGCCACCAGACCCGGAGGTCCATGAAGCGCCGGAGATAGAAATAGCCGATCAGCGCGCCCGAGAGGTGGGCGACGCTGGCCACGGCCGAGCCGCGCGCCCCCCCGACGTAATTGGCCGTGGCCATGAACTCCATCACCATGAAGATGATCACCAGCCACTTCACCTTGATCGGCATCATGAACATGAAATAAACGATGGCGTTGGGATGGATGAGGGCGTAGGCCATGAGCAGGCCGAAGAGAGCGCCGGAGGCCCCGACCACCACCGCCTCCGGCGAACCGGTAAGGAAATAGAACGGGACCGAAACCACGCCCGCGCCGATCCCGGTGAGGAAATAATAAAAGAGGAACCGGTTCCGGCCCCAGACCTGCTCGAGCGGACCGCCGAACCAGTAGAGGGTAAGCATATTGAAGAGGATGTGGGCGAAGTCGCCGTGGAGGAACAGATAGGTGACCAGCCGCCAAGCCTGGCCGCCGGGGAAGACTGCAAACGGGATCAGGCTGAGCCAGCCGAAGATCGTCTGCCGCGCGAAGACGCTCAGGAAAAACATCACGCCGTTGGCGATGAGCAGGCCGCGCGTCGCCGGCGGCAGGGGCGAATTGAAAAACCCGAAACCCCCGCCGGCCGGCCGCTGGTACTGATAAGGCCGGTAATGGTTATATGACATGCGCCATGACTCCTTGCCTTTAATTATAAGCCTTTTCCGGGCGCACGCGCGGAGAAATGGAAAAATCCGCCCCCCGGAGCGATGGCGAGACGAAAAATAATGGGGATTGACCAGGTCCCACCGACAACCGTCAATCCCCATTCGTCAATCTTCAATTGTCAATCGTCAATAATTACGGCTCCAGCGCCAGGTGGTACTTAGCTTCCTTCTCGATTGTCTCCTGGTTCATCGAGGCGGTGATGTGGTTGCCGGAGGCCCAGAGGTAGTGCATGTCCGAGTAATGGGGCGAGAGCCACTGTCCGGAGATCGAGCCGTCGATCACCATCTGGCTGTGGTCCACGTCGTTCATGTCCACGATGTGGCGGATGGAGGTTCCGTTCATGTCCTTGAAGTGGAGCTTGCCCGACTCGGCCGGGCTGGCGCACCGCAGGGTGTGGCGCGAGCCGGGCACCTCGATCGGCCCCACGCTCAGCTCGCGGAACGGGCCCATCCCCAGCGGGTTGAAAAAGATGATCTGGTGGATCGTGCCCCACCGCCACTTGGCCGTGTCCGTCCCGTAATTCTTCTGCATGAAGACCACCG
>Ga0101944_10006696_pt1 | contig 12047 bp, 18 predicted proteins | sample DewCreD2012metaG_FD_75245 | JGI IMG/M metagenome (GOLD analysis project Ga0101944, IMG submission 75245) | Hot spring sediment bacterial and archeal communities from British Columbia, Canada, to study Microbial Dark Matter (Phase II) - Dewar... ... | reverse complement strand
CCCCCTTAGCCCCCTCCCATGTATCCATCCTAACATATAACAATAGCTAAGTGACTATAAACACACTCGGTAGCCCCCTTAGCCCCTTAGCCCCTCAGCCTCAGTGATCATAACATGTAACAGTAGCAAATACTATTGTTATATGTTATGGCAACCAGAGACGGTGACGAAGAATTTTCGCGGTAAAAAAAGAAATCGGTAAAAGTATGGAAAAAACACTTTTTAAGCGTTTTTCTGATTTGTATTTTCGTCTTTCCCCTGAAAACTTAAGTTGTGATGGTGAATGTACAAAATCTCAAATGAAATCTAGATATAACAAGATTGTGAAAGAGTGGAAAACGTTGGAAAAGGAAGCTGGCCGTACAGTGACTATCGATGAAATTGAAAAAGCAATTTTCTATATTTGTAAATCGCGGTAAAAATAACAGATAAGATGGATATGGGATACTCCTCTACTGCAATCGCTGATTTTACTGTTAAGGCCATGATACAAGTCTTGCAAAAGTCTGGACCATGCCCGCAAAATACTTCTAACGGCTGGACGAAAGGTAATAGACGTTATTTTTATGAAATTGGTAGGGAAAACCGGGATGGTGCTATCACTGGTACAGTTGTAGAAATTCTAAACAATAGTTCTCGTAATGCGGGTAGTTTTTGTGTTAGAGCCGACGGGCGAATCGTCCGCTGGCCTACTTCAACAAAACAGCAACGTAATGATGCTGAACAACAAGGCCAAACAGAGTATAATAGATGCTATTGTAGTCCTTAAATGTAAAGATTACCGCCTTGTTTTGCGGCAATATATCAATGAAAGATAGTATAATGATACAACAATGCACTATCTTTATAGATGTTGATGGGGTTCTGAATAAAACCGGACAAATAACTTCTACTGATCATATTGACTATAATTTGGCCCGTATTTTCTCTTTAATTGTTAAAACAACGGGTGCAGATATTGTCGTTTCTTCTACCTGGAGATCCTCTCCAGTAATGTATGCAAAACTCAAAGAAGTTTTTGCTGAACACGATATTCTAACCAATTGGGTTGGAGAAATTGCAGATGGAAATAAAGCAGATAAAATCCGCGAATATATTTATACTAACAAAATAACTAATTTTGTAATTATTGACGATTGTGAAGATGCTGTACCGGAAGAAATGAAAGAACATTTGTTCCAGACAACCCCCACTGAAGGTATCACTGTTGAAATAGCTAATCGTATTATTAAGTATCTTGAAGATAAATCTAGATAAACTTGTGAATTAACAATATTTTAAAAATAAGCTGATATATCGCGGTAAAATATGAGAAGAATATATGGATATTAACTGTGCCAAATGCGGCGAACCCTGGGATGCGTATTATATACGCCATGAGGCTATTTATGATACTGATTTACCAGAAGATTTTGTTAAGAAGTTGTGGGATGGTAAGCTAATCCCTATTTTTAATTACGCTCTAGAGCGAGAAGGTTGGCGTTTTGCTGGATCAATTTACGCTATTATACAGTGTCCACGATGTCATAATCAAAAAAACAATCCAGAACAGACTAATGCTAGAGCGGAAACCAGAGGTATTTTGGTTGAAGTTTTTGGCAATGATGAGGATGGATTGATCTCAGAATTAAATCATGCTAACATAAAAGTATAATATGCAACAATGCGACCAATTTACACTCAAAGCCTTAGAATTGCATCAATTTATGAAAGGCGAATCCCCATTCGAAAATACCGGAGTTTCTTATAAAGGACAAGCGTTTCAAGCCTATGCTTATACAGAAAGCGAAAACGAAGGAAACAATGTAGAAGAAGATTCTTACAATTTCTATTGGAAAGATTTTCGAGCGTCCTGGTATATTAGCGAAATGACAAAGAAAGGAAAGGATGATTTATGACCTACAAAGAACTTGCTAACCGTATTTTGGCTATGACTGAGAAAAATCAAAACAAAGAAGTTAATGTCTTGGTGTTTAATATGTATAAGGTTTTGCCTGTAATGGACTTAGTAGTTGACTGGGCTGCTACAGATGAGCAAGATAGTGAATATTATGCTCGTGGTGTTGATATTGTAGCTAAATTGCTTGCTGATGGTGAGCCGTATTTGACAGTGGGCGATTAAAATAGTATAGTATTTTAAAGAAATATGATTGTTTTCGCGGTAAAGTTAAGTATAAACGCTAATGTGTAGCATGTAAAGCATTTTATAAGAAAGGAGCTTACAATGGCTACGAATGGTCGAGGTCGTCCGCCCGTTTACACCGAGTCACAACGAGCGAAGATCGTTGAGATGGTGCGAGAATTTGGAGCACTCAAAACTCAAGAGATTCTTCGCGCTCGTTCTGGCTCGAAGCTTGCGGAGTATAGGGATAATCGTATTTTCCCTAAAGGTGTGCAAATCGCTTTTCCAACGGTTTTGCGCATTGCCACTAAGGAAGGTGGTGTGGTGCTTCGCCGTGGTCGTCGTCCCACTGAATCAGTGATTAAGACTAACACGGATACGGAGACGGAGACGGTGACTGAGCCGGCGACTGCCACTGACACGCTTGAACCAGTGGCGTAACAGTCCTAAAGAGAGTGTGCAGAGTTAACCCTCTGTACACTCTTTTTAGTTGACTTGTAATACCCCTATGCTATTGTGTCATAGCCTATTCCGGGTTCCCAAAACCCGGCCCCATTGAAGCCGGAGACATCACGGCAGTAGAGGCAGCACCAATCACTATTCCGGGTTCCCAAAACCCGGCCCCATTGAAGCGTATGGCATCCATCGGGAGCTTTGCGAAGTCCATACTATTCCGGGTTCCCAAAACCCGGCCCCATTGAAGCTATAAGAAAACCAGAATGGGATTACCAGTGAATATGCTTGAAAGCACAGCGAATTTCACATATAACAATAGTATCAAAATATTAAAATTCGCGGTAAATCACATGAGGCTACAATGAATAAAATGCTAAAATTACTAACTATTATCGCTGAATTAACTAATACTCGTGTCAACGAATGGACAGAACTAGATGCACCACAAACAGGGGTTGGCACTGATTATTGGTTCAAAAACAAAAATAATAATTCAGAAGTCTATGTCAATGAAGATCAAGGCTATTTAACAGTCGTTAATGATGAAGAAACAATTTATTCTGGATTTTGGCATGATCTAGAATGATAAAATAGGCAGCTTTTTTAATTTTCGCGGTAATAAATAAAACATCGATGAAATAACAAGGAGCTATGATAATGGACACACATTTACATGAAGCATCTCATCAATGGGCATCTCGTCCTGCAGATGAGCGTTTTTGGACTCTAGAAGAGATGTATCAAGCTACACTTAATTCCGCTAACAACGGTGTAACCGTCAATGCAGTGCTTGACCAACTCAGAGCGGTCAATAATGATGGGGATGTGCAACTTGAAACTTCCGTTGGGAATCTGAAGTTTAATAACTGGACATTTAATCAGTTTGCAAATAGGGTCGGAGCACCTGGTTCTTATTTGGCTACTCTTCCCGCTGAACTCGCTGCTACTGCCCTTAATGTTGGCATTAAGCGAGAAGCTAGCACTAATATTCAACTTTGGTATGATAGTGTTACTCACACTACTCGTGCTATTACCAGTCAATCCTATAATCGTATCTTTAATCATGAGGTAATTAAAGCACTAATTGATCTTCCGGGTAATTGGGTTACACCACCTGCACGACCGGCAATGGTTAATCAAATTGGAACTCGTATCGCTACTGAAGCAGATTGTGTTTCTAGCACTCTAATCAAGCCTGGTGATTTGATTGCTCCTGCTGGATTATATGCCAGTGATCGAGATATGTTTGCTTTCCTTGTTGATCCTGAAACTCGTATTAATGATGGGACTGACGAAGGATTATCTCGCGGATTCTTTGTTCGCAATAGTGAAGTAGGTAATAGTGTGTTTGAAATCGTTACTTTCCTTTACCGATATGTTTGTGGTAATCATATTGTGTGGGGAGCAACTAAGGTTAATAGGCTTGCTGTAAAACATATGGGCAATAATGCTCGTAAACGTGCTTTTGATAAAATTGCCGATGGTTTGAAAGCATACCAAGAGTCTTCCGCTGGAGATGAAACTCAACTTGTCAATGCCGCCCGCAACACTGAATTGGCAGATAGTTTTGATAATCTATCAGATTTTGTGTTTGCTAAAAAGTGGTTAGGACGAAAAGAAATTAAAGAAGCATATGATATTGCCAACCAATATGCTGATGTTGACGGATCACCACGTTCTATTTGGGGATTCTCTAGTGGTATCACTCGTTTAAGTCAACAGTCTATGTATGCCGATAAACGAAATATGCTCGATAGGGCTGCAGGAAATATCCTAGCCCTTGTGCAAAACTAAGGAGAGCATCGAACCCTTACACTGAATCATAACCCTTACACTGAATCATAACCCTTACACTGAATCATAACCCTTACACTGAATCATAACCCTTACACTGAATCATAACCCTTACACTGAATCATAACCCTTACACTGAATCATAACCCTTACACTGAATCATAACCCTTACACTGAATCATAACCCTTACACTGAATCATAACCCTTACACTGAATCATAATGTATTAGGAAGAAATAGTTATGCACCAGATTGTATTTTGCAGTTTTTAGAAGAGCAATGGAAAAGGTTTGTAATTAATAGGATTACATTAAAATAAAAGATCAATTAGACGATCAATTAAATCAAATACTTTTTGATAAATAGGAAGAAGCGTAAAATATAACAATATCACATGATGCTGTTGTTATATGTTATGATGTGTAGTCGCAGCGATGAGGGTGTAATTTTTCGCGGTAAGATATTAGTATGTAAATCATCATAAACAATGCGTCCGTAGCTCAATCGGTAGAGCATCTGGCTTTTAACCAGAGGGTCGCAGGTTCGATTCCTGCCGGACGCATTGAGTCCTCCTGCTATATGATTCTGTATTCCTGTTGGACTCTAAGGATGCAAGGTACAGAATCTCCTGAAAAGGTAGGCAGGATTTGGCCCCGTGGCGGAACGGCAGACGCTACGGACTTAAAATCCGTTGAGGGTTAACCTCGTGCGGGTTCGATTCCCGCCGGGGCCATGGGCTTGTAGCTCAATTGGTAAGAGCAAATGACTCATAATCATTAGGTTCCCGGTTCGAGTCCGGGCAGGCCCATTTATTATGTATTCAGCAATTTATCTTCCTGATCATCCAAGTAATTTATCTAAGGATGGATTCGCTTCTGAGCAGGCAGCTTGGGAGTATGTATTTGCCCAAATGTGTGATTATTGCAAACAAGAAAGGCGGCTTGCTCTGGAAGGTAAAAATTTCGATCCACCGCAACCGGGATTAATACCTAATGAATTCCCACCTTGCGCTTGTGAGTGGATCGTGATTAAAACGGATGACTTAAACAAAATATTGTATCGCGATCAAAAATAAAAAGCAGTAGGAGAAAAATTGTATCCATAATAAGATAAATAACAACATGCAAACCTAGGTCAGGAGTCGGAAAATCGCGGTAAATAATAACACACAATCTAATGTCTTACTGATGAGTCCCAAAGGACGAAACACCTAAAAGGTGTCTAAGACTAATGAGGGATATGTCGTAAATCGTTGCCATCGGTATTTATGACATACATTAGTTATTTATTCGATGGCTGGAATGTGGTGCTTAAGCTAATCTAAGCATCCATTGACTCTTTAAGATTAGCAAGTTTGAACAAGTTGCGCCCTGAAACTTGATTCAAACATTGCGCAATATACACTCGGTAGAACGACGGTTCTACCGAGTGTATTTATAGTCACTTAGCTATTGTTATATGTTAGGATGGATGTGTGTTAGAACGACGGTTCTACCGAGTGTATTTATTGTTATATGTTAGGATGTGTTGGATGCATGTTGGAACGGATACATGGGGCGATCAAACATATAACAGTAGTTAATCGTAAATCGCGGTAAATAAAATAAGAAAAGTACAAATATGAATAAATCACAGATTAAACAATCTTTTATCTCTTTAATGAAATCGTGCGTAGAAGGTTTCACAGGAAAATGGGATACAACTACAAGTGAAGGTAAAGACGGATTCTTAGATATGCTCTATCTACTAGAAGAATTGGTAGTTCACTATAAAGTGCCAATTCCAAAAGATCTTTTAAAAGATATTGATCTAGAATAAATTCCAAATATGTGCAGAAGTGGCGAAATTGGTAGACGCGCGGGATTTAGGTTCCCGTATCGAAAGATGTAGGGGTTCAAATCCCCTCTTCTGCATTTTTTCGCGGTAATAATCTACTCTGTAATATCTATGGAAACTATCTCCACCACTGTTGTCCCCGAAATTGAATCCGTCAAATCAAAAATTCGCAAACTTGTAAATCTCACCACCCGTAATGGATGTAGTGAGGGAGAAGCACTCAATGCCGCTAGTATGATAGGCAAACTACTTACACAGTATGATCTTACACTAAATCAAGTATTGCTAGATAATCAGAATTGTATTACACTATCTATTAATACCGGCCATAATCATGCCCACCCTATTTGCTATTGCACTATGGCAATAGCAGAATATTCACAATGTATCACCTGGATGTCAACTAAATATGAAAATTATAAAAGTATCAAACAATATAATTTCTTCGGACTAGAAACTGATTGTGAAATGGCTAAGTATCTATATGAACTAATTCTACAATCTATTAATATGGAAACGCATAAATACAAGCGTTCCATCGAATACAAAATGGCTAATGTTCATACACACGGAAAAGCATTGGTTACGTCTTTCCAGAAAGGCATGGTAAACCGTATCTCTCAGCGACTTAAAGAAATGTCAAAAGTTAGAATCAATGAAACCACTGAAAACCGTATCCATATTGTTAATCCTATGACTGGCTCAGAATCTAGCACCGATATCGTTTATGTTAAGCAAAATAAGGTACAATCTGAATTTGAGAAACTTGGTTTGAAATTGCATCGCATTACCCGTTCAACTGTTACGTCCAATCATAGTGCTTTCCAAGCTGGACGTGATGCTGGTAATAGAATTAACTTCAATAGACCTTTGGGTAAATCAAAGGACATCGCAGGACTTCTAGAATAACCCAAAACATGATACACTGAATCGCGGTAAAATAAAAGCTACATGATTATGATTATGCGAGATAGCCAAAGATCTAAAGTATATAGTTGGGAAAATAAATATGTAGCACCATATGATACTGTCGCAGTCCCTTTTGAACAAGCACAATCAATCATTGATTATGTATGGTCAATGGAAGGACTGAAATATCCCCCGCGAACCGAATTAATGCCGCGAAATAGCCGCAAGCAAGGAACCGCAACCAGACTTACTATCCAATTGCAAAATCCTACTTATAATTGGATTATATTGCATGAACTAAGCCATAGTATGACTAGCTTAATTGATGGACAAAGTAACTGGCATGGAGCTTTGTTTATGGGTATATATATACAATTGATTAGCAAATACTTACGCTTAGATAAATTCCATTTGGCTCGAACCGCTGAAAATAGTGGCATCCAATTTAAATTAAATGCTAAACCAGTATTTGTTACTTAATGCCATAAACAATAGACTGTCCTGTAATTCCTCGGTAAATTAGCGTTTGTGCCATAATGTTGTTATCAATCTCTAAAAATAAAGGAACCCTTACACTAAATCATAACCCTTACACTAAATCATAACTATTACACTGAACCCTTACACTAAATCATAACCCTTACACTAAATCATAACCCTTACACTGAATCAAGTGTTTGTTACCTAGTGCTATTGTTATATGTTCGGAGAAGTGCCACTCAGCAGTTTACACTAATACATACGAAATCGACAATCTATTTGACGCTCTGGACCAATACAGACTTTGAGAAAGATATCCCGTTCTAGATTGGACCAGAGTTGATCAATGGCGATAATCGCGGTAAATATCAGAAAAGGATACTCGTATGACAATTAAAAAGGTAAAATTGCGTCTAGTCGGCTTGGATGGAAATGCTTTCGCTTTGATGGGAGCCTTCAAGCGACAAGCAGCACGAGAACAATGGACTTCAGAAGAAATTAACGAAGTCCTAGACAAGTGTATGGCAGGTGATTACAATAACTTGTTGGTAACTCTGTTAGAATATTGTGAAAATCCACAGTGACCATGTTTTCATGCCCCCAAAAGTACTATTGTTATATGTTGATCCACAGTGACCATGGAGTCGGGCCATGATCCGCAACGAGAAGGAATATCGAGAGGCGGTCGAGAGCATCGGCCAGGAGAAGGATCGGCTGGCCCGGCAGGAAGCCAAGCTCCAGGACATGGGGCTGGAGCCGGACCAGATCAAGCGCGCTCTAGACCCGATGCGGTCGTTCCACCAGCAGCTTGAAGAGGAAGTGGCCAGCTACGAGCGGTTGAAGCCCGGTGAGTTGGCTTGATCCGGCCATCACGATATACCCCCCTACACCGCGTCGCTAAAGTCGAGCAGGTTCAGCCACGGCTTCATGCCCCCAAAAGTACTATTGTTATATGTTGATCCACAGTGACCACAGTGACCACAGTGACCACAGTGACCACAGTGACCACAGTGACCACAGTGACCACAGTGACCATGTTTGATGCCCAAAAGTACTATTGTTATATGTTGTCGCTAAAGTCGAGCTGGTTCAGCCACGGCTTCATGCCCCCAAAAGTACTATTGTTATATGTTGATCCACAGTGACCACAGTGACCATGTTTGATGCCCAAAAGTACTATTGTTATATGTTGTCGCTAAAGTCGAGCTGGTTCAGCCACGACAGTGACCATAACCATGACCACTATGCCCGTGAATAACATATAACAATAGTATTTGCTACTATTACATGTTACGATAAGACTAGCGGCAGGGCTGGTTCCTTTGACAAGGAATTTTCGCGGTAAAATTAAATACTGAAACGAATAACTCTTACACGAAAGGAACCCTATATGCCTCGTAAGACGCAAAACGCCGTGTTGAATCCAGATGGTTCTCGCTTCCAAATTACCGATAAGAATTCGGTGGTGGAATTCCTCAAGAAATTCAATAGCTTGAACAATGTCCACACAACCGATGCCCAGGGTAATCTGCTATATGTCGGTGCTGATGGTAAGCCGACTACCGAAAATACTGGATATCCATTTTATGCCGCTCGCCGCAGAAACGGATATACGCAATATTTTAACAATGATGGATTTACCGACCCGATCTCACCTGAAAATTTGTCACCGCAAGGAGTTGCAAAGTTGATGGCAAAGCTAATTGAAGTTGCTCACAAAATTATTGCCAACGGTGGCACTGAAGGTGAGGAAATGCGAAATATTATGAATAGTTTGCTTGAATTCCATGCTGAGGGGCAAGCATTTATTGCTGAAAAAATTCAGCAAGATGCTATCAAGCAAGCTCTTGACACTTTAACTAAGGTGAACGGGGGAAACGTGGCGGTAGCTCAAGCTAAGCTTGCTACTTTGCTCAATCAACGCGGAATTGTTACACCTGAGCCAGCCCCCGTTGAACCTGAACCGGTTGAAAACCAGCCAGCCCCCGTTGAACCTGAACCGGTTGAAAACCAGCCAGCACCCGTTGAAACGTAAGCTGTCTAATGACAATTAGTTAGAAAGATAGAGAGAGTAATATTACTCTCTCTATCTTTCTAATTGTGTAATCGGTCAAAAGTTCGCGGTAAAAGATGTCCGATGAAAATTTGATAAACTTCTAATTGCGGACTACAAAACTCATATAAACTGTTGTTACACCGAATATATCCCTTACACCGAATAAACTGTTGTTACACCGAATATATCCCTTACACCGAATAAACTGTTGTTACACCGAATATATCCCTTACATCGAATAAACTGTTGTTACACCGCCGAATAAACTGTTGTTACACCGAATAAGCTGGCACGGTGCTATTGTTATATGTCTACCTACTTGGCCCGCAGCTCTCGTGATATTGTTATATGTTAGCTTGAGTCTGAGGTTGGCCCCCTCTTGCTTAGATCTGCGGTGCTATTGTTAGCTTGAGTCTCCCCCTTTTGCTTAGATCTGTGATGTAAATTACTATGTTAGTCCTTATTTTTATATGTTACAATTCGATCAAAGGAGGCTGCAATTTGATCAAAGGAGGCTGCAAAATGCAATAACAGTGGTGAAGGCAGATGCTACCTCGTAGGTGTAAAAATAACAACATATAACAGTAGCGACATATAGCGCAATGCATCCGCCTTCACTACTGTTATTGCTACTGTTATGTGTTGTTATTCAGTCTTCTTTTAGTCTTCGCCAGGGAAGCAGCGGTGCAAGAGGCATTCGATGTAAGGAATATATATATAACATAAGCTATTGTTATATATTGTTATATGTCGTCATCTCTTCAAGCAAATTCGATATCCAACATATGAACATATAACAATAATATTAGGTTCTATTTTCGCGGTATAATTAAATGCTCAATAATGGTATGAACAATAAGCCCATCGCTATTGAAATCGGATATATTAGCCCGCCTATTTCTGACTGGTCTACTACCTTCTATATGATCAATAATCAATATTATCGCGTATATACACTTGGCAGCGAAACTTTTACTCAACAAGTCACGAAAGCATCTGTGGCACATGAACTCTTGTGTGCCCCCCATGCTTGGGCCTTCTCTAACAATTGGACACTTGTTGAGTCGCTACTTTATTAGGTCGAATGTTTTGTGCCCCCCCCCTCTTGCTATTGTTATGTGTTACAATTCGATCAAAGGAGGCTGCAAACTGCATTGCGTTACTATGGTTATATGTTAGATCTGCAGTGTGATGTAAACTACTGCGTTACTATGGTTATATGTTAGATCTGCAGTAGCCTTGATGTAAACTACTATGGTTATATGTTAGATCTGCCCCAAATGTACCAACCGAACCAAATAACAGCATTGAATGAAAAAATATCTTTCCTGATTGGCTCAAAACGGTCAAAATATATATTGAACAGATGGACAAGCAGACTCACCTTATTTTTTACCAAATGTGCTAATGTTATATGTGTGTAATACGCACTCCTCTCAGCCACAGCAGCACACCCCGCCACCCATTGACCTGGCCCCTTACTAATAGCTCATGCAATATCATACTAACTAGATAATAATAGCTTATTCAGGGTAAGGGATGTAAGGAGATAACAACATATAATAACATGTAACAATAGCTAGTTGTAAACTACTGCGTTACTATGGTTATATGTTAGATCTGCAGTAGTCGTGATGTAAACTACTGCGGTAGTCGTGAGAAGATAACAACATATAATAACATGTAACAATAATTAGTTGGCTTAGGTTGATCTATTGTAATGCGACTGGCAGACAAATTAGGATAATGTAAATTCGCGGTAATGTAATAATATACTATGTTTATGGTAGTCGCCCCCTACTAGGGAGAACAACAAAGCTGGCAAGCCCCTGACTATCAGAAAACAGAATGGCCGTAGCCATTCTGTTTTCTTTTCTATTCTTTAGCTATTGTTATGTGTTCAATATCATACTAACGTAGGCCGCCATATACTCGGCATGATATAACAAATATATATGGAGGACTCAGTGATTTTCAACAGCGTCCACATACATATAACAATAGCTCTAACTATTAGTAGCTTAGCAGCCCTTAGTAGTCCTTAGTAGTCCTTAGTAGCCCTTAGTAGCCCTTAGTAGCCCTTAGTAGCCCTTAGTAGCCCTTAGTAGCCCCTTAGCAGCCCTTAGTAGTCCTTAGTAGCCCTTACTAGCCCCTTAGTAGCCCTTACTAGCCCCTTAGCAGCCCTTACTAGCCCCTTAGCAGCCCTTAGCAGCCCTTAGCCCCTTAGCAGCCCTTAGCCCCTTAGCAGCCCTTAGCCCCTTAGCCCCTTAGTAGCCCCTTAGTAGCCCTTAGCCCCTTAGCCCCTTAGCCCCTTAGTAGCCCTTAGTAGCCCTTAGTAGCCCTTAGTAGCCCTTAGTAGCCCTTAGCCCCTTAGCCCCTTAGCCCCTTAGCAAC
>Ga0101944_10006695_pt1 | contig 12048 bp, 8 predicted proteins | sample DewCreD2012metaG_FD_75245 | JGI IMG/M metagenome (GOLD analysis project Ga0101944, IMG submission 75245) | Hot spring sediment bacterial and archeal communities from British Columbia, Canada, to study Microbial Dark Matter (Phase II) - Dewar... ... | reverse complement strand
CCGTCATGTAAAACGTCGTCGTCTTCCCGGCGCCGTTCGGCCCCAGCAAACCGACTACCTCGCCGTGGCGCACATGAATCGCCACCCCGTCCACCACGCGCCGGCCCCCGTACGATTTGACCAGCCCCTCCGTCCGCAATAAAACCTCGTTGGTTGGTGCCGTGCTGGTCTGCTCCACGCCGCCGACTTTACCAAAGTCCCGAGCCAACACAAGCCGTGCTGCCGGGCTGCCGCCACGTTTCACAGCCGGGGATCCACCAGACCCAGCCGCCGTTTCAACTCCAGCAACGGCCGCATCTGCGCCCGCGTCAGTCGTCGCAGACGACCGCCGGTGGCCCGCGCGATGGCGAGCGTCTGCAAATAACTCTCCAGCATTTCGACCCGGTCGTACGCTTCCGTCAACGTTTCGCCCCAGGTGATCACGCCGTGGTTGGCCAGCAGAATCACATAATGTTCCCGCGCCAACGGCGCCACCACCGCCGCCAACTCCGCTGTGCCCGACAACCGATACGGCGCGGTCACGATCGGGCCGAGCCACACCTCTTTTTCCGGGAAAATGTTTGCCGGCGGGTTCCGCCCCAGCGCGGCCCACGCCGTGGCGTGCGGCGCGTGGTAATGAACCACCGCGCGGGCTTGGGGCTGCGTCTTCATGATCGCCAGATGAACCAGAATCTCGGTCGTCCGCGGCCGGCGACCGGCGATTTGACGGCCCTGCAGGTTCACGACACAGAGGTCGGCCGGCTTCATAAACCCTTTCGAGACCAGCCTCGGCGTGCACAACACGCGGTCGGAGCCAGTGCGGACGGAGAGATTGCCGTCGGTGCCGGCCACGTACCCGCGTAGCCAGAGGCGGCGGCCGATCTCGCAGAGTTCGCGGGCGCTCATGTGCCCGGTAGGGCCTGAAAGCGCGCCACCGCCGGTGGCCACAACGCGGCATCGCGCGGCCGGTAGGTCGTGATCGGGAACGAATCGCGGACGACCTGCCGCAGTTGCTCGTGCGATTCCAGATGCCCGAGCGCCAGCGCCTGAATCAACATGTTGCCGATGGCCGTGGCCTCGACCGGACCGGCGTGGACGGTCAGGCCGGTGGCGTCGGCGGTCAGTTGGTTCAGCAACTCGTTGCGACTGCCGCCGCCGACAATGTGCAGCGTCTGCAACGCGCGACCCGTCACCGTCTCGATCTCGCGCCGGGTCTGCGCGTAGAGCAACGCCAGACTCTCGCAGACGCAGCGGACAAACTCACCGGGCGTGCCCGGTTCGGGCTGGCCGGTCTCGCGACAGTACTGCGCGATTTTTTGCGGCATGTCACCGGGCTTGAGAAACCGCGGCGCATTCGGATGAATCAGCGACCGCAACGGCGCCGCCTCCCCGGCCAGTTTGACCAGTTGCTCGTAGGAATACTCCTGACCGCGCTTGAGCCAGTCGCGCCGGCATTCCTGCAAGATCCAGAGACCAACGATATTTTTCAAAAAGCGGGTGGTCGGGCCGTAGCCCTCCTCATTGGTGAAGTTGAACGACCGGCTTTGCGGGTTGATGATCGGTTTGTCGGCTTCGATGCCCAGCAACGACCAGGTGCCCGAGCTGAGATACGCCCAGTCCCGTCCGCTGGCCGGCACGGCCGCGACCGCCGCGCCGGTATCATGCGAGCAGGAGGCGATGATCTGCGCGCCGCTCAGCCCGGTCTGTTCGGCGAGCGCGGGTTGGAGCGGACCAAGAACGGTGCCGGACGGGACAATTTCCGGGAAGATGCGTTTGGGCAGCTTGAACTGCCGGATCAACAACGGCGACCATTTCCGTTTCTTCGTGTTGTAAAGCTGCGTGGTGCTGGCCAGCGACGCTTCCGCTTTCGGCACGCCGCTGAGCAGGTAGTTGATGTAATCGCCGATGCAGAGAAAGCGGTCGGCAAATTTCAACACGTCCGGCCGGCGATCCCGGTCGGCCAGCAACTGATACAGCGTGTTGATGGACATGAACTGGATGCCGGTCTGCTCGAAAATCAAATCCGACGGCACCTCGGCAAACGCCCGTTCCAGTCCGCCGTCGGTGCGAGCGTCGCGGTAATTAAACGGCAGCGTCAGCATCGGCTCCTCGCCGCGCATCAGCACGTAGTCCACACCCCACGAATCGGCGCTGATGCCGGCGACGGCGACCCCGCGCGCGGCGACCTGCCGCAAGCCGGTCAACAACTCCTCAAAAATCCGCAGCACGTTCCAACGCAGCGAACCGGCCACGGTGACCGGCCCGTTGGGGAACCGATGAATCTCCTCCAGCGAAAATTTTCCGTCGGCCAACGTCCCCAGCATCACCCGCCCGGATTCCGCCCCGAGATCGCACGCGACGTAATGGAATGTGCTCATGCGCGCGATTGTTAATCAAGCGACGCGCGGAAAGCAATGCAGCGTTGCGACGCAGCCGGTGGGAACGGCTCGGAGAGCCTGCGCTCCGTTCGCCTGCCTATTTCACACTCCGCATGAACCGCTGACAACCTGCTGGATTGTGGGAGCGCCCTTCCGGGCGCGACAGGCCCGACCGGTCGCACCCGGAAGGGTGCTCCCCCAACAGCCTGTGAAATAGGCGAGCAGCAAGACAGTGGGGGTTGTCTCCCTCCTGCCAGTAGCAGATGGCATGGTTTGTGGAGAGGTGCGACTTCGACTTTCCAGCAAGGCAGACAAAACATGGGGTGGCGGGTGATTCGGTGTGGTTGAAGTCGAGCGATCAACTACGGCATCAGCGCGCAGTATAACGTAAAATACACAAAGAATAATTTCGGGTGATCGTGTGTTTCTGGTTGCATCTGCCGCGAGCGAGGCGTACAAGCGCGAGTGTTGGAGAAGACGATGGCTCTGGCCCATCATAGTGTCCGGCGCAACGGCGCAACGGCGCAACGGCGCAACGGCGCAACGGCGCAACGGCGCAACGGCGCAACGGCGCAACGGCGCAACGGCGCAACGGCGCAACGGCGCAACAGGGTAACATTCTGGCGATGAGGAGCCAGCGATGAAGATCGCTGACTCCGGCAATCTGCGTCGCATCCTGATCGTCGAGGATCACCCTCTTTTCCGCGATGGACTGAGCAAGGCAATCGCCACGCAGCGCGGCTGGCAGATCTGCGGGGAAGTGGCCAGTGCGCCGGCTGCGATGGCATTTCTCAGCCAGCATCACGTTGATCTGGCGCTGGTTGATCTGCGGCTGGAGAAGTCGCACGGCCTCGAGCTAATCAAGGACCTTCAAGTGCGATTTCCGCAGGTCCGGGTGTTGGTCATGTCACTCCACGATGAAAGTGATTATGGCGACCGGGCTTTGGATGCGGGCGCTCTTGGCTACGTCTGCAAGACCCAGGGGCCCGACGTGTTCCTGCAAGCCATCCGGCGCATCTTGGACGGCGGCACCTTCTTCAGTGACGAACTCCGAACGCGACGACTGGCGCAACGCCTCAAACCGAGCAGTCAACCCGTGCCAACCGGCGTCGAACTCCTAAGCGACCGGGAGTTCGAGGTGTACGAATTGACCGGTGACGGCCAGGTGACGGCCATGATTGCCCAACAGTTGGGCATCACCCCACACACGGTCGAGACGTTGCGTAGCCGCATCAAGGTCAAGCTCGGCTGCGCCAGCACCGCTCAACTCATTCTGCATGCCGCCCGCTGGTTCAACCGCAGCAACCACTCCCGGTAGCCGCGTTTGGCAAGCGCGGCTCCGCCGCCGCCGTGTCCGGTCATGACTTCATGAGGAGGAATCTCCACACCACGCGAGGAGGTTTACTGACAGACGGGCAGCAGCCGCCTTTGCTATCTCTGCGCCCGTAACGGAGGAGCGTCACATGAAAAAGACTTGGGTAGTTGGGATAGCGGTGGTCGTGGTTGCGCTCTTACTCGCAGTGCGCTGGGTCACGCAACCACCGGTTCCAAGCCAGCCCGCACCCCTCGCGTCGCGGGAGGTAGTGGCTCGCACGACCGACACGACGGCGGAGCCTCTCGCAGGCGATCTGGTGACGGTGCCACCACCGGGACCAGCAACACCGTTCGAGCGACCGGCGGGGCGGGCGGTGGTGACGTTGGGCGCGCGCGAGGTGGAGCCGCAGCGGTTCGGCACGCAGTTCGAGCAGGTCGGGTTGCAGCCGGGCCAGGAAGTGACGGTGACGGTTTCCTGGCCGGCCGACGACCGGAGTGAGGATGTGCTGGTCCATGCGATTGACGGCGGACGGATTGACGGCGGGGCCAACGCCAAGCGGTTTTCCCTGCTCGACAGCAAGTCGGTGGGGTTCACGTATCGCGCGGGGAATGGTCCCGGTCGGTATCAGGTGTTGTTGCGGCGCGGCACGACGGAGGAAGTGCTGCGGTTTTGGATCGCCACGCCGCACGGACGCTTTGACCCACCCACGTTGCAGTAGAAAGGAGCGATCCCATGAAACGCGCTTTGTACCTGACAGTGGTTGTTGCCGCAGGCTGGCTGGGCCGCCCCGCCACCGCTGATGAAGTCATGTGTGGGAATCCGGACACGACGGTCATTGAGTGTCCGCCGCCGCCGGCAGGCGCGAACAAGTTCGATGTGCGGTCAGGCAACGTGCATCGCAAGATACCGGACCTGGCCGTCTATGGCGGCGTGGGCGAAATCCCGCTGGTGTTTGATCGGCTGAGCACCAGCCGGTACATCGGCGGCATCCCGACGCCGCTGGGCACGGGCGGCAACTGGCGGCACAGCTACTACTGGAACCTGTGGTACAACGGCACCAATGCGCTCGGTTTCGAGAGCATTGGGGTGGACTTCCCGGATGGCAAGAGCTACAGCTTCGACAAGAAAGCCTCCAACGACGTCTATATGCTGACGTTCTCCTACGTCACGGAACGCATCCAACCCAACGTCGTGACCAACGAATATCATCTCTGGCTGGCGGGCGGGCAGCGGTTGGCGTTTTGGAAGAACGGCACCGGCACCGGCAGCACGTACCGGGTCAAAGGACTTTATGATCAGTTCCATCAGCACTACCCCTTCACCCACGATGCGCGTGGGCGCGTCACGCGCGTGACCGAGCCGGCGGGGCGCTACCTGAACTTTACGTACGGCACCGTCGGCAACTTTGGCTCTGGGAACGTGCCTTTCAAGTACACCAACAGCACGGCCAGTACGGTCAGCGTGGCCGGAAGTTTCAACGGCTGGAGCACCACCGCGAATCCGCTCTCCAACAGCAACGGCACGTGGCGCACCACCGTCCCGCTGCAACTCGGCTCCCACTCCTACAAGTACGTCGTCAACGGCACGTCGTGGCAACTCGACCAGTTCAACCCTGCCATCGTCACCGACGCTTCCTCGCCCTCGTGCGATACCAGGATCGTGCAGCAGCCGGCCTTGTACTCCAGTTCCACACCGCCCGGAATCAGCCGGCCCTCCGTCGGCAGATGGTTGTCCCCGAGAATGAAGTTGCTCCACTCCGGCTGATCCTTGCTGTTGCCCCCGCCGATGATCAGGCCGGCATCGTCGTGATAGAGGCTCACGAACGCCTGGCGGTCCATGCCCCAGCGATTCTCCGCGGGCTCCGTCACGATTGCGCTGACGCATGAGAACCACTTGCCCGCCTTGCTCACCCGCGCCATCGCGCCCATCGTCCGCTCGTACGACTCCCCCTCCTGCGGGATCGGCGCCTCGTCACCTCCGTGATAGTGTTCAAACGCCGAAGCCGTCGCCGGCGAACACGACGCCCCCTGCCCCATGCGCTCCGCCTGCCGCATCAGCCAGCGAGCGAACCGACGCCCTGCCGGAAACAGGCTGTATGCCGTCAACGCCCGATCCGGCACGTTCGCGTGGTACTTCACCCGCCCGTCAACCGTTTCGACCATGCAGCCGTTCGGATAAGTGAACGTCAGGTGGAACTCCAGCGCCCGCCTCAAACTCTCCACCACGCTGTCATCGCCGGTGAACGCATGATACAACCCCAGCGCATGCACATACACAAGATTGTAACTCGTCGTCGGGCCTTCGTGTTCCTTCCAGTAGCCATGCTCCGTCTGGCCCGCCACAACCCGGCGGATCATCTCGCGCCCCGTGTCGCCCCAGTCGCCCCGGCCGAACACCTGCCCCGCCCGCACCAGGGTCATCCCATGCCACGCCGGGATGTTGTGCACCCGCCAGTGGGCCATCATCTCTCTTGCCGTGCCGTCGAACGCCAGCGTTAAGCCTTCCTCCCAGCGTTTGCGGGTGGCGGCGTCGATATCGTCACGCACCAGGCGGTATGTCTCGACCCAGTGATACTGCGTCCAGGGCATGTAGGTCGGCCCCCACTTCGAGCCGTCGATCTTGATGAACTCCACCTGCCCGTCCGGGTACTGCCAGTCGCGCACGGCCGTGCCCGCTTTGCTGACGACCTCCAGCAGCGAACCGTCGCCGTGGTACGGGTTGTCCGGATGCGGCGTCTTGTACAGCAGCGCCAGCGGGTACATCACATCCTGCATCGTCACCGCCCACCCGAGCCCCGGCCCCCTGTGCTCCCGCGACAGAAACCGCCCCGTCGCCGGCTCAAACGTCTCGAGCACCTTCGGCACCCCCGCCACCAGCCGCCGCATGAAGACATCCTTCATCTGCCTGCTCCCTGTACCACAAAACTCCCGTTCTTTCAGAGCGTGTGCTCCGCACGCCAATGCCGTCCAGCAGCCCGCCCCCGGCTGTGGCCGTTGCCGTTACCGCGGACACCCGTCACCGTTCCCCCTCCTCCACAATCCCTCGCACCAGCGCATACTCCAGCTCGAACACCGCCAGCAACTCCTCCTTCGGCTCCACATCTGCCGTCACACCCATGTTCAGATCCGAGAACCGCGTCCCAAACCCGATCACGGTCACCTTGCCCTTTCCATGCCGCGCCGACGCCGCCACCGGCTTGCCCTCGAGCGTGATCAGCGGCTCGCCGCCAGCCACCTGGCACGCACCCGTCACCGCCGTCGTCGGCCACCCCGCCGGCGTCGTCAGTATCCCGCTGCTCTCGGCGTTGCGCTCCACAGTCAATTTGAACGGCCGCAGCAGCGCGTTCGCCGTCGACCCCTTGTTCTCCATCGAATCGATCACCAGTACCCGCCCGCCCCCCTCGACGTACTTCGCCAGCCCCTCCCGAAACTCGTCACTGACCGGCCGGTTCGGGTACGCGAACACCAGCACGTCGCCGTCAAATGCCTCCGCCCCGCTCCGCCGCGACGTGAAGTACCCCAACCGCAGGATCCACATCTCGAAGATCCCGAAGCCGTCCTCCTCGCCCGCGATGAACCCGCCCTTCGGCAGCTTGCCCCCGGATACCGTGCGATCCATCACCACCTTCACCATCGGCCGGACCGCCTGCGGCGCGGGCATGGCCCGGGCCTGCGCGATGTTCGCATATGCCGCCGCCCCCGCCCAACCCAGCACCCCGCCCGCCAGCATCACGACCCAGCCGCCCGACCAGCCCCGCCCCGCCGCCAGCGACAGCAGCACTACGAACATGCCGCCCGCTGCCAGCAGCCAGCGCGAATCCGGCGCATCGCGGTGATTGAGCCACTCGATCATCCCCAAGAACAACTCGCTCTTGCCCGGCTCGAAGGCGCAGAAGTTCGAGAACATGGTCGAGTCGCCGAACGCCGCCACCCGCCCCCGGCCGTACTCCGTCGTCCACACTTGCTCGAAGGCCCCGTAACGCATGTACGGCTGGTTGTTCACCTGCGGGTAGAAGTTGCTCGCGTAGTAATCGATCGGCAGGTTGGTCAGCCCGATCGACCGGATCGCCGCCCGGCCCGGGCTGTACCCGGGATCGATCGAGCACGACACCACGAAATCGAGCGTCCCCCGGCCATCCGTCCTCGGCAAGTGTTGCGCGATCGGATGCGGCACGACCGCCGGCCGGTACGCCTGCTGAAACACGCTGTCGATGTCGAACAGGCAGTCATAGCGGAACGAAAAGCCGAAATACCGCGCCAGTTGGTTGAGGTTCTCCCCGGTCGCAAAGACATTGGTGTGCTCGCCGATCAGCAGCAGCCCGCCCCCGGCCCGCACGAAATCGCGGATCGCCCAGAGTTCCTCCTGGCCGTACGGACGCGTTGGCAGCTTCGCGATCAGAACGTCGCAGTCCGCCAGCGTCCGACCCGTGATCGGCGCTTCGATCCGCCCCATCTCGTAGAAACGCGTACAGTAGTCATAGATGGCCGCATACTGGTACGTCGAGAGGTGCCCGTACCACTTCGTGTCGAACGGCCGGCGCGTGTCCTCCCACTGCGAGTGATACTCGTCCACCAGCACGCGCCCGGGCTTGCGGGCCCCGACGGGGTTCCAGAACACCGCTAGCGCCAGCGCCGCCACGCCCAGCGCCGCCAGCGCCACCGCTCCCGCCTTTCGGACCCCAGAGAGGTTCGGTGCCACGATCCCCGTCACCTTCCCGACCTCATTGCGCGGGCTGCGCACCCGGACCAGTACCATCGCCAGCACCACAGGTCCCGCCAGCAGCAACAGGTGCACCCACACGCTCCAGAACTGGTCCATCAGGTCGATCGGCGCGTCGTACTCGGTCCGCAACACCCGGTGCATGTAGATCGCCATTAGCAGCACCGCCCGTACCGGCAGCCAGCCGAGTACGCACAGCGCAAACACCAGCAGCGCCCGCCGCTGCACCCAGATGCTCCGGCCCGCTTGCCACGCCTGGATCGCCGGCACCATCAGCCCCCCGACAAGGAACCCCAGCGTCGCCGGATCGAACAGCAGCGCCCACGTCGCCCCCAGCCGTTGCGGCTGCCGGAAGGCGTACATCACGATGTTGTTGTTGCCATCGACCGCCGTCTTGATCCCTGCCCAACCTGCAAGTCTTGCCAGCATCTCTGCGACCGGCCTGGGCAACTCCAGGTTCCTCGCCGTAAACCCCTCGTAGCCCGTGATCGCCAGCGCCTGCACCAGCAGGACTGCGCCCGCCGCCAACAGGCCGCCCGCCAGCCAGTGCAACACCCGGTCCGCCGGCCGAGACCGCTCCTCCTGCCATCCCACCACCGCCAGCCCCGCCAGGCCCGCGACCATCAGCGCGGGCGGCAGCTTGTACGGCCAGGGCGCCGCCGCCAGCGCCGGCGCCAGTACCACGATGCCCGCCACCGCCTGCCAGGGCGTAGGCACCATCGCCGGCTGCGACCCCAGCGAGACCCCCTGCGGCACGCGGATCACTGCCCCCAGCAGCAACACCCCCGCCGCCGCCAGCGGCGTCCCTGCAATCCAGTCCGGCTGATGATAGTACCCCAGCACCGCCATCCACGAGGCCGCCAGAAACGCAACGCCAATCCACGCTCGTCTCATGACCGGGCCTCCTGCTGCTGGGCGGGGCCTGCCGATGGATCAGCAACTGGCTGTGAATCCGGCGGCCCGCTCGCCGGCGCCGTCGCATCCCCCGCAACCTCCGGTACCACCCCAGGCTCCGCCTGCACCTCCGGCTTGTTCACCGGCTGATACTTCTCCGCCCCCGTGAGTTCCCCCAGCAGCCATCGCCAGAACTCGGCGTTCTCGCGCAAGCCTTCGATCGGCTGGCCGTCCATCCGCTCCAGGTTCCGATTCATCGCAAAGTACGTGTCCCCGATCACGACAAACCAACCCTTGCCCACCTGCCGCCCCGCGATCACCGGCAGGTCGCCCCGAAGTGTCGGGCCGTACGCGAATACGCGAGCCGGCCAGCCCTCGCGCATCTCCCGAACGATAACCGGCCAGCCCACCTGGAACCGCACAAACGCATACCCGTCCGGTGTCGGCAGATAAGGCGACTTGAAGTGGCGCATGTAGCGCGGCTGTCCTTCCCAGATCTGCCCCGTGCCAAACAGCGTATCCCCAATCTCGAACCCGAAGTCCGCCAGTAACGGCCTGCTCGGCCCAGCCTCCTCGTAACCAACCGTCAGGATGTAGATGCCGCCATCGTTCACGAACTTCCGCACCATCGAGCGCTCTGTGTCTGTAAACTCCTTCGAAGGCGCGACCGACACGATCACTCCCGCCCGCTCGATCCTCTCTTGTGTGAACTCCGGCAGCATCAGCGCCAAGTAACCGCAGCGCATCAGCGTCATCGCCAGGCCCATCAGCCCGCTGACCCGCGAGTCGTCGTTCGGGTCGAAACCGCGAATCGCCTCCCGCTGAACGCCTCCAGGTGCGAATCGTCGATATACGCCAGCTTGTTGACCGCGTCCATCCCCCGCCCGTCCGGCAGCACCTCGTTCGCGCGATACGCATACGCCGTGCACGCCGCCAGGCTGGCCCCCGCCGCAACCGCCACCAGCCCCACGCGCAGCGCGCTCCTGCTGACCACCACCATCAGCGCCAACACCACCAGCACGCCGATCGCCAACCACTGCCGCAGCGCGCTCTGCGGCGAACCGACGGTTCGATCCGCGATGTACCCTAGCAGCCGCGACGTGAACACGTGCGAGCCGATCGTGATGCCGTTGGTGATGCTCCCCGTGTCCCCGAACGCGATGATCCGCCCCGCGCCGAACGGCTGCTCAGCTGCCAGCACTACGTCGCCCAGCGGCTCGTCCGGCTCGAACCTCTGGTTGCCCAGCTTGCTCGCGCCGTTGTCCGGGTCGCCCCTGTCGCGGAAGGCCCAGCGACCAACCAGCAACGGGCGGGCTGGCCACTGCACATCCACCGACGCCCCGATCGTCACCCCGTACCGATCCTCCGGAACCCCCGTGAACGCCGGGTGCCCCATGACGTCCAGCGAATGCATCCACCCGCCCACCGCCCACTCCGCTGTATCGAACCGCACCCGCATTTGCGTGTGCTGCAGGATGTCGTTGAACCGTTGCCCCCCGTCGTCCTCGAGAATCGTGTGCTCGCCGAAGACCACCACCGTCCCGCCCGCGCCCGCGAAGTCCAGGATGCGTTTGACCTGCCCCTCCTTCCAGTCCTTGCAAGGGTAGATCACCAGCAGCGCGCTGGCGTCCTGCAGCTCCTCCTCGCTCAGTTCCTCCGATACCACGAACGTCCCGCCCAGACTGCGCACATACTGCTCCAGCATCCCGTACATGCCGATCGACAGCCGCCCGTACTGCCCATGCACCGGCCGCTCCCAGTTGCCGTACACGTTGTCGCTGGCCACGATCCTCTGACCCGACAGCGGCTTGAGCCCCCACGACAGCGTCGTCAGCGCGGGCAACACCGCCGCCAGCATCACCGCAAGAACCGTCGCAACCACCGACCCCACCCCGCTGCCGGCCGCCGATGCCTGACCCGCCCTTGAAGCAAGTAGTTCCAGCCGCACTTGCCCCGCCGCATCCTTCGCCCTGCCCGGCAGACTCCCCGCCGGCTCACCGACAGCCCGCAGCATCCATGCTGCCACAGCCAGCAGCGCCGGCATCGCGCCCAGCAGCAGATTCCACGGCCAGGCCGCCGTCAGCAGCCCCTGCCAGGAAAACGGTTTCATCGCGGCCGCCGGATCTGTAAATACTGATAGCCGAAAGAGTTGCGGAAGAAGCACCAACCACGCTACCTGCCCCCCCACAACCGCCGCCAGGTACGCCGCGGGCCGAAAACCGCGCCTCTGCGGCGCTGCCACCCACGCTGCCCACAACGCCACCATCAGCACCAGGAAATCCACCCCCGCAAACGTCGCCCCCACCTGCACCTGCCGCCCGCTCAGAACCGTCGCCACCCACCCCAGCCACTGCCCGACCCGATCCATCCCCAACCACACCCACGACACCTGGCTCACCGCCAGCCGGTACACCCCGAACACCACGCACGCGCTCGCCGCAATCGTCAAGACACGCCGATCCGGCCCCGCTCCACCACCCGCCAGCACCGCCAGCACCGCTCCCGCCGCCAGCACGTTCACCGGCATCAGCGTCGTCGCCGACATCGCAAGAATCACCCCTGCCGCCAGCAGCACGCGAACACCAGAGCCAAACCGCGATCCCACCGTCGGCCGGCACAGCACCACGGCCAACCCCAACAGGATCCAGCCGATTGCATGCCGCAGCGGGTGCGCGATCAGCCCGACCGAACCGGCCGCCACCCACGCCGCACTGATGCCCGCCAATCCGCCGACAATCCCGGCAGCCGACGGCCAGACCATGG
>Ga0101944_10006694_pt1 | contig 12049 bp, 14 predicted proteins | sample DewCreD2012metaG_FD_75245 | JGI IMG/M metagenome (GOLD analysis project Ga0101944, IMG submission 75245) | Hot spring sediment bacterial and archeal communities from British Columbia, Canada, to study Microbial Dark Matter (Phase II) - Dewar... ... | reverse complement strand
CGGCCGCCGTGGCTGGCGTCCCGCGTCCCGCTCCCGACCGCGTGCGCCATCCGATTTTTGCGACTTTTTACCCATTTTGCCCAGTTTTTGCAAGGCCAAAACACGTTTTGCAAAACTTCAGATGGAACTGAAGGAACAGGCTCTCGAAAAGCTGCAGCCGCCCTCGGGCGGCAAGTTCCGCTTCCAACCAGACGACGATCTGTTGCGGTACCTCAAGTCTCTCTAACGAGGACACCGGATTATGCGGAGCACGCATGTGACCTCCAGGCACAAAACACCAGCGATAAGCGACCGTCTGGAGCACGGACTCCGATCAGCTCCGCATAATCCCGAACTCCGCATAATCGATTTAATGCGGAGCTCCGCATTAAATCGAGATCGAAACGATCGCCCCCGATAGCGCCGTGCGAAACGACGGCCTGCGCATCGGCCCCTACAAGCGCAGAATCCAAGTTCCCTACCTCCCGGCCGGCTGGAAGGCCGAAGCCGACGGCTCGATCGACAACAGCAACGGCGGCCACAAGTGCGAAATCGTCAGCCCGGTCCTTCGGGGCGACGAAGGCATCCGCCAGGCGATCGAGGTCCTCCGCACGCTCGAAGCCAAAGGACACCGGGTCAACGCCTCCTGCGGCGTCCATGTCCACGTCGGGTGGAAGCGGGATTGGCCCAGCGAGGCCTTGGCCCGGCTGGTGACCATCGTCGCCTACCTGGAAAAAGGCCTCTACGCGATCACCGGCACCAAGAACCGCGAGCGGGGCCGGTACTGCGGCGGGGTGCGTAAGTACGGGAATGACAAGGACGCCAAGCCCGCCCTGGACCGCGACCGCTACCACGCCTTGAACCTCACCAACCTGGCCCGGGGCACCAAGGACACCGTCGAATTCCGCGTGTTCAGCGGATCGCTCAACCCGACCAAGGTCGCCGGCTGGATTCAGGTCTGCCTGGGGCTGGTCGAACGGGCCCTGGCGGCCAAGCGGATGCCCACCTGGAACCCCAAGGCCCCCAGCGGCGGATGGAAGAAGTCCGGCCCGGGCCAGAGCGAGACGGAACGCCTGTTGGGCTACCTGGCCTGGGGAAAGGGCTACGCCCGCATCCACCACGGCAAGCAGTACGGATGGATTTCGGACGCCATCCCGCAAGACGAAGTGAAGGCCGAGTTCCGCCGCCTGGCCCGCAAGTACGACGCCATGCCCTGAAGCCGAAACGCCCCCGCGGGCGTCGCGGCGGGCTGGGGCCCCGCCGCCTGACGAGGCAACCCAACGACAAGGAGCAAGACCATGAACGAATTCGGATTGCGATGGATCGAGGCGGGCGGACGAGACGCCCGGCTCACGGTGAAAGAGAAAACGTTCCGCACGCGAACCGCACGCGATCACTATGCCGACCTCGTGGCCGAAAAGGCCAACTTCATTCGCTTCGAGGCCTGGCTCGATCCGCCTGCCGATTCCGCGGCGGACAAGACCACGGTCACCCCAGACGAATACGACGCCATGCCCTGAAGCCGAAACGCCCCCGCGGGCGTCGCGGCGGGACGGGTCCCCGCCGCCTGACGAGGCAACCCAACAAGCACAAGGAGCACCAAGATGAACGCGAACGAGAGGCAGTATCTGGAAACTCGGCTGGCCAACGAGATCGAGGACGGGGCGCGCTGTCTGGAACACGTCCGCCGAGTCCTCGCAGACGCGGCCGACGAAGTCGCGAGATACGCCACAACCTATGCTGAGTCCGCCGCCAACGGCGACGGCTTCACCAAACCCGAGAACGTGCTGAGTTGGGTGGTCAACCACACGGTATCCAACGTCCTCAGCAACTGCCGTCTCGACCTGCTGGTCACTGCGGCAGCCCGCATTGCCCGAGCACGCGCTGCCGCCGAGTGACTCACGCACCACGAAAGGACGAACGCCATGACGCACGCGAAACGCCTTGCTACCGACCAGCGCCTGACCGCCACCGAGTGGGCCGCCGTCCTGGCCCGGGGCATCCGAGCCGACTTCACCCCCGGCGATTGGCCCGCGGAACTCGCCCGCCTGGCCGAACGCCTGTCGGACATGGCCGACGCCCGGCGGGGCGACGCGGCCGTCTGCCGCCAACGCGGACTGGCCGCCACGGCCCGCCGCGACGCGGCGATGCTGGAGGCGGTCGCCGGGGAGCTGGAATCCCTGGCGTCCCGGGGGCAACCCGCCGTGGCCTACCCCGGTTGTGCCCCGCATAGGGTCTGCGTCCACGGCCAGCGCTGGGGCGGCCCCTGCCCGTACTGCGACGGATACAACCGCTGCGTAACCCCCGGCGAAACCCGCAAGTAGGAAAGGGTAGCGCGGATGTGCGGCATCTTCGGATTCTTGAGCACCGACGGACGCGGGCCCGACCTGGCCCGTCTGCGGCGGATCGCCGCCGAGACGGAGACCCGCGGCCGCCACGCCTTCGGCCTGGCATGGGTCGACGCCGAGGGCGTGCTCCGTACCTTCAAACGCCCGGGCGCGGCCACGGACGCCCTGGGCGATTTGGACGCCTGCCGCGGGGCCATCGCCGTGGTGGGCCATTGCCGCTTTGCCACCCACGGCGATCGCCAGGACAATCGCAACAACCATCCCCACGCGGCCGGCCGCGGGTGGCTGGTCCACAACGGCGTCGTGCGCAACTACCGCGAACTCGTGCGACGCTACGGCCTGCGGCCCAAGACCGATTGCGACAGCGAGGTGCTGGGATTGCTCATGATGCGCCGGGCCGGGCCGCTGGTGGAGCGGGCCGCCTGGGCCGTTGCCCAGACGGAAGGCCCCTTGGCCTTGCTCGGCCTGTGGCGCAGCCCGGTGCGGCTTGTCGTCGTCCGCCGCGGCAACCCTTTGTGCTTCTCCGAAACGCCCGGCGGGTTCTACTTCGCCAGCCTGCCCGCGGGGCTGCCGGGCAAGGTTTTCTCCATCACCGACGAGTATGCCGGGGTACTTCGGCTCGAAGGCGGCACGGTCAAGGATCAGCACCTTTCGATTCTCGCATAGACGCATCGGGAATCCTCTCAGCCGGCCGCCGTGTTGGCGGCCTTCTCTTCGGCCAGCTCCGTCTCACTCACGAATCGCACCGGCTTGCCAGCGGCGCGGGCGATGGCGATCTCGGCCTGGACACCCCGGCTGTGCTCCCAGCCGTCGAGCTGGAGCACCCACAGCTCGTCGCAGGCGGCCAAGAGCCGCCGGTCCTGTCGTTCCCAAAAGCCCCAGTCCAGGGGCAAGCCGTGCTGGGCAATGCAGTGACTGTGGGCCACCGGGGAAAACACGATATGCCCCCGCCGAATAAGAAACTATCTCAAAAGTGCTCTTGGGCCGTTTGCCAGCCTTGAGTTATAACCTTCCCTTGCTTAGCGAGGACCGTAAGGCAAGGAGGAGCAAGGATGGGAAGACGGCGTAAGACACGCAGGGGCAAACCAGCCAAGCTGGGAGTGATTTGGGAAATCCCCGACGAGCTTTGGGAACGGATCGAGCCGATCCTGCGGGAATACTGGCCGCGAAAGGCGACGGGGCGGCGCACGGCGGACTGGCGAAAAGCCATCAACGGGATCATTTTCCGTATGCGGACCGGCTGCCAGTGGAACAAGCTGCCGAAACAGTTCGGCGACGACAGCACGGTGCATCGCTGGTTCCAGCGGTGGTGCCGGGACGGCGTGATGGAGCGAATCTGGGCAGCGTTGGTGGAAGCGTGCGAGGAATTGGGAGGGGTGAATTGGGAGTGGCAGGCCGCGGACGGGGCCATGGCCAAAGCGCGTTTCGGGGGAAAAAAACGGGCCCCAATCCCACGGATCGCGGCAAGTCGGGCACGAAGCGGAGCGTGATCGTCGACGAACAGGGCGGGCCGCTGGGTGTGGTGATCGAGGGGGCCAACGTGCACGACACCAAACTGCTGGACGCCACGATCGACGCCATCGTGGTGGAGCGTCCCAAGCCCACAGCGAAGCACCCGCAGAATCTCTGTCTGGACAAAGGATACGACAATCCCACCGGACACCAGACGGCTGAAAAACACCATTACACCCCTCACATTCGGCCGATCGGGGAGGAGAAGCCGGCAGCCCTGGGCAAGCACAAGCACAAACCTCGTCGCTGGGTGGTCGAACGGACGCTCGGTTGGCTATCGAAGTGCCGCGCGATCCTCGTTCGCTACGACAAGAACTGGTTCAATTACCTTGGGCTGATCCAACTCGCGTGCGCTCTGTTCTGGTTCCGGCGGCTCCACCGACTGACCACCGCGTAGCGGTTTTGAGATAGTTTCTAAGCCCCAGAACGGTCACGTGAAGAGCAAGGGAAGATAACCTCCGTGTGCGGTATTGCCGGCTTTGTCGGTGGTTTCGTGCCGGGGTTGGCGGCTCGGATGAACGCCGTCCAAGCGCATCGCGGGCCGGACGGGCAAGGCGTGTTTGAGGATCCGCAGCGGGAAATCGCCTTGGGACACGTGCGGCTTGCGATCCTGGATCTGTCCGAGCGGGCCTCGCAGCCGATGGTTTCGCCTGCCGGTCGGTACGTGCTGGTCTTCAACGGCGAGATCTACAATTTCCCTGAATTGCGGGATGAGCTTGCCGCCGACGGGATCGGGTTTCGCTCCTCCGGCGATACCGAAGTCCTTTTGAGAGGCTTGGAAAAGCACGGGGAGGCGTTCGTGCCGCGGCTCAACGGCATGTTCGCCTTCGCGCTTTGGGACAACGATCTGCGCGAACTACTCTTGGCCCGCGACCATTTGGGAATCAAGCCGCTGTACTACACGGAGCCGGAACCGGGGACGCTGTTGTTCGCCAGCGAGATCAAGGCGTTGTGCGCCCATCCCAGGATGCGCCGCGAGCCGGACTTCGTCACCTTGCAGCAGCATCTGGCCTTCTGCTACGCGTCGGGGGATCGGACGGCGTTGAAGGGGGTGCGGCGGCTCGCGCCGGGAACCATGCTGAAGTGGTCGGCCAGGGACGGCACGTATCGGGTCTGCCGCTATTGGAGCCCCGACTTCTCGTCGGCGCGGAACACGGACTTTTCCGCAGCGGCCGATCAATTGCGGACAAGCGTTCGCTCGGCCGTTGCCCGACAGATGATCTCCGACGTGCCGGTCGGGTCGTATCTCAGCGGCGGGCTGGACAGCAGTCTCATCACGTTATTGGCGGCCGGGCACGCGCCGGCGGAATTCGCCTGCTACACGATCACCTATCCGGCGAGCGACAACCGCCTCGACCAGATGCGCGAGGACGCGCCCTACGCGCGGCGTCTTGCGCGGGAGTCAGGCCTCCGGCTCAAGGAAGTCGAAGTGCAGGCCAACGTGGCGTCGCTCTTGCCCTTGTTGATTCGCCATCTGGACGAGCCGATTGCCGATCCGGCCGCAATCACCTGCTATCTGATCAGCCGCCTGGCGCGAGAGGACGGAGTGCCCGTCTTGCTCTCCGGACAGGGCGCTGACGAACTCTTCGGAGGTTATCCAAGCTATCGCGCGGTCGACGCCGCGCGTTGGTTTGACATGGCGCCGAAATTCGTGGGCCGAGCCATTGGCCGCCTGGCGGGCCTAGCGCCCGGTGCGTATTCGGGCCGATTGGGGGCCACGCTGCGGCGGGCGCGGCGGCTGTTGCAGGAACTCCCGCTCCCGCCGGAAAAGCGTTTTCTAAACTACTGCTGCAAGTCTCCACCGCACGAGGTGCGCGCCATCCTGCATGACGACTTTCGACGTGAACTGAACGGCGCGGACGCCACGGACGAGTGCTGCGATCATATCCTGAGAAGCGGACTCAGCGGGCTGGATCGGTTCCTGGAACGGGACCTCAGCGTCTACCTGCCGAACCACAATCTGCTGTACACCGACAAGATGGGGATGGCCGTCGGCCTGGAGGCCCGCGTTCCTTTGCTCGACGTGGACCTGGTGAACCTGGCGACCCGATTGCCCGCCGAGTACAAAGTGTCGCGAGGCGCATTGAAGCGCGTTCTGCGCGAGGCGGCGCGCGGCATCGTTCCCGAGGAGATCATTCGCCGTCCCAAAACGGGATTCGGCGCTCCGTTCAGGAAGTGGCTTCGCCACGATCTGGCGGAGCTGTGGAACGACCTGACGAATGACCGAGCTGTCCAGCGCCGCGGCTGGTTCTCCAGCTCGGCGCTAAGGAGCATTCGTTCGCGAAGCCAAAGCGGCCGCTGCGATTTGTACATGCTCCAGTGGGCCGTGCTCACCATGGAACTCTGGGCACAGCAGTTCGTGGACGAGAACCCAGCGGCAGGGGACAGCAAGCCGAATGAGCCTAATGCCCTGGAGCGTCTTTCCCTTCGGTCGGCGTAAGGGAACGGCAGGGCACTCTTGAAGTTTGGCTGACGATGAGCGTTGCCAGTGGCGAGTTGAAGTCGCAGGCCCCAATGCCTCCGCTTGGCAAGCTGGAGGAGTACTATTCGGAGATCCGCCAGGCCTTGCGGATCCGCAAGACCGAGCAGCGGCTGCTTGAGTTGTTCCGGCAGGGAAAGCTGTTTGGGACGGTGCATACATGCATCGGGCAGGAGTTCGTTGCGGTGGCCGTCGCGCGGGCCCTCAAGCCGCAGGACACGGTCTTCTCAAATCATCGCGGCCATGGGCATTATCTCGCTTGCGGGGGCGGCCTGGCGGCCCTTTTCGGGGAAATGATGGGCAAGGCGAGCGGCGCCTGCGGCGGACGGGGCGGATCGCAGCACCTGCACCGGACGAACTACTACTCCAACGGCATCCAGGGGGGAATCGTGCCCGTCGCCACGGGGTTGGCCCTGGCCCACAAACGCGAGGCCGCGGGGGCGATCTCGGTGGTGTTCATTGGCGACGGAACGCTCGGCGAGGGCGCTGTCTACGAGTCGATGAACATGGCCAGCAAGTGGGACTTGCCCCTGCTCATCGTCTGCGAGAACAATTCCATCGCCCAGTCCACGTCGCAGACGCAAACGCTCGCGGGCGACATTTGCCTGAGGGCGCGAGCCTTCGGGATCGACACGCGCCAAAGCAACACCTGGGACTGGCCGACCCTGCTGGAAGACATGGAGCGATCCGTTGACTTCGTGCGTGCCAACTCGCGGCCGCTGTTCCACCGGGTCGATACTTTCCGCCTGATGGCCCACTCCAAAGGCGACGACACCCGGCCGGCGGAATTCGTGCAAGCGCATTGGGACCGCGACCCGTTGGTTCTGCTCGAAAAGGCCGATCGCGACGACCCGTTGTGGCAAGCATGGATCGAGGGCGTCGAGCGGGAAATCGACGAGGCGGTGGCGGACGCCGAGGCGGCCGCGGGGGCCGAGCTCCCGGCGGTTTGCGTTCCGACGAAGCACGGCGAGGCGCAGTGGGTCGAGCGTCCGTTCCCGAGAGAACGGGTCGTTCAGTCGATCCAGCGGGGGCTGCGGGAATCGCTTCGCGAGTTCCAGCGGCTGGTTCTGCTGGGCGAGGACATCGAGTCGCCTTACGGCGGCGCGTTCAAGTGTACGGCCGGGCTGTCCGAAGAATTCCCAGGCCGCGTGCTCAATACCCCGATCAGCGAGGCCGCCCTGGCGGGCATTGGCAATGGGCTCGCCTTACGCGGCTGGCTCCCGGTGGTCGAGATCATGTTCGGCGATTTCCTCACGCTGGCCATGGACCAGTGGATCAACCACGCGGCGAAGTTCCGCTTCATGTACGGCAACGAAGTGAAGACGCCAGTCGTGCTCCGCACGCCGATGGGCGGGAGGCGGGGGTACGGCGCCACGCACAGCCAATGCCTGGAAAAGCACTTCCTCGGAGTACCCGACACCCAGGTGCTGTGCCTCCATCACCGATACTCCCCGGCGCAGTTGTACCGCGACCTCTTCCTTTCGATCGATCGCCCGACGCTGGTGATCGAGAACAAGACGCTCTACGGACAGTACTGCTCGAGCGATCCGCCGCCCGGCTTCCGTCTGTGCTTCGAGGATTCGGCGGTTTTCCCGACGGCCCGGCTGAAGCCGTCCGCACCCTGGGACCTGACGGTCGTTGCGATGGGCGGCATGTCCATCGAAGCCGAGGAGGCGGTGCTCCGCCTGTTCGCGGAGGAAGAGATCATCTGCGACCTCTTCCTGCCAACGCAGCTCTATCCCTTCGACGTCGGTGTTCTCGAGGAGAGCCTGAACCGATCGCGCCGACTTCTCGTCGTCGAGGAGGGCCAAGGATTCGTCTCGATGAGCAGCGAGATCCTCGCCCAAGTCGCCGAGCGGTTCAGCGGTTGGGGCGTGACCTGCAGGCGGCTGACGGCGGCCCCGATGGCAATCCCCGCCGCGCGGCCCATCGAAAGACAGTGCCTTCCAGGCACGGACGAAATCATCCAAGCGGCCCTGGACATGGTCTGTGAATAGGTCCTGACGTGAGTTGCGAGATACGAGTGCCGCAGGAGACGGTAAACGACGATCGCGTCAAGATCGTGGGATGGAAGTTCGCCGACGGTGCGCTGGTGCGTCGCGGCGACGTGTTGGCCGAGATCGAGACGTCGAAATCGGTCGTGGATGTCGAGGCGGAAGCCGACGGATTTCTCGAAATTCTGTCGCCCGCGGGGACCGAAGTGGACGTGGGCGCCGTGCTCGGGCGGATTCACGAAGGCGTTTTGGATCGCGGCCTCGCGCAATGTGCGCAGGCGGAGCAGTCGCCCTCGGCGGCGTCCGACGGCCAGGTGGCGGTTTCGCTCAAGGCGCGGCGGCTGATGGATCAACATGGGATTTCGCCCGCGGTTTTTGCTGGCCTGGGCCTGGTTCGGGAACGAGACGTCTTGGACTATCTGCGCCGGATTTCCCGGGGGCAGGCAGGCGCGAGCCCGGCAGCCAAGGCGGACGACCAGCGCAGCGGCGAAGAGTTGCCCGGCAAAAAGGGCGGCGGCGGAGAGGGGGCGGAAGCGGCCAAGGACTTGCCTGGCGGGCTTCTGGGGGACGCCCGGGCTTCCGCCAAAGCTCGGGGCCGAAGCATTCTCTGGCTGGCCTGGAACTACGCCTTTCGGAACTGGTTTCTGGGCCATCTGGCGAGGCTGGCGCCCCGGGGCGTGGATCTGCTGGTGCATCGCTGGCGCGGAGTGAAGATCGGTCGGGGATGTTTCGTGGATCCTTCGGCGACCCTGGAGACGGCCTATCCAGAGAACATCACGTTGGGCGACGACGTGCGGGTTGCGGCCGGGGCGATCATCATGACCCACATCAAGGGCCCCCATTATCTCCGCCAGATCGGCGTGGTTCCGTCGGTGAACGCCCCCGTGGTGGTGGAGGACCACGCTTTTATCGGGGTGAACGCCGTAATTATGCCGGGGGTCACGGTTGGGAAGGCGTCGGTCGTGGTTTCGGGGGCCGTAGTCCTCTCCAACGTGCCGCCGTACACCATCGTTTCTGGCAATCCGGCCAAGGTTGTCAAACGATTTCCAATCCCGCAAACTGAGAAAGCGCCATGATCAGTGCCCGACCCGGTCTGGTAAACGCTTTCTGCGTGGACCTGGAAGAGTGGTTCCATGTGTGTGGCGTGGACGCCGGATATTCCGACCCGGCGTCATGGGATAGCGCGCCGTCTCAGGTGATCCACGACACCGAGATCCTGCTCCAGCTTCTGGACGAGACTTGCAGCCGGGGCACGTTTCTGGCTGTGGGCTGGATTGCGCACAAGCACCCGGCGCTGATTCGGCGCATCGCCGCGGCGGGCCACGAGGTCGGCTGCCACGGCTACAATCATCGCCTGCTGTTCACGCAGACGCCGCGCGAGTTCGAGGAGGATCTCCGCCAGGCGTTGGACGTGCTGCGCGCGATCTCGGGCCAGCCCGTCACGTGCTACCGGGCGCCCGGGTTTTCGATGAGGCGCGACACGTTGTGGGCATATCCGATCCTCCGCCGCAACGGCATCGAGGTCGATGTCTCGATCGTCCCGGCACGGCGCGACCATGGGGGCCTCCAAGGGGCCTCGCGCGATCCCTTCCTGCTTCTTACTGAGGAAGGGCCGATCAAGTGCTTTCCCGTGTCGGTGATGAGTCTTCTCGGGATCAACGTGCCGTTTTCCGGAGGGGGCTATCTGCGATTGTTTCCGCAGCCGCTGATCGCCGCCGGCTATCGTCAGAACCATCGGCAGGGACGGATCGGCATGGCCTACATCCATCCCCGCGAAGTCAATCCCGAGCAGCCGCGTCTCAAGCTGCCCTTGCTTAAGTCTTTCAAGTACTACGTCAACCTGCGAAGCACGCAGCGCAAGCTGCGCGCCACGCTCGAGACATTCCGCTTTACGACCGTCTCCGAGGCGTTGGAGAGCGTCACGCAATGGCCGGAGTACGAACTGCGCGCCAGCAACGGGCGATTCCTGCACGATCTCCGCCGCCGCAAGCCGCGGTAAGGCCCGGAGCCGCGACTCCATAGCTCAATGCGCATTCTTTTCCTGAGCCACTATTTTCCGCCGGAAGTGAACGCCCCGGCTTCGCGCACCTATGAGTTGTGCAAACGATGGGTGCGGCGAGGGCACGAGGTGACGGTGATCACCAGCGCCCCGAACGCGCCGGACGGCGTTCTTTACCCCGGTTACCGGAACCGTCTCGTGCAGCGGGAGATGGTCGACGGGATCGAGGTCGTCCGCGTCTGGACGTATTTGGCGGCCAACAAGGGGACGGTCCGCCGCATGGTGAATTACGTGAGCTACATGGTCTCGGCCTCGCTGTGCTCGCTCTTCGTGAGACGTCCGGACGTGGTGATCGCGACGACTCCGCAGCTCTTCTGCGGCTGGGCGGGGGCCTTTGCCCACTGGACCAGGCGGCGGCCGTTCATCCTCGAAGTCCGCGACATGTGGGCCGAATCGATTTTCACGTTGACCTCGGTCAAAGGCGGGAGGCTGCTGAGATTTGCGGAGTGGCTGGAATTCAAGCTCTACGGGCTGGCGCCAACGATCGTGACCGTGGGCGAGGGCTACAAGAGCCGGCTGGCGGCGGGTGGCGTGGATCCGGCAAAGATGGTCACGATCACCAACGGCGTGGACCGCGAATTCTTCGCCCCGCGCGAACCGGACCGCGAACTCGCCGACCGCTGGAACCTGACCGGGAAGTTCGTTTGCACCTACGCAGGCACGATCGGATTGGCCCACGGCCTGGAGGTCGTGCTGCGCGCCGCCGAGTTGCTTAGAGACAAAGGACGCAGCGACGTCGTGTTTCTTCTGGTCGGCGAGGGCGCTCGGCGAGAGGAGCTGGAGGCCCAGGCCCGCGCGATGAAGCTCGATAACGTGATCTTCGCGGGCAAGCAGCCCAAAGGGATGATGCCGCGGATCCACTCGATTTCGGACTGTAGCCTCGTTCACCTGCGAAAGGCGCCGCTGTACACCTCCGTCCTTCCATCGAAGATCTTCGAGGTCGCTCACATGAAGCGCCCGATCCTTCTGGGGGTCGACGGTGAAGCGGCGAAGATCATTCGGGAGTCCAACTGCGGCATCTGCATCGAACCCGAAAACGAAACTCAACTGGTCGACGCGGTCCAGCGCCTGGCATCCGATCCTGCGCTGTGCCGCTCGTTGGGCGAGGCCGGCCATCGCTACGTCGCCTGCCGCTTCGACCGCGACCAGCTCGCGCTGGATTATCTTGGCGTCATCGCCCAGGCGACCGGACACTTGACGGAGGACGTATCGGCGTCGGCCCCTTGATGCGACAAGTCGTGCAAAGCCTGAAGACCGGACAGACCTGGATCGAAGAAGTCGCCGCCCCGCAGGCGAGGGCAGGGCGCCTTCTCATCGAGACCACCCATTCCCTGATCTCGCCCGGCACGGAGCGGATGCTGGTCGAGTTCGGGCGAGCCGGCTACGTCTCCAAGGCCCTGCAGCAGCCGGAGAAGGTCCGGCAGGTGCTCGACAAGATCCGGACCGACGGCCTGGGGGCCACGCTTCAAAGCGTGAAGGCCAAACTGGATGAGCCGTTGCCCATGGGGTACTGCAACGTGGGCCGGGTGCTCGAAGTCGGGGCGGACGTAGAGGGATTTCGCCCAGGCGACCGCGTCGCCTCCAACGGCCGGCACGCGGAAATCGTGCTGGTGCCTAAGCATCTTTGTGCGAAAATCCCCGACGACGTGGACGACGAACAGGCCAGCTTCACCGTACT
>Ga0101944_10006693_pt1 | contig 12050 bp, 8 predicted proteins | sample DewCreD2012metaG_FD_75245 | JGI IMG/M metagenome (GOLD analysis project Ga0101944, IMG submission 75245) | Hot spring sediment bacterial and archeal communities from British Columbia, Canada, to study Microbial Dark Matter (Phase II) - Dewar... ... | reverse complement strand
CTTCTCGAGCCAGAAGATGATTTTTTTCTTCGGGGGGGAGATTTTCGCTTGCGGCTCTTCCTTACGGAGGTCCCAGCGGTTGATGTAGCGCACGAAGCGGTCGCTGTCGTACTTTCTCGAGAAGTTCTTCACCGCCGTGACGAAATAGCCCACGCGGTCGTCGGCCAGCCGCGGCTCGTAGCCCGTCTGCGGCAGGAGGCTCAGCGAGTAGTGGACGTTGATGGTCGCGCCACGGCTGTCGGCCACCGTGTCCAGCCGCGCCGCCCCGCCCGACGCATAGGTGGCCGCCACCTCGATCTCCACGTTGTCGCGAAACGCCTTGACGCGGGCCCAGGTCGATCGATCGCGCGCGAACGCGAATCCCGGCAGAACCTGGGAGATTTGCGCAAGATCGCTCATGAACACCGCAGTCAGATCCACGACGGGATTGCCCGCCGGACTCACCGTGGCCAACGGCAGACTGAACATCACGCTGTCGGTATAGGCCAACTGCACCGCGCGTTCCTCCGGGCTTCCCTTGGCGGCCGTGAAACGCACGTTGCGGCGCACGATCTGCACCTTGTCTTCCACGCGGCGAAACTGCCAGATCCAATCGTCGCCGAATCCCCACGTCATCCCGCCGATCAAGGGGGTCTCGCCGATGCCCCGGGCAATGGCGATGGCCAGGAGCAGGTCTTTGTCGAAAAGCGGGCCGGCGATCTCGGCGTAGAGCTTGTCGTCTTTGCGGTAGAGCTTCAGCAGCCCGTCGATCGCCTGGGCGTCTCGAAGTAACTCCGCAAAGGGCGGAAACTTGGGCCGCGCGGCCTCGGCCGCCCCCCCGCCGCTCGCCGTCCCCCCCGCGCCGCCCGGTGTTCCCGGCGACGGTTGCGCCTCGGCCGAGGATTTCGCCATTTCCTTTGGCTGCGGTTTGGCCGGCGACTTCTCGTCGGCCGCGCCGAAAACGTTCTCCGCAACGAAAAAACAAACAACCACCAGAAGGCGCAGGGTTCGGGGCATGGCAGACTCTCGGCGAGTTGGGATGGAACGCGGCAGCTCCGGGAGCCGTTCTGACGCGACAAGCTGTCTGGACCCGCAAATATACCCCATCTTCCCAAACTTATGGGATGCCGAGAAGACCCTTGGCAAGTTGATGGGGAAATTCCATGCTTGCCCCACATGATAGGGGTTAATATACTTTGCCTGCGAGGGGGTTTTGGGTACCCTCCTGGGTAAGGCCATGCTGCAATCGACGGTGACCAAACGTAGTGCCTGTTCCCAGAACCGGCCCCAGGCCGGGGAGTGGCTGATTTTCACGAACTTCGCTGCCCAGATCGGGACATTCCCCGTCAACGGCCGCCAAATCCAAAGGACGCCTCGCCGGGGGGCTGTCCCCCTTTGCGAACAGGCTGAAAGACTTGCGGCAAGAAAAATTCCCCAAGATTGAGGTGATTTCATGAACAACCCACCTGTGCTTTGGTCTCGCGTTTGCGTGCTTGTTGGCGGCCTTGCCATGCTGTTTGGCGCTGTGGATCCGCTCGAAGGTTGCGTGATCATCCTCGCCGGCAGCGCCCTGGTGCTTGTCGGCACATTCCTCGGCCAGGCAGAGCGTCCGTTGCTTGGGTACTGGATTGCCACGGTGGCTCTGATCGTCGTGGGTGTCGGCGCGATGTTCGCTCTGAGCGCCATGGGCGGCATCGGCGGCAGCAGTGGTCATTCGCTGTGGTGGGGAGTCCTGATCCTGCCTTATCCCGTGGGCTGGATCATGGGCATGGTCAATCTCGTGGTTCGGTTGGTGAAAAACGTTCGCCACCGTGCTGCGGCGGCCTGACAAGGGGTTCAGCGGACGCTTCGCCTTCAGGTTCGCGTTGCCGAGCCATTGACGGTAGCGGGTCGGCGCGCTTGCCCGCTCCAACCCGCTCTGCACCCTGGCCCCGCCAGGCCTCTCGCTCAGGCGAGGACGCCGCCTGACCCAGCCTGCTCGTTGACGGAAGGGCCGCGAAACAGTCTATTAGGAACGCCAGCCCAGCCGCTTTGCGGGACGGCCGGAGGGCGCGCGCCGGGCGTTGCCTTCGGCGCTGCGGGAGATGGGTGGTTTTCTTGATCCGACGGTGGATTGGACTTTGGAGAGAGGATTGAGCCTATGATTCGCGGAAAATCGTTTGCTGCCGCGTTGGTCTTCGGTCTTGTACTGGTTTGTCGGACGCCCTTCTGCCCAGCGGCGGAAAGGGCCGGCGGCGAGCCGGGCAAACAGCAGGCGCAGAAGTTGGAGCGGACCATCAAGGTGACGATGGCCTATCTGCTCTATCTGCCCCAGGATTACGCCCAGAAGGATTCGTGGCCGCTGCTGCTGTTCTTGCACGGCGCCGGGGAGCGAGGCAGCGACCTGAATCGGGTCAAGGTGCACGGCCCGCCCAAGCTGATCGAGGCAGGCAAGCAGTTCCCCTTCATCGTCGTTTCGCCGCAGTGTCCTGGCGGCCAATGGTGGCAGCCTCACGAATTGGCCGCCCTGGTCGATGAAATGGTCGAGAAGTACAAAGTGGACACCGACCGGATCTACGTCACGGGGCTCAGCATGGGCGGATTCGGCACCTGGTCCCTCGCCGGTTTTGCGCCCGACCGGTTTGCCGCGCTCGTGCCGATCTGCGGCGGCGGCGATCCGATGACCGCCCGACGGCTCGCGCACGTGCCCGTTTGGGTCTTTCACGGGGCCAAAGATCCCGTGGTACCCCTGTCGGCCTCGGAACGCATGGTCGAGGCCCTCAAGAAGGTCAACGGAAACGTCAAGCTGACCGTCTATCCCGAGGCCGGCCACGATTCCTGGACCGAGGCCTACAACGACCCCGAACTCTATCGCTGGCTGCTCGAACAAAAGCGGTCGCCCAAAAAGGCGGCCGGCGCGAAGCCATAGCCTTCCCCCCGCGCCTGGCTCGCCGGTCGCGCCACCGACGCGTGATTCGGTGCGCCCCCGGGCTGGGCGGCGTCGCCGCTTTCCCAACAGAGCCGAAGGATTTTCGGGCAATTGCGGGCGCGAGCCGGTCCTATGGGGACTCAGGTAGTCCGTACCAGCTCACGGAGACTCTCCCCGCGTTCGCCGCGAAGTTGCTGAAAACGGGGTTTGGTCCTCTCGCCCTGACGGAGGTCAGGCAAAGCGGTGACCGCTCACAGGCGGGGGACTGGCCGGTTTTGGGGAACATTTCGGACCGGAAAAAGCCTCCATCCCCTTCCAACCAACGGGAATAGGCCCATTTTCGCGGACTTCGCCGCGAAAATCGGGCCCCCCGTGAACGGTTACGGAAAGGGAGGGGCACGCTGCGCCGCGCCCGTCATCGTGTTGGATTCGGCCACGACGGAGCTTGGCCCTCCAGGGGGTGTCCTGAACGAGGATGGCACTCGTTGCGGAACTTGCTTAAGCCGCGACGATCCTTTCCGCGGCGGCGTCGACCAACTCCGTGCGGAGCACCTTGACCTCCGGCGGCGCGTCAATGGCCAATCGAACCCGATTGCCCCGGATTTCCACCACGGTCACCCGGACCTGATCGCCGATGACAACGCTTTCGTCTTTGCGTCGGGAGAGCACCAGCATGTTCTGAAACCTCCGTGAGAAATAAAACCGTCCTGGCGGCTGCCGCAGACGTTCGCGAGGCCGCGACGACCGCCTGCGCAATGCGCCGTGCTTTCGGAGCAAGCCGTTCCGCCTGGAATGTGGAGGGCAGCCTCCAACCCACCGTGGGATTGTGCCGACACGGCTCAACTCAATCGCGAGGCGTGCGTGCCCCGCGTCCCTCGTTTCCTTCCAGGCGACGGACGCCATTCTACGGAATGCTATACGGATGTCAATCACCCCCGGTTCAAGTTTTTTTCACGGCGGAACGCAACCCGGGTCTCGCCCCCCCTCCTTTCCCGTGGGCACGGCGGTTTGGGGGGCAACCGCACCTCAAGGGCCTCTCTCGGGGGCTAGTGATAGGTAATGGTCAATGGTACCTTTGCAACCATGGACAAACTTGGCGAGGGGCGCGCATTGGCGGAGCGCGAGGCGCACCCCCGGTCCTCTTGCCAGAACAGAATCGGAGTCGACCTGGCAAGCACTTCGCATGTGGGGTGTGGCATTGGCCAGAAATGACTGGATCTCAGAGTGAACACGATGGGACTTGAAGCCAACACGGTGCATTGCGGCGATTGCCTCAAGTTGCTCGAACAGATGGAGCGGGGAACCGTCGATCTTGTTTTTGCCGACCCGCCGTTCAACATCGGCTACGAGTACGACCTCTACAACGACCGCCGCTCACGGCAGGAGTACCTCGATTGGTCGCGGAAGTGGATAGCCAAGGTCTTCGACGTGCTGAAACCGACGGGGACCTTTTGGCTGGCAATCGGCGACGAGTACGCCGCGGAGTTGAAGCTGATCGCCCAGGACGAGACCCCTTTTCACTGCCGCAGTTGGGTCATTTGGTATTACACCTTTGGGGTGAATTGCGTCCGCGGTTTCAGCCGATCCCACACGCACCTGTTTCATTTCGTCAAGGATCCCCTCCGCTTCACGTTCAACGGGGATAATCCGGCGGTGCGGGTTCTGTCTGCCCGACAGCTTGTTTACCGCGACGGCCGTGCGAACCCCAAGGGCCGCCTGCCGGACAACACCTGGATCTTTCGACCCCAGGATGCCCCACCCTCGGGCTTTGCCCCGTCGCACGACACATGGTATTTCTCGCGGGTGGCTGGGACGTTTCATGAACGGGAGGGGTTTCACGGTTGTCAGATGCCGGAGCAGTTGCTGGGCCGGATCATCCGGATTTCGAGCAACCCGCAAGACCTGGTCTTGGATCCCTTTGCCGGCAGCGGGACCACGCTCGTGGTCGCCAAGAAACTGGGGCGGCGATGGCTCGGCATCGAATTATCTCCCGACTACGTGAACCGGATTCGGCGCCGCCTGGATGCCGCGCAAACCGGCGACCCCCTCGACGGTCCCGCCGATCCCCTGCGGAGCGCCCCCAAGACTTCCGTTGGCAGGCGGCAGGTCCGCATCTATCGGAACCGCCCCCTGCCCGAACTGGATCAGGCCACCGAAACGGCCCTGATCGGCGCGTACCGAGCCGCGTGTGCCACGTGTTCCGCGGACCAGGTCCTTTGCGATCCCGAGATCAACGCACGATTTGCCGCGGCGTGCAAAGCCAAAGGCGTCGCCGGGGAGCCCTACACGTGGAATCGGCTGCTCTTGCGGGTCCGAAAGAGGGGGAAACTGCCCAAGCTCGGCGTGGCCCGCCGGCGGCTCACGTTCAGCATGATGGACCCTTACAGCGACGCCGCCGAGATCGCCATGCACATGATGAGCGTCGACTACGGCTACTCGCTCGACGACCTGCTTTGTTCTCCCGACGCGGCCGCGGAGTTCGACCGGATCGCATCGGAGTTCGCCCCGGGCTACTCGCCCTTGGAGTACCGTTGGGCGGCCCTTTCGATTCGGAAGCGGGCGACAGACTCCAAGAGGTTCGCCAGGCGGCACTTTTCCGCTTGGCTGGCGGGTCGAAGGCTGCCGCCCTCGGCGCCGTTGTCGAAGTGGACGGACGGCTGCTACGAAGTGCCCGGGGTCTACGTGCTTTTCAGCGACTCGATCGCCCTGTATGTCGGCGAGACGATGAACCTGCGTCGGCGAATCGATCGTATCGCCGCGGCCGACGGATGGAGAAAACTCAATCCGAAGTCGGCCCTTGTCATTCCCACCGGAGGGGACGCAAGGCGTCAGCACGGACTTCAGTCCGCGCTCATCCACCGGATCAAGCCCCTGTTGAACTCGAAGCTTCTTCGGTTGGAAACGGAGGAGCCCGCCCGATGAGGTTGTCTGCGGCGGCGGGCCTCGATCTCCACGGCAGCCCGACGCCAGAAGCCGCCCTCGAAGCCCTGAAGCGATCGCCCCCCACGGCAGAGCCCCTCTCGGCATCGGGCGCGCCGCGACGCATCGGCAGCGCGCGGAGTGACCGAGGAAGGCTGGTCGGAAAAGCCAGGACATGCGACGCGACGTGGGGACGTGGATTTTAGGGCGATCCCTCTGTACGGCGAGGGGGGCGCCAGTTAGGATAGGCGGTTGGGCAACGTCGCTCCGTCGGCGCGCCAGCGCGATCAGGGGCGCGTTGATATTCCCCGGGGCTTGAGTTTCTTCCTTCTCAATTGGCGGAGAAAATGGTCAAACTGATTTTGCGAGAGCGGGAGTCGATTCAAGAGGCGGTGCGTCGTTTTCGAAAGCTCGTGGAGCGTACGGGCATCAAGAAAGAGATGCGCAAGCGCGAGCATTACGAGAAGCCCAGCGTGACGCGGCGGCGGGCCAAGGTCCGGGCCGAACGCCGCAGCCGACTCCGCCCGCAAGCGTAGAATCCGTTTGGCGGAAAGAAACCATTCCCGCCGGATTCGACCCCGGCGGGAATGGCGGTTGGACGGAAGATCTCAATTCACCAGCGATCTACCAACTGCGGCGGCGGCCGCCGCCGGCCCGCGGCCGGTCTTGCTTCGGCCGGGCCTCATTCACGGTCACCGAACGCCCGTCGATCTCCCGGAGATTCAACTCCTGAATCGCCGTGGCGGCTTCTTTTCCGTCGGCCATCTCGACAAATGCGAAACCGCGAGGCCGGCCCGTTTCGCGGTCCTTGATAATGTTCACATTGGAAACCTTGCCGTACTGCGAGAACGCTTCCCGCAGGTCGTCCTCGGTGGCCGTGTACGACAGATTGCCGACATAGATACTGGTCATGAGATCCAAAACCCTTTCTGCGCGATCGATTGGTCGACCGCCCTTTGCGGCCTAACGCCGCTGTTGAAACGGAAACCCAAACAACACAACTCTGGCCGCCACCGCTTCACCCTGAGCCCAAAATCCACGAAACACGGCTGCGGCCAACGGTAGCAGGGAAAGATCAACCGCACCTGGAGATCGGCGCCCCACCGTTGGGACGCCGCGACGCAGATCGTCGGTGACTTAGAACGAGAGCTCTGGACCTCACGGGCTCACTTGGCTTCTCGCCGCAACTACCATCGGTATTCTACCATATAGATCGTACAATGGAAGCCCGGTTTTTGAGTTTTTGAGGCATCTGGGGGCATACCAGCTTTTGCGGGCCGTGGCAGTCGTCAAGATAAGGTCAGTAGGAAAACTTGCGGATTGTTTGATAAACTACCGTGGCGGGGCAGTTTAGGGGAGGGATTTCCGAGGAAAGCAGAGGCGTCATGGACGACGCGGAAGCGATTGGACTGCGAAACTGCGAAAGATTTCAGCGGTGGAGGCGGATTTCGACCGGACGCCGAGGTTGAAAGAACGCCTGGACCGGCTTCTCCGCGAAGCCGCCGAAGTGGAGGTCGAGTTGAGTCGGACGGAGGGAGCGATCAAGGGCGTGCCCCACTCCTGGGCCATCGAGCGGCGGGCCCACGAACTCGGCAAACCACTCAGCCGCCAGGTACAACAACGGGAGATGAGCGAGCTGGCCGCTTCCCAGGCCGTCACGGCCCAATGTGCCGACTGTGGCACGCGGGTACCGTTGCATTGCCGGTCGCGCAAGGTGACGTCGGTGGACGGGGAGACGCCGTTACAGGAGTTGGTCGGCGATTCGGATCGGGGCGACGCTCGGAATGATGCGGCGGAACGTGGCAACCGGTTTGAGACAACTGCGGTACGAAATGAGTGGGGCGCGGCAGTTGGAGCGTACATCAGGCAATAACCCCAAATATCCACCCCCTCTTGCCGACGCCACTCGGCCATCCACTCCCCGTACGCGGCGTATCGGAGCGCGGCCGTCTCGGCCGCAGGATAGCTTCAGATGACGGATCTTCCATCCCTATCCCACGATTTGCCGGAATCCCACGATTTGCCGGAGCGCGGCCGTCTCGGCCGCAGGATAGCTTCAGGTGACGAATCTTCCAGCCCTGTCTCACGACCTGTCGGAGCGCGGCCGTCTCGGCCGCAGGATAGCTTCAGGTGACGAGTCTTCCAGCCCTGTTCCACGACCTGTCGGAGCGCGGCCGTCTCGGCCGCAGGATAGCGGGCAAGATGCCCGCGCTCCGGCGAATTCCGGGGCACACGTCGTTTTTGAGGCATCTCGGGCAAATCGCGCACGGTTTGTTGCCTCTCACAAGAGGGGGGCGAGCGTGCGACAGGCCGCGAACACCACCTTGAGGAAAGAAAAATGAGAGCTTGCGCAACCTGGGTATTCCTTCTGGCAGTGGGAATTGGGGCGGGACTCACCGCCCGGGGGCAAGAGGCCGGTAAGCCCGCCGGCGCGGTCGACGCCGCAGGGCCTCGCTGGGACATGGGCATTCTCGGCAAGACGCCGAACACCTATCCGGCGGAAAAACCGGTGGCCAAGGACATGACCTCGGTTTTTTTCGAGGGGCTGCCCTGGCGCAAACGGCCGACGCGGGTGTTCGCCTATTACGGCGTGCCCAAAGCCGCGGCGGGCGATCGAGTGCCAGGAATGGTCTTGGTGCACGGGGGCGGCGGCACGGCCTTTGATGCCTGGGTCCGGCTGTGGAATGACCGCGGATACGCCGCCATCGCCATGGACACCTGCGGATGCCTGCCCATCGGCTCCTACGGCAAATGGCAGCGGCACGAGTTCGGCGGCCCGCCCGGTTGGGGCGGTTTCGCCCAGATCGACGAGCCGATCGAGGACCAGTGGACCTACCATGCCGTCGCCGACGTGGTCTTGGCCCATTCCCTGCTGCGGTCTTTGCCAGGAGTCGATCCCCAACGGATCGGCGTGACGGGCATCTCCTGGGGAGGCTACCTCACGTGCATTGTGTCCGGCGTCGATGTCCGATTCCGCTTTGCCGCGCCGGTCTACGGTTGCGGGTTCCTGGGCGAGAATTCCGCCTGGCTGGGCGAATTTCAAAAAATGGGACCGGAGAAGTCGGCGCGATGGCTGCGTTGGTGGGATCCGTCGGTCTGGCTGCCGCGGAACCACATGCCCACACTTTGGGTCACCGGAACCAACGACTTCGCATATCCGATGGATTCGCTCCAAAAATCGTATCGCACGGCCCAAGGACCACGCGCCCTGTGCGTCCGGATTCGAATGCCCCATGGACACGGGGGAGCGGGCGAGAAGCCCGCCGAAATCCACGCCTTCGCCGACTGCCACCTTCGAGGCGGCTCGCCGCTCGCCCGAATCACCGGCCAGGGGCGCGACAATGACCGGGCCTGGGCGAAGTTCGAATCCGACGTCCCCATCCGGCGGGCCGAACTGAATTACACGCTCCAGACGGGCCGCTGGCAGGATCGCCTTTGGCAAGCAACGCCCGCCGAAATCGACCCCGCCGCCCGAAAGGTCCACGCGCGATTGCCCCAAGGCGTCAAGGTCTACTATTTCAATCTCATCGACGAGCGGGACCTCGTCGTCAGTTCGGAGCACGAGGAACTGCCTTGACGTGGCCGAGGGGAATCGAAAGCCCGCGACGGCTGGAAAGGCGGGGCGCTCTCTCGCTCCGCAACGAGTGCCCCGTCGGCGCCCCCACCCCGCTCCCCCGCCTCCAATGCAACCCGCTCGGCAAGCGGTGTCCCCAGCACACCGGCGAGACATCTCGAACGCCAAGCCCACGGGCGCTGCGCCCAGAGGTCCAGTTCGCCAACTGGATGGCGGCAACGCGTTTTGCTAATTTGGGAAGTCAGTCGCCGCTGGGGTCCAGCAGGGATACAGAAAACAGGAACACCGGCTCACACGGAGATTGGCCATGAAAACATGCGGTTCATCCCGGCATGACGCGGCGTTGAATCTCCTCCTTCGATCGACGCGACGGTTGGCTTTCGCCTTTAGCGCGTGGTTGGCGGCTTGCGCGAGCCTCTATGCTCAGGATTTGCCGCGATTCCGCGAGCACGTGATCTCGAACGAGTTGAAGTTCGGCTATCAGCTTGTGGCCGCGGACCTCACGGGCGACGGGAGAAAAGACCTGATCGCCGTCGACGAAGCCGCGACGCAACTTGTGTGGTTCGAGAATCAGCACCCGATGTGGCAGCGCCACGTCCTGGCGGTCGACGTGCCGCGGCCGTTGAACGCCGATTGCTGGGACGTCGACGGCGACGGGCTTCCGGAGGTCGTCTTGGCATACCGTTTCGAACCCAGCCCCGAGAGGAGCGTCGGCAACGTGGCATTGTTCCATCGCGGCGCCGACGTGCGGCAGCCGTGGACAGGGCGGGAGATCGATCGCGTGCCGACGGCGCACCGCGTGCGCTGGCTCGACCCCGAGGGCAATGGGAAGAAACTGCTCCTCGTGGCGCCCGTGGTGGGACGACGATACCCGCCGGGCTTCGACGACCCGGTGCCGATTTATTCCTACCGGCCCGGCCGCTGGACGCGGGAGACGCTCACCGACCTGCCGCAGGGCGTGCTGCACGCGATCAGCCCGGTCTCATGGGACGGCGGGCCGCGCCAGCAGTTGCTGACGGCGAGTTATCTGGGGCTGCACCGGTTCGAGTGGACGGGCAGCCAATGGGCGGCCACCCAGATCGCCAAGGGCGATCCCTCGCCCTGCCCCAAGTGCGGCAGCAGCGAGGTCCGTCTCGGGCGCCTCGGAACGAACCGCTTTCTGGCCGCCATTGAGCCGTGGCACGGCAACCAGCTTGTAGTCTACGTCTCCGAACAACCGCAGTGGAAACGGACGGTGATCGAGGACACGATGGACAACGGCCACGCCTTGGCCGGGGGGGACCTCGACGGCGACGGCCGCGACGAGATCGTGTGCGGGTTCCGCGGCAAGGGCTGCAAGCTCTGGGTTTTTCAGGCCGCCGACGCCCGCGGCGAGCGATGGAAAAAATCCGTGCTGGACGACGGCGGCATCGCCGCCGCCGACTGTGTTGTCGGCGACTTCACCGGCGACGGCAAGGCGGACATCGTCGCCATCGGCGCTTCCACCCACAACCTCAAGCTTTACGAAAATGCGGGCAAGTAGGACCGGCGAATCGCATTCGGCCGTAATATTCACCTGACGGAAGTCGTCGGGCGGACCGCGGAATGGCTCCCAGCGATCCTCATCAGAACCGGTACGATCTCAATGTTGCGCGGGCACGAGCGAGGATCGGGAAAATCCGTGACAAATGGAGGTGGGGTTTCTTGCGGCGGTGCTCGTTGGTAGAATGGGCATCCGTGGGCCACATTCCGCCCGAGTCCCGCGCGTCCCGCTGACCCCGGCTGTTGTAACTGCGCGGGGTCACTCGTTACCCCAGCATCAGCAGGCGTAAGCACTGGCGGAGGGCCTCGGTTTTGCGAAATACAGGAATCGCCGTAAGTATCCAATAGTTAGAGCTTATCCCAAAACACCTCCCCTCTCCCTTTGGGAGAGGGGCCGGGGGTGAGGGCAAACGAAAACACGCAAGATACCAGGACTTTTCCACACTACAACCCTCACCGTAGCCCTCTCCCGGAGGGAGAGGGGACTTATGGGATAGGCTCTTAATACTTTAGCGCCCGTAGCTCAATTGGATAGAGCATCGGTCTTCGGAACCGAGGGTTGGGGGTTCGAGTCCCTCCGGGCGCGCTTGATCTCCTCTTGCCGTAAACCCAATCGCCGCAAGCCCTAACGCCTTGCGGCGTCTTGCTTTCCGGCCACAACTCTTGCCCCCGTCGCCACTTCCGCCGGTCGCCGAAACCGATGCTCGCCGGGGTTCTCAGGACGGTTTCAGGGCGGATTAATGCAGCTTGATGCAAAAACCGGCAAGCAGTATAGCACCCCGGCGCTCACCTCGGGCCAAGAAATAGCACCGTGGGAAGCACCGTTTGATGCGGGCGAGAGGCTTGCCATCGGTTCCAGGAGCCCGCAACTTTGGTCAGTCGGGGCGGGCGGCCTGGGGCACCGGCGCCGCGCGCACGGAAGCCATCGTCGGCCGCTCCACCGACCTCGGAGCCCTGGGATCATTGACCGCCGGATTGATTGCGTTCTGGGTACAGGGACTGACGCTCTTGGGCACGGGCTTCCTGTTCAGCTACTTCTGGAACGCCAGCACCGCGATCTACTACCTGCTGCGCCACGACGCCGACGCCACGGAGTCGGATAAAGTCTGCCCCGAGGAAGAACCTTCCCCGCAGACCGCCGAGGCCAAG
>Ga0101944_10006692_pt1 | contig 12050 bp, 14 predicted proteins | sample DewCreD2012metaG_FD_75245 | JGI IMG/M metagenome (GOLD analysis project Ga0101944, IMG submission 75245) | Hot spring sediment bacterial and archeal communities from British Columbia, Canada, to study Microbial Dark Matter (Phase II) - Dewar... ... | reverse complement strand
TGGCACATAGGAAGGCTGATCGTTGAGGAAGAACAAAACGGCAAGGAAAGGGCTGATTATGGAAAGTATTTAATCAAGGAACTATCAAGGAAACTTTCATCGGATTTTGGGAAGGGATTTGATGAAAGAAACCTATGGTATATGAAGAGTTTTTATCTTGCTTTTCCAAATGTGAACGCACTGCGTTCAGAATTAACATGGACACATTATCGTATTCTGCTTAGAGTAGAAAATCTTGATGCAAGAAACTTCTATCTGATTGAATCCATAAATAGCAACTGGAGCACAAGGGAACTTGAAAGACAGATAAACTCTTTACTCTATGAGCGGGTTGCTTTAAGTAGCGATAAAAATAAGGTCAAGGAATTATCAACCAAAGGTAATGTAGTTCAGAAATCAGATGATTTAATCAAGGATCCTTACGTTTTGGAATTTCTAGGGCTTGCGGAAAATAAAGCTTATCAGGAAAGAGATTTAGAACAAGCTCTCATTAACAGGTTACAGGATTTCATGCTTGAACTTGGTAAAGGGTTTTCTTTTGTAGGCAGACAAAAAAGAATAACCGTTGATGGCGATCATTTTTACATTGATCTGGTCTTTTATAACTACGAACTAAAGTGCTTTGTCTTGATTGACCTAAAGGTAGGCAAACTAACACATCAAGACATAGGACAAATGGATTTTTACGTAAGATATTTTGAAAAGGAAATAAAGCCAAAAGGTGACAGTCCTACTGTAGGTCTAATCCTTTGCGCAGATAAAAATGATACGATGGTAAAGTATACGCTTCTTGAAGATAGCAAGCAGATATTTGCTTCTCGCTATAAACTTTATCTCCCTAGCGAGGAAGAATTTAGGGTAGAATTAGAAAAGGAAAAGGCACTTTTAGAAATGGAGAAGAAACTCGATGATGATATAATAAATATCGAATAGACGAAATAGATAGAGTCCTTGCCGAACACTACCGCTTCACAGACGAAGAGCTAGACTTCATCATCAATTACGACATCAAATACCGCATGGGCAAAAACAGCGAGGAGAATGAGGAATAAAACAGAACCAACAAGGAATTAAAAATAAAGGAGACTGAAAAATGCGTATTATATGTAATACCTACATAAAAAAGGAAGGGGATATGTATTCCGCAGTATGTATTGAATTCGGAATCGCAAGCTGTGGATTGACAATAGAAGAAGCTTATGAAAATGTCATAGAAGCAGTAGAAATACATCTACACGACGCAAGAGAACTGGGAACGCTAAATGAACTGCTAACCGAAGCGGGATTTGAAATCCCCGAAGAGCTAACAGGTAACATAGTCATACAGCCTGAACTTGTTATGTTTGGAAGCCCATTTGTTGCAGAGGTAGCATAATGCCTTATGAACAAAGAATAACTCCGCAGGATTATAAGATGCTCTGTAAGATATTAGAAATGGATGGCTGTTATTTCGTAAACCAAGAAGGTAGTCATCTAAAATATCGCAAGCAAAACGAAGGTCGAACACTTACAATCACAGTTCCAAGATATAAATCGGTTCCGGTGGAAGTGATAAAATCCATATTACATCAAGCGAAAATGCCCCGTGAAAGATACTTTGAATTGTTAAAGGAAGTTTGAATTTATATATATTCATCGAGATAGACCATGTATTAGCGGAACACTATGGCTTCACAGACGAAGAGCTAGACTTCATCATCAACTACGACATCAAATACCGCATGGGCAGAGACAGCGAGGAGAATGACGAGTGACACGAGATGAGCCTTATTAAACATTTTCCGAAGTATGGAATAAACAATAAGCAAATAACAATTATGATTTTTATAGGTTGTTAATCCAATGAAAATAGTATGGACAGACTATCTGAGATTCAAAATAAAACAGCGTGGATTCGATTTTGACAAGATCGAAAATATTGTTAGATATTCTTCTGAACGTTATTCCGATATAGTGACAGGACGTCGTATTGCAATCGGTCAACATGGTGATAAGTTAGTTATGATCCCTTATGAAGCAGGTGAAGATTCAATAATACCAGTAACTGTTCATGCAACTACACGCCAACAAATAAATTTTCGGATCAAAACAGGGAGATTTACAAATGAATAAATTAAAGATGACATATTTCGACAAAGAAGACATATTATACCTAAAAATTTCTGGCGGGGAAGAAAGCGGAAGCATTGATTTAAGCCCCAACATTACAGTAGAGCTAAATGACAAAGGTGAAATGATCGGCATTGAGATTTTAAATGCAAGTGACTTCATCCGAGATTCAATTCTTGATTCGGTGCAAGCAAAAGTTCTTCAATTCGACAAAGCTCAGATTGCCTGATTTTTTATCTAACGTGAAAGACGAGGAACTTGGCTTTATCATCAAATACCGCATGGGCAGAGACATATATTAGAAATGGAAATATCTTATCTCAAACAGTATAATTCAAATTATCCGCTTGCTTTAACTCAAAGATTAAGTTCTAATGCGCCAGAATCTATCTCAGCCATTGGTAATCTCGATATTCTGCGCAACAGAAAGATCGGATTATTCTGTTCAGTCAAATGTCCGGGGCATCTAATCCTGAAAGCTTATGACCTAGCCCAAGCCTTGCGACAAGATAATATAACCGTCATTAGTGGATTCCAATCGCCTGTAGAGCGAGATTGCCTTAATATTCTGCTCAGAGGCTCACAGCCAATAATTATCTGTCTGGCAAGGAGCATGGAGAATATGAGGCTAAAGTCAGAATACAAAAAGCCATTGAGTGATGGTTGCCTTTTACTCCTCTCCCCCTTCATAAACAAGCCAATTCGCCCAACTACCGCAACTACAATATATCGCAATCGGATTGTCGCTTCATTAGCGGATTCCATTGTTATTATACACGCTGAACCCAATGGCAGAATAGAGCAGCTATCTCATGAGATTTCAGCATGGCAGAAACCGTTATACACATTTGAGAGTTCTGCCAATGATAACCTTATAGGAATAGGCGCAAAGTCTTTAAGTATAGATAAACTATCAGGATACGAATAATATCAAACTCACATGGCGATTTAGACATCTGCAATTGTTAATGCGACCAAACATGCCAAGAGCAATAGATAGATGTTAAATGCCGTCTTGCGTTTAATGTTTTAAGGAGTCATATGTTATGTCGTGCAGTGATGATTTACAGATAGAAGATTGGATTTCTGCTGTAATAAATGAGCAACGTCCAGAAAGAGATATATACAAAACCAAACTTGGTGCAATCATTGATAAAAGGATGAACTGCAATAATACTCTATCAAATGAGCAAAGAAGGCTATTTCAATTGGATGTAAAAGACTATCCCATGCTTATAAGAGGGGTTGTAGGCAGTGGTAAGACTGCGATCCTTGCTAATATGGTTGCACGATTATTGAGTCAGAAATTGAGCGAGTCAGATGATCTGTTTAATGGTGCTGTTCCATTGCCAAAAATCGCGCTTACTTGCTTTAATCGAACTATAGTTCCATTTATTAAAGAGAAAATTAAGATTTCATACAAACAGCAAACCAAGCATGATCTGCCAGATGGCGCAATAATCGTAAGACACTTAAATGGTTTATTACATGATGTTTGTAAAGCAGTAGGCTGGCCGCTTTCATATATTAGGATTAATGAACTCAAAATCTTTGAAGAATCTTATTTAGAATATTTGGAACCTCTTGGATCTTTTGAATCTTTATTAGAATCTTTAACATCCTTTAAATCTTTGGAATCTTTGGAACCTATTAAAAATGAAGATAGATTAGACCGCACTATGGCTTACATTGAGCAAATAAAGCAGCTGGCAGATTCAAATCGACGAAGATATGAATCTATGTTATTTGATGTCATATTCGTTGATGAAGGACAAGACTTATTGCAAGAAGAATACCAATTGATCTTGGATATGATAAAACCCAATCCAAAAACTAATAAAAAATCCCTGATAATATTCTATGATGATGCCCAGAATTTATATGCACATTCGAGACCTAAATGGAAAGAAATGGGGATTGATATGCAAGGTCGCTCAAAAGTGCTAAAAAGGTGTTACAGATGTCCGCTCGAAATAGTTGAATTGGGTTTTAACATTCTATTAGGCTCAAAAGCTAGCAATTCTCTAAGTGGTGCTAGAGAATTTGCTGATCTCAATTACCTAAAACATTTAAATCTAGTAAAGGAAACTGATGATTATTTCGAAATTAGTTTTGCAAAGCGGTGTTCTAGGAGACCTGATATACGCAAATTCAATTCAAGACTTGGTGAAATGAGATACATATCATCTTTTGTTTTACATCTAATAGAAAAAGGCTATGTAAGACCTGAAGATATATTAATAATGTTTCACCAATTTGAGGAATTTAGAGATTTGGTTAATATTATTAAACTTTGGACAATTTTGAGCCAAAAAGATGCTATGCCAATTCTATTATGAAACTGACAACATTGTCATACCAATAAAGCCCTGTATTACCTATATTTCGGGCTTCTCTGTCATAGTTTGATATGACAAAAGATTGCATGTTTCATAAATGGAAACATGATAATTATCTGCGAGAAAAGTGTTTTTCAATAATCGCATAAAATTCCAAAACATTTGATTTTATGCAATATACACTAAAAGAATTGTCCAAAGTTTAGTATACAATAAAAAAGGGTGTATATTTTCTATACACCCCTTAACTCCCCCAATATTTTTTAAACAAAAATAGCAATTTCATAGTCTTCTATTAAGTGACTTATCCAAACAACAAAAATTTGTTTCTCCTTTATAATCATAATCAAAGGATGAACTTATAGAAAATAACAGACATTAAAAAGCAGAAAATACACAATAGCGAATTTTGGCTAGTAGAAATAACATGTATCCCTACCAACCCTTTCTTTATTGTAATTTTTTTCCAAAATTATCTATAACTACACCAAAATCTAGTTCGTCAACCTTGCCATCTCGGTTAACATCGGGATTATTTTCTTTTGGAAAATCAATTTTTCCAAAGTATGTGCCGATAATAATAATATCTAATATATTTATTATACCATCTTTATTTATGTCATACTTATTAGATGTAGCATTTATGGATATTTCGAACTTTACAGGTTCGCTTGTTGCAAATCCATCATCAGCAACGAAAGTAAAATTATCTGTTCCACTAAACCCATAATTTGGCTCATAGACTAAATCAGGAGGATTTCCGATCAGTTTGCCATTTGTCGGCTGAATAGTTATCCTGAAAGCTAAATCATCCCCGTCAATATCACTTCCAGTGAGTTGTATATTAGCTTGTTCATCCTCTTTGATTGTTATAGATTGTGAATTTGCTACTGGTGGATCATTTATTGGATTTATTGTTATATCAATTTTTGTTTCTTCGCTTTTTATCTTCCCATCATTAGCAATAAACATAAAACTATCAAAACCAAAAAAATCTAAGTTGGGTTGGTAAGTTATATTTGGCGGATTTCCGATTATGATACCATTTTCGGGATTTTTCGTAATCTCAAAAGTAAGTTGATCTAAATCCACATCATTTCCTGTCAACAGAATGTCTATTGTTTTATCTTCATCTGTTTTAATCGCCTGATGATTTGCTATTGGTGGATCATTTATTGGATTTATTGTTATATTAATTGTTGCAATATTGTTTTCCAGCGAGCCATCACTAACAGTAAAGTTAAGGCTATCTGTGCCATTATAATTTGCATTTGGAGTGTATATCAGATTCGGAACGTTTCCAGATAGGATACCGTTTATAGGTAATTTGATAATCTTATACGTTAAAGGACTATTCTCAGGATCGCTACCAGTCAATACTATTGATACAGAGGTATCTTCGTCAATTTCAATTGACTTAGATTCTGCAACAGGGGGTTGATTTTGCTGATTTATCTCAACTTTAACACCATTATTAGCAAATATCTCTTTTAAATCCTCCAAACGACCATAATTATTCTTCTGCCAATTTTCCCATAAATCAGTTATCTTTTTGGGTTTATTTTTCGCCATTATGTCCCATAATTCAACGATCATTCCGCTAATATTATCATCATCTATGTTAGGTGCTTCATCAATGCTCTGGGCAGTATCTGCTATATCCCATAAAATACTTGCAACAGAACCTTCAACGATTTCGCCGTCAGTGTTAGTGCCTTCTTTTCCTTTCCACCATTCGTTATATTCGATATTTGGTGTATTTCGATTAGAAAATTGGGTATAGTTAAACGCACTATCATCAAATAATGCCTCGCAAAATTCCGCCCACCCCTCACTCATGGCAAATGCGGGATCAGATACCGTCCTTGCACCATGCCTTCCAAGACCATCTTCACCTTTGAAATTGCTTTTTGGAAGATTATTTTGATTATAGCCATATAAAGCCATCATTATTGAGTGACCGTATTCATGAAAAAATGTTGTCCGATCCCATTGACTTTTTATTGTAATACGCATTACCTCATATGTTACTCGTCCTGTATTTATGATATAGCTGTAGTTATAACTTGCATATTCGCTATTATAAGGCCATATTATTGGAAGTTTATTTCTATTCCAGTTTAGTTTTTGTTTAAGAAAATCATAAGCCTGTAGGGCGGTATTAAAAATATTGCCTAGTGGTCTTTGTTGGTTTGCCTCATTTAATAGATAATCGCTAACAAGCAAACCAGCAGATACATTCTCTATAACAGGTAAGTCAAATACATAAATTTTATCTTTATCGTCTGTAATCTTGATATATTCATTCTCAAAAACGATCTTTGGCATAAGATTTTTTACAGCGCCATCATCAAGTTTTGGTGCGTTTGTCCCATCAAAAACATAAAAACCGTCGTTATTTGTTTGAGTTGTGCCTAATAATTCTGTAGAATTGTTCTGTTTAACATCATATAATAAAACCTTAAGATTTTTTATAGGGACTGTTCGGGTAAGGTTATCGTCATAGTATTTAATATTTCCTTGTATTGATAACGTTCCCATTGCCTTTGCTAATTCTGGAGGGGCAAGACTAGCTATATAGTTATCAATGCCATTTTCACTTGGTGTAAGATAATTTGTGCTATTTGTTATCTTTGAATCGTTTTCGGTAACTACTAAATATGTAAAGAAATGCTCTGCCTTTGTATTGCCATGAATTTCAGTATATACAGATGCTTGGAGCGCATAAACTCCTGTTTTAAGAATTTTGATCTCTGTGGAATAGCGATTTGACATACCTTCATTATAGTATGGTTCTGTAAATGATGAATTGCCTAATATCGATATTCCAGAAGGCATCCTAAAAACGATATTCGTTGTTCCGCAATCGTCTGATATTGCAGTTAAATCAAGTATTAAAGTCGCTTTTTCTCCAACTTTTGGATTATTGGAGAGAGTTAAATTTCCATCAAATAGTGCTTCCCTGAAGCCCATACTTCCAAAAGAAGATAAAGGTAAAAAGGTAAATAACAATATGAAATAAAATAAAAAAATATTAACAAATTTCATTGTGTCCTCCATTTATGAATATAATAAGAAATAAATCTATATTTATTATATATATTCTATGGTTGTTTGTCTATATAATATACCCAATTTTTATTGACCAAAATAGAAAAGTCTGTTATTATTAAGCCTGTCTGGAAATAAAATATATTTCAATAAAAATCAAACAGGTGGAAAGATGCTATGGCAAATGAAGCAGAACTAAAAATAAAAGAAATTATACAAAGGACTCACAATGTAACAAGCTTTCGTCTAAAAGTTGATGAAGATGTTGAATTCAAAGCTGGTCAATATATGATGGTTATTCTTGATTCAAATGGAAAAGAGATATATAGGTATCTTTCCATATCAAATTCCCCAACAGAAAAGGGCTATCTTGAATTTACAAAAAAGCTAACTAATAGTGATTTTTCCGCAAAATTAAGGGAATTAAAAGTTGGTGACGAGGTAAAAATAAAATATGCCTTTGGTAAATTCACTTTTGGTGGAGAATACAATAAAATTGCATTTCTATCAGGTGGAATCGGTATTACTCCGATACGCAGTATAGCAAAGTATGTAGTTGATAAAAATCTTGGAACGGATATGGTATTACTCTATGGCAATCAAGCAATAGGCGATATTGCTTTTATGGAAGACTTCGATCAAATGCAGAATGTTTACCCAAAATTTAGAGTTGAGCATGTGCTTTGTGATGATACTAATTGTAATTTGCCTGTTAAGCTTGGTTTTATTACAAAAGATATAATACTAGAATGTCTGCCTGATTATTCAGAAAGAAAATTCTTTATCTGTGGTCCTCCTGGGATGGTTGATGCGATGAAGAAGATATTGCTAGATGAAATAGGTTTGACAAAAGACTATATCATTGAGGAGAATTTCAAAGGCTATTGATATGAGTTTATGGGAAATAATTGTTCTTGCTGTTGTTTTGGGAATTGATGCTGCTTCTGTTGCAATGGCTATTGGTGCTTGCGGATGTTCATTTAAGCAAGGTTGTCGTTTGAGTTTGTTCTTTGGTCTTTTTCAGTTTATTATGCCAATAATAGGTTGGTTCTTGGGAAAAACTGTAGTATCCTTTGTGCAGAGCATCGATCATTGGATTGCTTTTGGCTTACTATTTATTATTGGTGTTAAAATGCTTTATGAAGCATTTAAGCATGATGAAGATACTATTGAGTGTGATCGCACAACTGGTTGGAGTGTTATTGCATTGTCTATTGCAACAAGCATTGACGCATTAGGTGCTGGATTAGGAATGGGTATACTTAATACATCAATGCTTTATCCTAGCACAATTATTGGGATAACAGCAGCAATTATGACCTTTGTTGGCGTAAAGCTTGGAGGTGTTCTTTCTGCTGTTGTTGGTAAGCGCATGGAAGCCATCGGAGGCATCGTATTAATCGGGCTTGGAATTAAAATGCTACTTACTGTGTGATAAATGGCTCAAGCATTTTAATAATTTCGTCATGGAATACGCCATTTGACGACACATATCCTTCGCTGTATATATTCCATTTTGTGCCGTCAAGTTTTGTGATTCTTCCTCCAGATTCTTCAACCATCAAGCCTCCAGCGGCATAGTCCCAAGGCTTATCGCCATATTCAATCTGAAGGTCGGCACTACCTTTTGCAACATAGGTCAAATGCCTTGTTGATGCACCAAAAACCCTTATATTGAATATCTTTGTAACGAGATTAGCAAGAAATCTTGTCCTTGCCTCTGTTCCAACATAAAGCCCACTATCATATATTGCCAAAGCATTTTTCATGCCTCTGTCTGAAACATGGATGCGCTCATCATTGAGATATGCTCCCTTGCCTTTTTCCGCCCAATAAAGCTCATTTGTTGATGGCATATTGATAACACCCAATATTATCTCACCTTTGTAATCGAGTGCTATTGATACACCAAACATATTGATACCATATATATAATTATGTGTCCCGTCAAGAGGATCAATCACCCATCTATAATCAGAAGAATTATCATGCACACCCGATTCTTCACATAGTATATCATGATCAGGATATTTATCTTTGATAATTTCAATAATCTTTTTTTCTGATGCAAGGTCAACGTTGCTGACAAGTTCTCTCTCGCCTTTTTTGTCAACCTGTTTAATTTTCTGGAAGTTCTCAAATAGAATATCTCCAGCTTCTTTTGCTGCTTTTATAGCTGTATCTTTCATTATTTATCTCCGTTTTTATTTATATGGCAAATCCAGCATCTTTATATCGTCTTTAAGACAGATAAATTCAGGGTCTTTATGAACTAAAATCGTATCAAGCATCAATGCAGTAGCGGCGATCCAAGCATCTGCGAATGAAAGCTTATGAATTGCTTTTAGCTTTCCAGCTTTTAGACTCAAATCTATTGATGAATCAACTCGTATGATCTTTAGCTTGCTCATCATATCAAAGCGTTGTAAAGCCGTTTGTTCTCCTTCTCTTTGATACGTTGTATAAAATATTTCAGTATAGGAAACAAAAGAGGCAAAAATATCAATTTGATTATCCAGTGTCTTGAATAGCAGATCTCGAATAATCGTAGCACCGTCCTCTCTTTCAAAAAGTGTCAAAAAAGCCGAACTATCAAATATATACCTATCTTTTTCCAAACTTTGCTTCCTCAAGTTCCAGATCCTCTCTTCTTGATTCAAGTAATTTCTGTGTTAGATTTTTCCCTTTTGAGCATCCGGTTAACGCATTTATTAGTGTGATCTGCTCCGCGATTTCCTTATTTTCCGATTGTTTATCAACAAATGTTATTATGACATCATATTTATCATCAAAAGGTATTTTTTCTAAGGGTTTTATCTCTTTCCCGTCGTATATTCCCTTGATAACTAACAAATTAATCACCTCATTTCAATAACCCAATAAACGTAAATAATCTCTATTTCTCTTAATAGCAGAAATACCATCCTGACGGGCAAAATCGGATTCTTCCTCTGCAACGACCCAGTCATCATATCCAATAGTATAACCAGCTTCTTTTGCTGCTTTTATCGCTATATCTTTCATTATTTATCTCCAAAGGTTATATTTCGACCATAACTTTAATACACGTTCCAGCATGTTTACTTGGATATTCAAGAGCCTCTTGAACTTTGTCAAGCGGAAATCTTGTCGTTATCATTGATTTGACATCAACTTTACCTTTGCTAACCGAATTTATCGCAGGCTTATACGCATTGGCATACCTAAATATTGTCCTAATATCAACCTCTTTGCATATAGCCTCAACAACCCTTAAAGGAATATCATCAACCGTTGGCATACCAATAAACACGATGGTTGCGCCGGGCTTTGCCATCTTTATTGTTTGTTGGATAGTTACAGGCGCACCAACAGCCTCCATCACAACGTCAGCACCACCATTAGTTAGCTCAAGAACTTTCTGAACAGCATTAGTCTCTTTAGCGTTGACAGTATGGGTTGCACCAAGTTTCTTAGCAAGATCGAGTCTGAATGGCTCAAGGTCGGTGATAATAACGTCAGTTGCGCCTCTTGCCTTGACAGCCTGAAGAGTCATCAGCCCGATTGTTCCTGCGCCAATTATTGCGACTGTATTTCTGATATTTACATTTCCTCTTTCAGCAGCATAAGTTCCAACAGACAAAGGCTCTATCATCGCCCCTTCTTCATAACTCATATTATCTGGTAGCTTGAAGAGAAAATCCTCTGCATGAGTCATATATTCCCTATATGCCCCATGAAATGGAGGTGTTGCAAGGAAAGTTACATCTTTACAAAGATTATATCTTCCAGTTCGGCAATACTCACATTTTCTACATGGAACGCCTGCTTCAATCGCTACTCTATCACCGATTTTTACTTTACTAACATTTCTGCCTATCTCAACAACCTCACCTGCGCACTCATGACCAAGAATCAAAGGTTCTTTTACGATAAAATCACCGATTCTGCCTACTTCAAAAAAATGCACATCTGATCCACATACGCCAACAGCCTTGATTTTTAGTAAAGCCTCGTTATCTTTTGGTTCAGGTATATCCATATCCTCGATTCTAATATCACCGGGTTTATATAAAAATGCGGATTTCATCTTTTTTGCCATAATTTAACCCTCCATTTCTCTATTTGCCTTTTCTTTTAGACAGATACACCGATAAAGCATAATCAAATGGAACAGATGTATCCATCAAAATATAATCTATTGAGCTTTCATTGCATCCTTTTCTATATTCATCAATTAATTGTTTCATTCTTCGTAAATACTCATTTTTCAGGAAATCTGCCTCTACGGTCAGTTGTCCTTGTGTCTCAAGGTCTCTAAACTGAACATAACCATCATAGGGAAAAGTAAGTTCAGCAGGATCCAAGATATGAAAAACTATAACTTCGTGCTTCTTATGTCTAAATTGTCTTAATGAAGTCAATACTTTGGCTGGATCATCAAGAAGGTCAGAGATTATTATAACTAGACCACGCCTGACAATCCTTTGTGCGAGTTCATTAAATGTTGTGCTAATATTGGTTTCTTTTCCTGGGGCAGATTTCTCTAATTCAGAAATAATTGCGTGCAGG
>Ga0101944_10006691_pt1 | contig 12050 bp, 24 predicted proteins | sample DewCreD2012metaG_FD_75245 | JGI IMG/M metagenome (GOLD analysis project Ga0101944, IMG submission 75245) | Hot spring sediment bacterial and archeal communities from British Columbia, Canada, to study Microbial Dark Matter (Phase II) - Dewar... ... | reverse complement strand
AAAGGTGGCGCGAATACCCATGGCTCTATGTTTCATCGGGCGCCTGGTTCTATAGGTGCGAGCGCAGATCCGTCACGGGTTCTCAAGGGAAAGCGCATGCCTGGTCATTTGGGCGCAGAGAAAGTGACGGTAAAAAATATTGAAGTCATGGAGATACGGGAAAAGGATAATCTGATGCTGGTTAAAGGTTCAGTGCCAGGAGCCAGAAACAGCATTGTAACCGTCTACCTTCAATAGAATCAGGGACAATTTTTCTTAAACAGGTTTCTAATTTATTAATAAGAAAATGGGTGATATATGGCAGTGGTAAATGTTGTTGATACCAGCCGTAATAAGGTTGCAGAGATAGATGTCAGCGATACAATTTTTAATGCACCGATGCGGGAGCACCTTATATATGACGTGGTACATATGCAGCTTGCCAAGAGACGCAGCGGCACTGCTGCTACTAAAACCAGGGCGGCGGTGAGCGGCGGGGGAAAGAAACCCTGGAAACAAAAAGGCACCGGCAGGGCGCGGGCGGGTTCTTCTCGGTCACCCCTTTGGCGGGGTGGCGGAACTATCTTTGGCCCGCAACCGCGTTCTTATGAATATTCAATTCCTAAAAAGGCACGCAAGCTGGCTTTGTGTTCTGTTCTCAGCCAGAAACACAGAGAGCACAAGCTGCTGATCCTTGATAAACTGGAGCTGCCGGAAATTAAAACCGCTTTCATGGCTAATATGCTGAAAACATTGGGCTTGAGCAATGCGCTTATTGTTACTCATAAAGACAGCGTTCTGGAGAAGAGCGTGCGCAATATACCTGGGGTAAAAGTGCTGCGACCAGAAGGGCTTAATGTCTATGACCTGCTGCGGTATGAGTATCTTGTGATAACTCAGGCCTGCATAGAAAAAATTCAGGGGAGTCTTGCGGTATGAAAGCCCTACACCAAATTATACGCCGTCCACTGGTCACGGAAAAAAGCACTGCGCAAAAAGAAAGCAGCAATCAGGTGACCTTCGAAGTGCATCAGCATGCAAACAAAATAGAAATTCGTAATGCTGTGGAGAAGCTGTTTAAGGTAAAAGTACTCAGTGTTAATACAATAGCCATGGAGGGGAAACGCAAGAGAGTCGGTCGTTCAATGGGCAGGAAACCCAATTGGAAGAAGGCAATAGTTACCCTTAAGCATGGTGAAACTATAGATTTCTTCGAGGGCGTATAGTTGATTTATTTGAGATTATATAGCGGCCCGCATATCATATGGACGGCACAAGGTAATGGAGTTGCACAATGACGGTAAAAGTTTTTAAACCGACTTCGCCAGGCAGACGTTTTCAGACGGTTTCTGCCTTTGATGATATTACTGCTGACAAACCAGAAAAGGCCCTGGTTGTTCCTTTGAAAAAGACTGGTGGCAGAAATTGCTATGGCAGAATTACAGCGCGTTATATTGGTGGAGGACATAAACGCCGGTATCGCATTATTGATTTTAAGCGGGACAAACGCAATATCCCTGCAACTGTTGCTTCTATTGAGTATGACCCCAACCGTTCTGCTCGTATAGCTTTGTTGCACTATCGAGACGGAGAAAAGCGCTACATTCTTGCCCCTCTGAACCTGAAAGTTGGAGATGTTGTCATGGCTGGCGAGGAAGCGGAGTTTAAGACAGGCAATGCCCTCCCTATCAGAAAAATACCGATCGGCACGCTGATTCATAACCTGGAACTGAAACAGGGCAAGGGTGGGCAGGTCGTTCGTGGCGCAGGAACTTTTGCCCAGATTATGGCCAAGGAAGGTGCTTATGCCCACATCAGAATGCCTTCGGGAGAGGTGCGGCTGGTGCACCAAGAATGCTATGCAACCGTCGGTCAAGTCGGAAACCTTGATCACGAAAACATAGCCATTGGAAAAGCTGGCCGGAGCCGTTGGCTGGGAAGAAGACCCCGCGTCCGTGGGGTGGCCATGAATCCGGTAGATCACCCTATGGGTGGTGGAGAGGGACGTTCCTCGGGCGGACGCCATCCCTGTACCCCGTGGGGCATCCCGACTAAAGGCTATAAAACGCGAAAAAACAAACGTACCCGACAGTATATTATTAAAGGCCGGAGTTAACTGTTTTTGACGAGGAATTAGATTTATGCCGCGTTCCCTAAAAAAAGGACCGTTTGTTGATGATAGCCTCATGCGTAAGGTGCAAAAGGCCCTTGACACGCATGACAAAAAGATAATTAAAACCTGGTCGCGCAGATCAACTATCATACCCGACATGGTAGGTTTAACCTTTGCGGTTCATAATGGAAAGAAATTTATTCCGGTTTTTGTAACCGAAAATATGGTGGGTCATAAACTCGGAGAATTTTCGCCGACGCGGATTTTTTACGCCCACTCAGGAGACCGGAAAGCACAGAAAAAAGAATAACCCGACGCGAAGCCTTACTATTCTTCGACTTATAAGGAAATTGGTAACATATGGAAGTAAATGCAGTTGCTAAATATATACGTGTTTCGCCGCAAAAAGCCCGGCTCGTGGCAAACCTAGTCAAGGGAAAGCGGGTAGCCGATGCACTGAGCATTCTTGATTTTACCCGTAAGGCGTCAAGCCACTACATAGTTAAACTCATTCATTCAGCGGTTGCCAGTGCGGAACAGCGCGCCGGTATTGATATTGACACCCTCTTTGTCAAGGACATATTCGTCAATGAAGGACCGATGCTCAAACGGTTCAGGCCCGCTTCAATGGGCAGGGGGGTCAGGATTAGGAAACGCACGAGCCATATAACGGTGATTTTGGATGAAGCGTAATTAATTATAGGAGGAAAAATAGTGGGGCAAAAGACTCATCCGATTGGGTTCCGTCTTGGAATAGTAAAAACGTGGAGTTCCAAATGGTATGCAGCGCGCGATTTTAAAAAGTTTCTTCACGAGGATTTACGATTGCGCACCTATATAAAGGAAAAACTGCAGCACGCGGGCATTGCAAAAATAGATATTGAACGGGCTGCAAATAAAATACGCATAACCATTTACACGGCACGCCCCGGCATTATTATTGGGAAAAAAGGTTCTGAAATAGAGAAACTTAAGGCAGAATTACAAGGGTTGACCGACAAAGAGGTATATATAAATATTACAGAAGTGCAGCGGCCAGAGACAGATCCGCAGCTTATTGCAGAAAATGTCTGCCTGCAATTGGAACGACGGATAGCCTTTAGGCGAGCAATGAAAAAAGCGGTGACATCAGCTTTGAAATGCGGTGCCCAGGGTATTAAAATAGCATGTGCCGGTCGTTTAGGCGGAGCTGAAATCGCCCGTACCGAATGGTATCGGGAAGGAAGGGTGCCGCTCCATACAATCAGAGCTGATATTGATTATGGATTTGCTGAAGCGAAAACGACCTACGGCATCATTGGAGTGAAAGTGTGGGTTTTCCATGGAGAAACAGTAACCAGAGGAAAGGCTTTGCATGTTAGCGCCTAAAAAAATAAAGTACCGGAAACAACAAAAAGGCAGGACAAAGGGAGCTGCATATCGGGGCAGTTCGCTTGCTTTTGGCGATTTTGGCCTCAGGGCGTTGCAGTGCGGCTGGATCACAGCACGCCAAATAGAGGCGGGCAGAGTCGCCCTAATGCGGCATATTAAACGCGGCGGGAAACTGTGGATTAGAATTTTCCCTGACAAGCCGATAACCAAAAAGCCTGCGGAAACGCGGATGGGAAAAGGTAAAGGTGCTCCAGAAGACTGGGTAGCGGTAATTAAGCCAGGAAGAATTCTCTATGAAATGGAAGGCGTTTCCGAGGCGATCGCGCGGGAGGCATTTTTGCTTGCCGCACATAAATTACCCATCCAGACTAAGTTCATTACCCGGGAGGCGCAGTGAAGGCAAAAGAATTGCGGGAATTAACCCTTGAAGAGCTCAGCCAGCGGGAAAGGGACCTTGCAGGGGAATATTTTAATCTTAAATTTCAGCTGGCAACCAATCAGCTTTCAAATACCATGAAATTAAAGCAGGTAAAACAGGATATTGCGCGAATAAAAACAATTATCCGGGAGAAGACGCTCGAAAAACAGCCAGAGTGATTGTCTTTCGAGCAAAGGATCAGATGCTATGAGAGGAACCAGAAAAAGACGCACCGGTGTTGTGGTGAGTAATAAAATGGATAAAACGGTCGTAGTAACCACTGTCCGTATGACCATGCATCCCTTGTATAAAAAATATATAAAAAAGCGCGTGCGCTTTAAAGCCCACGATGAAGCTAATTCCTGCCAGGTTGGTGACACGGTTATTATTCAGGAGTGTCGTCCGTTGAGCAAGGACAAACGATGGCGGGTTGTAGACATTATAAAACGTGCACAGTAATGGTTCCCGTTCATTGTTGTAAGATACTATATATGAGGATCCTGAAATGATTCAGATGCAGACAATCCTTATCGCAGCGGATAATTCCGGCGCAAAAAGCCTCCAGTGCATCAAGGTTTTGGGAGGCTCACGGCGGCGTTATGCCACCTTGGGGGATATTATTGTCGTTTCGGTCAAAGAATCAATTCCTAACGCAAAAGTAAAAAAGGGCGATGTGTTGCGCGCTGTTATTGTGCGCACCGCTAAGGAAGTCCGCAGACCAGATGGTTCGTATATAAAATTTGATGATAACTCAGCCGTCCTGATTAATAATCAAAACGAGCCTATTGGCACACGAATATTTGGGCCGGTAGCACGCGAGCTGCGGGCAAAGAATTTTATGAAAATTATTTCACTTGCACCAGAAGTCCTGTAAAAAAGCACTTAATGCGGGCACGCAGGAGTACACGTAATGGAGCAGCACAAGAAAATGCCGGTTAAAAAAGGCGATATGGTAAAAGTTATTGCCGGAAAAGAGCTGGGCAAAACGGGGAAAATACTCAAGGTGGATTATAAGAAACAACGTGTTGTGGTAGAAAAAATAAACTTCATCAAACGGCACACACGACCCGGCGGAAAAACGCGGCAAGGCGGTATTATTGAGCGGGAGGGGCCGATCCACGTCTCAAATGTTAATATTATATGTCCGCGGTGTAATGACGCTGTTCGCATTAAGAAGATTTTTCTGGAAGATCAGAAGAAGGTGCGGGCGTGCAATTCTTGTGGCGAGATTTTAGACCATTAAGAGAGGTATTTAATGGCGCGGCTTAAAGAACAGTATAAAGAAAAGATCATCCCTGCTCTGATAAAAGAGTTTAACTACCGGAATATCATGCAAGTTCCCAAATTGGAGAAGATCGTCATCAACATGGGGTTAGGAGAAGCGATTCAAAATGCCAAGGTGTTAGAATCTGCACAAAGCGAACTTGCGGCTATTACCGGGCAAAAACCGGTTATTACGCGCGCAAAAAAATCTATTGCCAATTTTAAATTGCGCGCGGGAATGCCCATTGGCTGCAAGGTAACGCTGCGGCGCAACCGGATGTATGAATTTTTTGATCGTCTGGTCAACGTGGCCTTGCCGCGCATTCGCGATTTTAAGGGTGTCTCCGGCAAATCCTTTGACGGCAGAGGAAATTATGCTCTTGGCATCCGCGAACAAATTATTTTTCCCGAGATTGACTACGATAAAATTGATAAAATTAAAGGCATGAACATTGTGATAACCACAACTGCCAAGAGCGATGAAGAGGGAAAAGCGCTTTTAAAAATGATGGGAATGCCCTTCAGGGATTAATCGCAGATGTGAAGGAGGGGCCACGTGGCCAAGAAATCTTTAATTGCTAAAGCAAAGCGACCAAAAAAATTTGCAGTGCGAAACTACAATCGTTGTCCACTATGTGGACGACCCCGAGCCTATTTGCGGAAATTTGATCTGTGTCGCATCTGCTTCCGAAATTTGTCTCTCAAAGGAGAAATTCCGGGAGTTATTAAATCAAGCTGGTAGTCGGTAGGACCTATAAAAGGAACAGTGCATATGATGACCGATCCCATTGCAGACATGCTCACCAGAATCAGAAACGGGTATAAAGCACGTTTTGAAACGGTTATTATACCGTCGTCTCGTTTAAAATTGAACATTGCCAGTGCGCTGAAAAACGAGGGCTATATTAAAAATTATAAAGTCGTCACAGAAGGGTCAAAATCCCTGCTTCATGTGCAGTTAAAATACGGCGCACAAAAAAAACCAGCTTTGTCAGAAATAAAGAGAATTTCCAAGCCCGGCAGACGGGTGTATGTTGGTAAAGACGAGATCCCGTTGATTAAAAGCGGTATGGGCATTGCGATTATGTCTACCTCCAAGGGAGTCCTTACTGACAAAGAAGCACGCAAGCAAGGATTGGGCGGAGAACTTATCTGTTCCTGCTGGTAGAGGGATAAACTATGAGTAGAGTTGGAAAGTTGCCGGTGACAATACCTCAGGGGGTGCGCATTACCCTTCAAGGCTCAATATTGCAGGTAGAAGGGCCAAAGGGAAAGCTGCAGCATGAAATCCCCCCGGGGTTACAGATAGAAACCGCAGACAGTAAAATTATGGTAAAAAGAACGGTTGAGCAAAAAAAGACCCGTGCATTGCATGGACTGACGCGAACGCTCATTGCAAACATGGTGCAGGGGGTAACGCAAGGGTTTAAGAAGGAGCTGGAAATTGTCGGCGTGGGGTATCGGGCAGAGATCAGCGGCACTGTGCTGACTCTCACCCTGGGCTATTCCCATCCCATTAAATTTGTGTTGCCTGAAGGAATAAAAGGCAAAGTTGATAAGCAGACTATCGCCTTAGAGGGGATTGACAAAGAGCTGTTGGGTCAGACTGCTGCGCGCATCAGGAGCCTGCGTAAGCCTGATAGCTATAAAGGAAAAGGCGTGAGATACCTGGGCGAGATTATCAAAACGAAGGTTGGCAAAAGTGGTGTAAAATAAACTTCACTAACTCATAAAATCTGAGGTCAGGGATAGTTCAGTGAGTTCAAAAGAAGATAAAATCCGCAATCATCTGAGACGCAAAAAAAGAATACGCCAAAAGATTTTTGGTACTGCCATGCGACCACGATTGACTATTTATCGAAGCTTGCAGCATATTTATGCTCAACTGGTAGATGATGAGCGTGGCATAACGATGCTTGGTGTATCCACACTCAACAAAGAGCTGAAGGGCAAATTTAAAAATGCTGACACCATTGAAGCGGCAAAACACGTGGGGGCTCTAGTAGCGCAAAAGGCACGAGAACATAATGTCCACGCGGTGGTTTTTGACCGCAATGGCTATCTGTATCATGGCCGCGTAAAAGCACTGGCTGAAGCAGCGCGGGAAAACGGTTTAAAATTTTAAGGGAGGTTATGTCTTGGCCTTTGAAACGGGAGAAGAACAGAGTTTAATTGATAAAATTGTTCATATCAGCCGAGTTGCCAAAGTAGTCAAGGGTGGCCGGCGCTTCAGTTTTAGTGCAATAGTTGTGGTAGGCGATGGAAACGGTCGCGTTGGATATGGGCTCGGTAAAGCAAAAGAAGTCCCTGAAGCTATTCGTAAGGGGATTGAGCATGCGCGAAAAAATCTCATAACGGTTCCCCTTACCAACGGGACGATTCCCCACGAAATTATAGGCCGGTTTGGTTCCGGGAGGGTTTTTATGAAACCTGCGTCGGAAGGCACCGGCGTAATCGCCGGCGGAGCAGTGCGAGCCATAATGGAAGTAGTGGGGGTAAAGAACATCCTGACGAAATGCATCCGATCCCGCAACCCGCATAATGTTATAAAAGCAACGCTGGAAGGCTTAAAGAAGCTGCAACCGATTGCCTGATTACAGATGCCTGGAATATCACATTATATAGTGCAGAGGGATTATTCAGTATGGCTTCGAGATTAAAGGTAACGTTAGTTAAGAGTGGCATTGGCAGGCCTGAGAAACACAAAAAAATTCTTCAGAGCTTGGGCCTCACCAAACTTAACAAAAGTAAAGTTTTTGATAATACCCCTACTATTCGGGGGATGATAATTAAAATAAATCATCTGCTAAAAGTGGAAGAATATTTACCATAAAAGGATTGCCGCAATGGATTTACGCAGGCTTACCCCACTTCCTGGTTCACGAAAGAAAAAAAAACGTGTCGGTCGCGGCGAAGGTTCCGGCCATGGCGGAACTTCGTGTAAAGGGCACAAAGGGCAGAGAGCTCGCTCCGGCCGCAAGACCCCCCTTGGCTTTGAAGGCGGGCAAATGCCGCTGAAACGAAGACTGCCTAAACGCGGTTTTACCAATATTTTTAAAAAGCACTATGCGGTCATAAATGTTGGCGATCTAAACCGTTTTGCCCCTCACAGCGTCGTTAATCCTGAAACACTGCTGAGCAGCGGTTTAGTAAAAAAAATTGACGATGGCATAAAAGTGCTGGGTGGTGGGGAAATAGACCGCCCGCTGACAGTAAAAGTGCATCAATACAGTCAGACGGCCGTTAATAAAATTGTTTCTGCAGGAGGGCAGGTTGAGGAGCTTTAAGTGATCGGCGGTTTTCAAAATATCCCAAAAATTCCGGAGCTGCGCAAGCGCATTATCATTTCTCTATTGCTGCTTGCGGTGTACCGGGTCGGCGTGCACATACCGACCCCTGGTATTGACGGAGCTGCCCTGGCAGGTTTTTTTGCGCGGGCTAAAGGCACCCTGTTTGGTTTTATGGATATGTTTTCAGGCGGGGCACTGGAAAACATGTCTGTGTTTGCCTTGGGTATTATGCCCTACATAAGCTCTTCCATTATATTGCAGCTTCTGACCATGGTAATTCCCTCCCTGGAAAAATTATCCAAGGAAGGAGAAGCAGGGCGGAAGAAAATTACTCAGTATACCCGCTACGGGACGGTATTGCTGAGCATTATTCAGGGCTTTGGTATAAGCATTGGCTTGGAAAAAATGACCGGGCCTGCCGGCGAACCCGTTGTGCTTGCCGCGGGCTGGGGATTCCGCTTGATGACGATTATTACGCTTACTTCTGGTACAGCGTTTATTATGTGGCTTGGCGAGCAGATAACAGAACGCGGGATTGGCAATGGTATTTCACTTATAATCTTTGCCGGCATCGTTGCAAGAATGCCGTCAGCAATCATAAATACTATCCGGCTTATGCAAACTGGGGAAATGGGGCCGCTGCTTATTCTCGTGATTATTGCCATTATGGTGCTGGTAGTGGGCTGTATTATTTTCATGGAACGCGCGCAGCGCAGGATACCGGTGCAGTATGCAAAACGGGTCATCGGCAGAAAAATCTATGGGGGGCAGAGCACGCATCTGCCGTTAAAAATTAATACGTCCGGTGTTATACCACCCATATTTGCCTCGTCAATACTGATGTTTCCGCTTACTATTGCCCAGTTTATGCCCAAGGAAACATTGGAAAAATACCCGTGGGTAAATGCGATCATTGGCAGTCTCAGCCGCGGGGAACTATTATACAATTTCTTCTATGTCATTTTTATTATATTCTTTTGCTATTTTTATACTGCAGTTGTATTTAATCCTATGGATGTAGCGGATAATATGAAAAAATACGGAGGGTATATTCCGGGTATCAGACCGGGTAAAAAAACTGCAGAATACATTGATTGGGTGCTCACCAGAATTACTTTCGTAGGAGCCCTTTACATATCTGCAGTGTGTGTGTTGCCGACGATTTTAATCAGTCGGTTTAACATTCCCTTCTATTTCGGCGGAACTGCACTGCTCATTGTCGTTGGTGTTGCTCTTGATACGATTGCCCAGATGGAGACCCATATGCTCAGCAGGCATTACGATGGATTCCTGAAACGGGGGACGTTTAAGGGCCGGCGATAGATGTGGGTGTGCGCATACAATAGCATGAACTGAAACAGAGAAAGGGAACCCCACGCGTATGAACATAGTTCTTTTAGGGCCTCCGGGTAGCGGCAAAGGAACGCAGGCGCAGCTGCTTGTTGAGGCATTCAATATTCCGCAAATCTCTACGGGAGATATCCTCAGGGCTGCAGTTGCAGCTCAAACAGAATTGGGAAAGCAGGCCAAATCATATATGAACAAGGGGGAACTGGTTCCCGATGCACTGGTAGTTAGAATTGTCGAAGAACGTCTTAAGGAGCCTGACTGTGCCCGCGGGTTTATACTTGACGGATTTCCCCGCACCGTGGCGCAGGCGGAGGCATTAGACAAATTGCCGTGCGCCATACACGCAGCGCTTAATGTGGTGGTTGATAACGCAGAACTTATTAAACGCCTCACCGGTCGTCGCACCTGTCGCACCTGCGGCGCCATGTATCACATTTATTTTGGACCGCCACGGCAGGACGGTGTGTGCGATAAATGCAACGGCGAGCTCTATCAGCGAGATGATGACCGGGAAGAAACTATACAGAACCGGTTGACGGTATATGCTGAGCAAACCAATCCTCTTATTCAGTGGTATCAGAAAAAAAACATACTGCATACCATCAACGGGATTGGTTCGGTTCAGGAAATTTTTGACCGGATTGTCGGGGCATTAAGGACCGCAGGGTTGATAGCGTAAAGCAGATGATGAGCATGTAACGTATGCCTAAGGAAGATTTTATAGAACTGGAGGGCACGGTTCTGGAAACATTGCCAAATGCAATGTTTCGGGTTGAACTCGAAAACGGGCATAAAATTCTTGCCCATATATCAGGAAAGATGCGTATGCATTATATAAAGATTCTCCCCGGAGATAGAGTTATGGTGCAGTTTTCTCCCTATGATTTGAATAAAGGTCGGATAATCTTTAGATGTAAATAATGAATCATCCGTGGTGGTTACTATGAAAGTAAGAGCATCGGTAAAAAAGATGTGCGATAAATGCACCATTATTAGACGCAAGGGCGTTGTCCGTGTTATTTGCGAAAATCCCAAGCACAAACAGCGCCAGGGATAGCGAGCAGCAGGATACGACGACAGATTTTTGAAGTAAGGAGAGCAGCGTGCCAAGAATAGCTGGTGTTGATTTACCAAAATCCAAAAAAATCCCTATTGCCCTTACCTATATTTTCGGTATAGGACGGACGAGTGCACAAAAAATCCTTCATGAAGCAGGGGTTGATGCTGCCAAGCGGGCTGATGCCCTCACCGACCTCGAGGTGGCTAAGATTCAGGATATTATCAACGAGCAGTACAAAGTTGAAGGCGATTTGCGCAAAGAAGTATCTATGAATATTAAGCGCCTGATGGATATCGGCTCCTATCGCGGTTTGCGGCATCGAAAAGGGCTGCCGGTTCGGGGGCAACGAACCCATACCAACGCCCGCACACGAAAAGGGCCGCGGCGCGCCACTGTTGGCAAAAAGAAGGAAGTTAAGAAATAATATAAAGCAGGCAGATCACTGTTTTTATTGAGGAAACTAATGGCAGAGAAAAAGACCCGCAAGAAAAAAGAAAAAAAGAACATACCCAATGGCGTCGCCCATATTCAATCTACCTTTAATAATACAATTATAACCATAACTGATATGGTGGGGAATGTTATATCCTGGTCAAGCGCCGGTGCAGTTGGGTTCAAAGGCTCGCGAAAAAATACTCCGTACGCTGCAAGCCAGGCAGCAGAGGATGTAGCAAAAAAAGCCAAAGAACACGGGGTAAAAAATCTTGAAGTGTACATCAAGGGGCCGGGTGCGGGTCGCGAAGCCGCGCTCAGATCTCTGCAAGCGATGGGATTCAGCATAAAACTTATCCGCGACGTCACCCCCATTCCTCATAACGGCTGTAGACAGCCCAAACGAAGACGGGTATAGCGGGATGAGCGATAGATAGACGGTATTTAGCACAGAGGATTAACTTTTTAGCAAAGGAGATTACAGGTTGGCACGCTATCGGGGTTCAGTATGCAGGCTTTGCCGCAGGGAGAACACAAAACTTTTTCTCAAAGGAGAGCGGTGCTATACGGATAAATGTGCTGTTGAACGGCGCCAGTATGCGCCCGGCCAGCACGGTCAGCGTCGTTCAAAACTAACTGATTATGGCGATCAGCTCCGCGAAAAACAGAAAATGAAGCGCATTTACGGTGTCCTTGAAAAACAGTTTAAAAACTATTTTTTGCGGGCAGCGCAACAGAAAGGCGTAACTGGTGAAAACCTTCTGCTGTTTTTGG